>Ga0182738_1004287_pt1 | contig 15872 bp, 15 predicted proteins | sample eDN5th30CBELigMG_FD_128876 | JGI IMG/M metagenome (GOLD analysis project Ga0182738, IMG submission 128876) | Enriched Miracle-Growth compost microbial communities from Emeryville, California, USA - eDNA 5th pass 30_C BE-Lig MG (version 2)... ... | reverse complement strand
TTTAACAAACTGATAGACACGTATCTCTCGGCTTTGGCACTGCTAAAGTAAGAGTTATCCATCATTGATCTTGTATCTCCTCTTGAAATGGGGGACGGGGATCTTGCATTAAATTTGCTAGGAGTCACATTTGAGCTCACAGGTCTGCTACTAGTGTAAGAATAGTCTTGGAAACTTTCTTCAATAGGAACAACTCCCATGATGGGGCTCACACAATTCTCTTCTCTTGGTTTCTTCATATCGCATTTTGATGAGATCAAAGCTTCCATATTTCTTCTAAGCTCCCCTGGGAATCCAAAATCTTCAGTATCAACAACTGTTAAGGTAGCTTTATGGATATCATCTGGTTTATTGGTATTGTTCTGTGAAGAAAACTCACTGACTTCTACATCCTTGGATTGTGTTCTGGCAATTGCTTTATCCATGATATCTTTTTCTGGACTCTTGAAATTTGGAGATTCTGCCAACATATCATCTGCTGTTGATGATATTCCACCAAATCCTCTAAACACATTGTATTTCTTCTCTTCTGCGAGATTTTCTGTCTCTGTCTCTGGCTCTTGATCTCTGAACCTTCCAGTATCCAATGGTTTGTCTTGTTCCTCTTGACTATCAACAACAACAACAACTTCTTCCTCCTCTTCCACTTCGATAAAGTCTTCTTCATTTTGGATCGAGCTGCTAGTGGTTGCTCCAGTGAAATCGGGAACAATGATCGATTTCACAAATTTTACTTGAGTATCTTCAGTATTCAATCTGATTGGTGAGCATGAAGGAAGTCTTCCTTTCATAAAAGCTTCGAAATCGCTTGTACGACCCCTTTGTGGTCTTCTGATAATTGTTTGATCAGATGACTGGCTTTCCTGAACATCCTCTATATTCATAAAAGTCTCAGATGTTGGGCTGAGGCAGTCTGCGATCAAGATATTTGGCGTATTCTTTTGATTATCAGGCATTGTAGAAAGAGTCTGAGCAGTATGTGAAGGAGCTGTGTCGACTAAAGTGTACACAGAAGGATGAACTTCTGGGCTTTGGACTTGGTTAGTGATATTGCGGAGGATTAAAGAGGAGTCCTTAGCATGGCCTTCAAGCTTTTGCATAAACTTTTCAATCTCAGAGAGCTTCTTGCTGTGAGACTTGTATTCTTCAGTAGAGCCTTTTATAATGCTGACAGAAGGGTTATGTTGATGCCTTGAGGTCCAGAGCTTGCCCTTTGATTCCTTGGATTGAGTGTGAGAAGCCGTGGTTGATTCTTGAGACATCTTGAAACTTGGCCTATGATATCCAAGCTTATGAAGAGATTCCATTCTCTTATGTTCTTTAAAATCATTTTCATTTGGTCGATTGGAAGTTCTTCCTGGAAGAAAATGAAAATCATGGTTGGCTGATTCTGTCTGACTTCCATTCATTGTACGACGAGTTGATAAAGCTGATGGTGATTTCTTACCAGCAGCATGAGGATTCACTGGCCCACCACCATGTGAAAGTCTTTTTGATTCAAGATTCACCAATGAAGGAACCAAGTTTTCGTTTGTTTTCTTGGCATAACGTTTAGGATAGATGATGGAATACAAGACAGACTTTAGAGAGTCTTTATTCACTAAGAAGAGGTATTAGAATATCATGAAATCGAGTTTCTTACATTTATTGGCTCTGTAGTCAGCTAAAGCGGTCATGAGAGGAATGTTTCTGTTTTTTAAAGTGGTTATAATATGCTCTCTTTCTTCAAAAGTAAGGACTACAGAAAGATGTTTATAAAAATGAATAAAAGTTTGACAATTACATTTGCATTCTTTGTTGATGAAGTAAATGTCCTTGGCTTGTTGAGATGGTTGGGATTCTTGGACTGAGGGAGTTTTGTAGAGACGGTCAAAGATGTTGTTGGGGTTCTGGACGGTCTTGAGCATGGGAGGGACGATGGGAACAAAAGAAACTGAGAATTTCTTATTTATGAATTAATTAATAATGATAAGAAATTTGAAAGTCTGTTAAGAGGAGAAAAGAATCAACGAATATATATTTTTGGAAATTTCAAATTGGAGTGTTTTTTTTTCATAAATCGATTTATGAAATTTTCTTTTAGTCCGCAATAAAATCTTTCAGAAAAATTTTTCGTTATTTCGTTAGAATAACTTCCGGGTTAATCTCGTTGTTTCTTATTCTTTGCTGTTCGTTACTATTTCATAACTTTTAACTCTATCTATTTATTATTTATGTTCCAACACTTTGTTTCTTGAAAAATCTTCTTCATAAATCTGGACCAGGTGGTGTGAGAAAAAAAAACCAAAAGAGTTTGAATCAGTATAAAAGATATCATCACCATCATCAGATCTCAAAAGAATGGAGGGTTTAAATATCGAGCTGGGGATCAGGTCTAACATCATTGTGCACGCATGTTCCTTAGTTTTAGAATTTCTTCATGATGTAATGAAGTCTCAAGAAAAATACTAGAAAACGCACCAGACCACGAACTTTACAAAAATTCCCACACCCCTACACCCCTACATCCCCACATCCAATTTTAATAAGAAAAACTTAAGAAAAAAAGAGGTCTAAATTTAGATTTTTCTTGAATTTAATAACACTTGTTCATCTCTTAATCTGCTGTGAAAGAGTTTTTATTGATAGGGTTGAATTGACCTCAAACTTCAAAAAACCAACCCTGAAACACAAAACTCCTCCTAATTCCAAAACAATAAGTTCACGGCCTCAAGGACTCTAAAAGAATGTTCTGGAATGAAAATTTCAAGCAAGGAATTTAATTGATTTTATCTTTAACCGATTTCAAAAAAAATATTTTGAGGCTCTTGAAGCTCTGGAAATTTCTGAAATCAAAGATTCTTCACATAAAGGCGGACGAAAGGGGATTTTTATTTCATTTTCGTTCCATATCGATATCTTTTAAAGACGAGGCAAATTAAAAGGGCTTGTATTGTTCACACTAGGAAAATTTCAAAAAGGCAAGCAATTAATCAATTAATGAATTAACCTGCAATTCACAATTGGCCTCAAGACAAATTTATTCCAGAATAATTCGAATAGAAGTCCAATTTTCCTAAATTAAACTCCCTCAAAATTATCTATCTGATCTTCTTCATCTTCCCACTATTCAGTCACCAATTCTATTTCAGAGTTCAAGAGAACCTCCAAGAATCCGCCAAAATTTCGTGCCCAAACCGTTTTCAAATAGCTTTTTACTGATTTTGATTTATCTTCGAATGAATAGAACCTCAAGATTTGCTGAAACTGCGCGAGATTTAGACTTTTATGCATCTAATATTTCGAGCGGTTTTTGATCCCTAAAAATACGAGTCCAAATTTACCCCTCAATCTATCCCTTCAATGACCCCACGACTCTCTTTGTTCAAGATTCTAATTTTAACTGACCCTCACTGACGGTAATTAATCGGAAGGAGGTGGAAAGATCTAGTAAGTGGAAAATTTAATAATAGGATACGGTACAATACAGTTGGTCACGACTTCGCCTGTGAAATAAAATTTTCTATTCTGCAAAAATTAATTAGAGGAGTTAATTTCCCGTCAATTATATTTAGCTCTTGTTTAAATTGGCCCTTTCTAACTACAAAAAATAATTTAAAATATTCTCTCTCAACTTCCTCTTCTTTTTTTCCAAATTTCCTCATGGGTAACGCTTGTACTTCTCGTTTTGACGACTCCTCTTTCGAAGAATTACGTCTATCATATCGTTCTATCGAAGAGAAAAACCAACAACTCCTTCAGGCCATGAAAATTAACATCCTCTCCTACAACATCTTTATCCGTCCTCCCTTTGTCAGCAATAATGGCAATGACTTTAAAGATGAACGTCTCACAGAGTTCCTTAAATACATCGGCCCTTTCGATATCATCTGCCTTCAAGAGATGTTTGCTGCATACAGCGGACGCCGAAACAATCTCATCAAACAGGCCAGAGAAGCTGGCTTTGGATACTGCGCAGCCTCTCCTAAGCCAGACACCTTCTCAGTCCATATGATTGATGGTGGTCTTTTAATGCTCAGCAGGTAAAAGTGTATTAACTATCAGATTTATTAATTACATGGTAGATTCCCTATTGTTGCCTCAGAATATAAATCATTCTCCTCTGGAATCGGCTCAGATTACTATGTAAATAAAGGAGTGTTGTATGCCAAGATTGCCATTGGAGAATCCAGAGTACATCTTTTCACTACTCATTGTCAAGCAACTTATGATGAAAGCTTGGTAAATACATCCTTTGTGTGAATAAAATCTGACTCTTTATCCCTTAGAAATACTTTGCTACACGTGCTGAACAATTCAACACCTTCCGCAAGTTCATTAAAGAAACTTTGGCTGCCCATAGCTATCAAGAAAATGATACTGTTCTTCTCACTGGTGACTTTAACGTCAATAGTAGAAGCTCCAAAAAATACCAACCCCATGTCATCGATTCAATCCCTGTCCTTCAGGGATTAGAGAGTTTGAAAAAACGTGAAGAATTTCATGAGTATGATGCATTGGTGAGTTGCCTCAGTGATGATCATAAAGATGAAATTGAAAATCTTGTCCATAAAAAATTTGGAGAGCATCCTATAACATTTGGTGATTATGTTGTCAATGCGGACAATGTTAGAACACCAATCGAAACTCTTTTGACTCATCCTGAATGCATGTGTGCTGATGAAAGTCTTGACTATATCTTCAAATATGTCCCCAAGAACATTAAAAACAGATTTAGTCACATTGTGGTAAAAAACTTTTTCTTTTTAAAGAAATGCTTATCCCCTTCCTAGCAAGAAATAAAACCAAGAGCAAAGGCAGAACTTATTTTGGTTGAAGAAGATGCTAGCGTTGAGAAATTCTTTGTGAAAGGACACCAATTTGCTCAATTATCAGATCATTACGGAGTGAAGGTCACCCTTCAATACATGAAGACTCCAGAATTGGAAAAAGAAGATAGCGAGACCACGGCTAGCGTTAACAGCCTTGTGGTTGTATATGAAAGTCCCGACAAATCAATCAAATCTTATTAAAAAACAAAGGGCAAAAACTCTTTTGTTTTTCTTTGAATGGATACTTTTAGTCAAGAAGACAGAAGGAAGGTGTTTTAAAAAGGAGGAGTTTACAATGAAGAGGAAACAAATCTTTGAATAAATGGACAGGAAAATCGCTTTGCTGAGAGTTATTCCTGTTTAACAATCTTACTTAAATATCTCTACTTATTATATCCCGTGGCCTCGAATATACATATATACATTTATCTTACTTACATCATATGCAAATTTTTTTGAATTGCTTTTCATTCAAATGTTGAGAATCTGTGAAAAAAGAAAAGCGCTTTCATGAATCTTTGTGTGAATTTGGTTATTTTCTATGTTCATAACTTTGTCAATTTTGTGTTTACATCTGACTTATATCGTCACTTTTGTCAACTCATCATCCTTCTGAAAATGATCTCGATCAGTTTTGAGAAAACACTCAAAAAAAAAAAAGATTGATAAGAAAATATTTTTGAACTAGCTCGATCTTGCGAATGAATAGAAGAATTTATCTCTTTTGGAACAATTTCTGGAATTTTTTTATTAAAACCTTTTTTCTCTCAAAAAAAAGTTTGAACAAATAGTTTTGTGATGAAAAAATTATTTTTTAAACTTGAAAATTTTGTGATGTTTGGATCGTGAAGGAATTTCATTTCTCGCCTCATGAATGATGATCTCTGTAAAAAATTTGAAGATTGAAAAAATTTAAAGTTCAAACAATGATTCAAGACACTTTTGCTCGGATTAAGAGGAACCTAATTTTTTAAGAATTCACAAACCAAATCTTCATTAAAAAAAATATAAATTTCTCTCAACATCTAACTCCTTTCTCAAGATATCTTTAGATCCCAGAAATAAGAATAATCTCCCATCTCTAATAATCTTTGTTTAATTCAAATTTACAAATTAATTTTTCTATTTTGACTTCTTAAGTACAAAAATTAATATTTATTAAGAAATCCATTTCCAGTCCCAACAAACCTATTCTCAAGAAAATGGAAGAAGAAAACCATCAAACCAACCACGGAACTAATGGTATACCTAATTCCGATCCTTATGATGAAATAAAGAAGAAAAAGATACAATTACTTCAAGCTCTTCCACCAGTCAATCATGAAAATGTCGAAACACAATTAGAAGATTCTCTTAATGTCTATTTAGGTCTTGTTAAACAAGGCAAAAACTACAATAACAGCTTGAGAAATAACAAAAACTTCTCCAGTGTAGATTTCACCAATAACACCATGAGCAATTTTGATATCGAAGATTATGGCTCCAATTTCCCTCCTCAAGTCTTTAATATAAAAGCCACTATTACTGATGATGACTTCTTTGATCACCTTATCAGAAAACAAGCCGAATTACAAGGCTTTATCCAACCAAAGGGTGTTGCACAAGGTCCAGCAGCCCAATCTTTGGCCAATAAAGATAAGAAAAGTTTATGGGATGCTACAGCTGATCCTACTGGTGACGAAACGGCCAAACTTGGAAAAATTGGAGGATTTGTGGCTAGATATGGAGCTCGATAGGGGTGTGTATAATATTAAAAAATCCTTTTGATAAGTTACTTGTAACGCTGTATAGTTTTGTTGTATTGCATATTTTTCCTTCTTAATAGACGAGTATGAAATGAAGTATACATACATATTTGAAATAGAAACTTCTTTTGAATATAGACATCAATAATGTACCAGAGAGACGAAGGTATCTCATCAATTTACAGTTAAATAATTTCATCATATAAATCATCGGCCTCATGATGCAAAGTTGGTTGAAATGTCCCTTCTTTAGCAAGTATTGCGCCAGCTTTAATTGCAAAAATGAGCAATCCACTTATTGAGAGAAAAGTCAGTAAGAAAAATATCACATTAGCAATGTACACGGCTTGGTCAATTACCACAATGGGATAGGCTCCAGGAGCTGATATAAAAGGATAATCATAACTTGCGTCACTTCCTTTCACAACATCAAGTATCATGAAAATAAATGCTGTAGAAACAAATCCCATTGTCAAAAATCCAACGATCAGAGTCAAACAAATTAGGCCCTTCGATTTGGCCATCATATCAAGACTTGAAACAATGATGAGTATGAAACCGAAAACAAAAGAAGAATAGCTTAGATGAGAAGTTATAGGGCCCCAAGGACAAATAACTTCGGCCTCATATGCTATAATTGGGACAGAAACGTTTTTCACATGAGCAAGATGAGCTGGTTCGTGACAAGAAATTGGAATATGAGAGCCACAAAGAGTCCAATGGTCTATGGGGAGCTTTTGGTAAGAGCATGATTCTTGACCATAAGTGATTGAAATTGAAATGTTGACAATGAGAAAAAAGAGGACAAGTAGTCGAAAGAATCTGAGGACCAGTAAAGACTTTATCATATGAGTTTAAGTTGATAATGGGGATGGACTTCGTAGAGAGAAGAAGTAGTGATAAATGTTTAGATCAGATTATTTATTTTGGTCTTGAAAATATAGCGGTGTTTAAAATTAACCCTTTAAGTTCATGGATTGATAAAAATATGATGATTTTCTTTCACACATTAAAGGTCTGAAGAACTGAGTTGATTTCAATCAGCAAAAAACTTTCTGATAGTTTATTATCAGATACCTTCATCATAAAAGAAAATCAATTTCCTTAATGAAATTTTTTTCATTCATTTGCTTCTTGAGATTATCTCCTTCCTTAACAGGGAAGAGGAGGATGAAGTTTATTCAATCAAGCATATTCAAAAAGCTGACTCCCTCAAATTTCATCTCCCACAACATCTCCTCATCAGGAATGGATTAATACAAGCTCTTATAAAAAATAAGTATTATCAGAAAAATATCAAAACACGAGTAAAAAACCTCACACATCTGATTTTTTATAAATTTAATCATTTTAATTCATTTATATACAACTCCGACATCGACATGTTTGGTGACATTTTTGAAAATGCTGAAGACATGGAGTGGTCTGCCCAAATTGGCACAACTCTTACTTATGAACAAAGAAAGCCCAAAAACTGTGCTCATTTTATTGACCTTCCTCCTATGCGTCGTGATAAATACCCTTTTTGCGGCCTCAAAAACCAAGGAGCCACATGTTATCTCAACTCTTTAATCCAATTATGCTACATGTCCCCAGAATTCCGTAATGCTATCCTTAGTTTACCTTTATGCGTAAATTCTTTGACGAAAGAAAAATTTTAAAGAAATTTTAGAAAGATACAATCGAAGAGCCAAGTGGATTTGCACCAGGAAAATTCAAAATCTTGTTTGCTTTGCAAAAATTACTCTCAGAAATGCAAGATTTGGATGTCAGAGCACTTACTACCGAGAAAGTTACCGATAGTTTTGGTTGGAATGATAATCAAGCTATGATCCAACAAGATATCCAAGAAGCAAATAGAGTCATCTTTGATGTTATCGATCGTGCTCTCTTTGGCACTGAATTTTCTGATTCTATAGCCAAAAACTACAAGTACAATTTCTATTGAGACTTCTTTCCTGACATCTCCAGGGGAATGATTGTTAATGTTCTCGAATGCTTGGGCTGCGGACTTGTCAAAGAAAGAGAAGAAAGCTTCTATGATCTCATTATGCAGGTATTAAAAAAAAAAAAAATCTCTTCAATCTAACCACCGATCACCTAGGTCAAGGGATTTAGTTCAATTGAAGAAAGTTTATTGAATATGATCACTCTTGAAAAACTTGAAGGATCCAATCAATATTTCTGTGAAAACTGCAATAAAAAAGTACCTTTTGGCTTGCTGAAGAATTTTCTCACTTTAAATAGGTGGACGCATATAAGGGGATAAAAATTAGAAGATTCCCTCCCATCCTCACGCTCTCCCTGAGCAGATTCGAATATGACTATATGAAGGGAGAAATGAAGAAAATTAATGATTCATTTGAATTTGGATTGGAATTAGATGTATCCATCTTTGCAGAAAAGCCTGAAGCGTATGAAAATGAAGATGATAAGATTTATGAACTTGCTGGTGTCCTGATCCACAGAGGAGATCCTTATGGAGGACATTATCACACATATATTCGAGATCAATTGAGTGAAGCTAATTGGCAAGAAGGACTCAATGAACTCAAAGCTGAGAAAGATAAAAGAAAGAAGGAAAAGGAAACTGCAGCAGCTGCTGAAGCCGAAGCTCTCGCTGCAAGCAAGAAAGAGGAACAAGCAAATCCTCCTGCACCAAAGGAAGAAGAGAATAATGAGACTCAACAACAACAGCCAGAAGAAGATAATAAGAAGAAAGGCAAAAAGGGAGACAAGGGAAATAAAAGAAAGAGAAAGAATTCAAGTGAAGAAAAGCAAGAAAAAAAGAAAGAAGACAAGAAAGAAAAGAAAGAGGAAAAGAGAAGAGAACTTTATGATGACACAATCATGGATGATATTGATTTCCCCATCGAGTTCTCCAATAAGAAATTGGCTCTCAATTGGTGGGATTTCAATGATTCTCAAGTCACTCCCATCCCAGTTAATAGATTGCAAACTCAATTCGGAGGAAAGTCCAATGAGAATGCTTATATCTTGTTATACAGACAAAGGTCATTGGCCAAGGACCCTAATTTCAAGAAGCCCCAACTTCTTCCTTACTTGAAAAAGAATATCCAAGCTCAAAATGAAGCTATTGAAAATGAAATTAAGGCCTATAAAGAAGCTGAATCTCAACTTGAAATGATCTTTTTAGATTCTGCTCTCGTCAATGTCTATGATAGAAAGTTCTTTGATCCAATTGACCCCATCAAAGTGGGTCAGAAACTTAGATTAGGCTTTGATTCAACACTCGGAGAAGTCTATCAGCAATTAAAGCTCGAGAATCCAGAAAATTATGGCCTTGTGGAACTTCACACCTTGCCTAACAATCTGATTCAATTCAAAAGAATTCTTGATTATAGCCTCATCGACCAAAAAATCTCTGATCTCAATATTGAATGTTGGTCTTTCTGGATCCCCTTCAATCTTGATGATAAAGTAAATCTCCTTGATTGTATCCATACTTATCCCGCCTCTAGTTATTAATTGAAGAGATAATGCCATATTGCGGAGCAGACTATGTTCCTATCAGAGTTAATTTAAGAAATCCTCAATCAAAAGACACTCCAATCATCACCTTTATGAATCTCAAGCTCAAAGATTTCAGAGTCCAAGTTGAAAAGGCATTGACTATCCCATATGATCATCAACTTCTTTTGTTAATGGAAGGAGAAGTGCCCAAAGTGATCAATGGCAAACCTGAAGATGAAGAAGAAGAAATCAAAAAGCTTGGAATTAGTGATAATACTGATGTCTTGGTGAATCAAGTTGATCCTGAAGAACTTAGAAAACAGAGAGAAGAGCTTGAAAGAGCTAATAAAGAAAAGGATCAGCAGGAGACTCTAAAGAAGGGTGAAAATGAAGATCCATCTTTGGGAAATATGACAGAAAACCTCGTCAGTGTTTTGGTTGAAAGAGATGATGAGGAAGGTGTCGTCAAATACTGTAATTCTTATTTTTTCTTTCGGAAATTCTTATCATTTCACTTCTAGATGTGGATTTGGATTGGACGTTGGTAGAATTGATAGCAAATATCAAGAAGAAATTGAACATTCCAGAAGACTCAGAAAGAAGATTGAGAAAGTTGAATGGAAACGTCTTATTCTATGAAGAAGATTTACCTTTATTATTGAGAAACCTTGAATTTGCAGAAGGAGGTAAAAGATTAAGATTAGAAAGAGGAAAAACTCCACAATTTGGAAACCTTGCCATCAGAATTAGAAATCAATCCAAGCTCAAAAAAGAAAAAGATACTGAAAACCTCGACATTATCGGTTTCCCTACTGAAACTTTACAAGAAATGTAACTCTTACTTGTCAGAGACTCTCCTTAATCCATCTCATAATATAGGAAGAAGAGAGCTTGTGAAATGTTGGGATTGGAGCCAAATGATCATAAATTATATCAAACTGATTGGTTGGAAGAACCAGTTCAATTACTTTCAAAAGAAGATAGAAATCTCAGAGAAGCTGGAATTAAACAAGGAGAACTTTTAGTTCTTAGAGATAAAGATAGCGTATTTTTTCAATCAACAACAACAAGTTTTATTAATTTCAAATGATAGCCAATTGCCAAGGAAGTGTTGAAGGTGAATTTGTATATTACCAAGACAGGAATTCCAGAAGATTTTGAATATATGGGAATTGTCCAAGCAAGAGAGGAGCAAACATTGCAGGAGTTAAAGAATACAATATTGGAAATGCCTCAATTCGCGGAAAAGAAGGTTGATCCTGATTGCTTGAGAATTAGAGAAATGAGAAAAGACTTGAGTTTTGGAAGAATCTACAGAGGAAATAACAAGAATTTAAAGAAGCATGCCATTGAAACAAACATGAATATTGTTGCTCAGGCATTGGATAAGCCAGAAAATTTGACTGATAATAGCCTTGTTTTATTGTTGAGAAAACGTCAAGCGGACTCTCAAACTTACTCAAGACCAGAAGAATGGATCTGGGAAGCAGGAAAGGAGCCAACAATCGAAGATTTAAAGAAGGCAGTCATTGGATTTAAGGGCTTAGAGTGCGGAGTCGAAGGTGTTGAACTTGCTAAATACGTTATACACGAATTCCATTGGTTACATGTCAGTAAAGAAGTCATTGAAAAAGAAAGAGAAAATAAAAAAGGCAAAAAAGGAGGAAACAAAGGAAATAAAAATAAAAGTAAGGGAGATATGTTTGGGATGTGAAAAAACTAACCTTCTAAATAGAAGCAGCAAAGGAAGTTCCTGAAAAGGATACAGGAGCACAGCAAGCAGAGAATCTCAGAAGGGCTCCATATTTATTACACGACGGAGGTATGTCATTGATGAGAAAAAAATTAATATATCTGTGGATAGATGTGATTGGATATAGATTAGAAGGAGAAAATGTGGAGAAAAAGGATGATTTCCAAACAAAAGAAGATGAAGAGGTAAGAAGTTTTGAGAAGGTGAAAAATCTTAAATCCCACTCAATAGAAAAGAAAGAATTTCTTGGCAGAAAAAGCAAGAGCTGATGCTGAGAAAGTAAGTGGAGCATCAAGAAAAAATAGAAATCAAGGAGGATTCCAAATCTTTACAGATTTTTAAAATACTATATAATTCATAATTATCTCATCAAGTTTTAAAAAATCCTGTTATTGTTTTGTTCTTTGAAATTACTCTCTCAAAAAAATTTTTTTGCAATAAAATTTAATTGGCTCATTTTTCTATATTGCTAAAAATTAATACATATCAAATTTCGCGCGATTTTGTTGGCAAACTTTTAATTAAAATTCTATATTTCATTCATATCTTCCAAATTCTTCTTCTTTCATTCGGGTTGAAGGACCAAGAACCAACTTCTCTCAAAGCCTGAGCTGGATTAGACTCATTCTCATATGAACAAATATTTTATCATCGAATTCAAAAATCCAAAAGCAATATCCGAAACATCACCAAAAAATAATTAATTTTTTTTCCAAACATGTCCATGATTTAAAAGAATAAAAATTATTTAAAATACAATCACACACAAATCAAAGCACAGGGCAAGCTTTGACTCTCAAACTCTAATGAAGCTAAACGAAAACTCAGGACTCGCCGACTCTGTTCAATCTCAAGATTCTGTGGCCTCCACAACTCCTCCAAACCGCTGGGATAAATTAGGCAAATATCTTTGGGGACCAGATCCAGTCAATAAGCTTGGTCATTGCTATTTCACAACCCCTAAAGTTCACACAATACTTCGATATATCTTTATGGTCTTCCATATCTTGGTTCTGATATGGGCTGCTATCGATATCCCCAAGTTCTATTATCTCTTTGCTTATCTCACCCTCTGGGGCTTCTTTTTCTGTACAGTCTATTTCTCTCTCGTGAATTTCGTCAAACATGCCCATCATTCTCGAAAGAGATGGAAGTTTGTGTATATTCTTGGAGAAATGGCTGCTACCCTTGAACTCCTCATTTGCCTCTTCTTCTGGGCTTTCCTTTTCCCTTATTTCCTCAAGCAATCCCCTGGCATGGAAAAAATTGTCCTTCAAACCCTTCTTCACCTCGTTTGCCCCATCATGATCTGGACCGAAACTTTCCTTAATGCTATTGAATTCCATAAAAGACATATTTGGTTCCTCCTTGCCATTATGGTTGTCTATGCGCCCGTTAATTGCATCTACACTCTTTGGATTATGGGGACTCCTGTGTATAACGTGATGACTTGGAAAGATTTCTGGACTCCTGTTTTCATCGTTATCGCAGCTGTTATGGCACTCATTGGATATTATGTTGGATATTTACAACATGAAAAGAAGAAGCATAGACCATTTATCAAGCCAAAAACCCAAAATGAAGATATCGTCACTAAACTCATCTAATTTAAACATCATTTTGTTATTTGCATAAGAAGTCATAAATGTGTTGTGTCATCTCTATATGTGTTATCTCTCTCTCATATTAAAAGACTTCTTTTATTCCATAAAATTTTCTCAAAACTCATTAAGGAGAAAATTTTCAAGCCTAATTATTCTAATCCAAAGAAAGTTTAACCAAACAAATAAACTTTTCACTTTCACCTCCTTTCACCTGAGTTTATCTTTATCTTTCAATTATCATCATATATTCGAACCTCTTCTATTCATTTAAGTTTATCTATCATCACGCCTCACATCCCAATTCACTAACAAAATAAAGGCTAATTTATGCTTTGCCAAAAAACGATTCCCTAATTCCGTATTTATCTAGCAATTTTTGACTCTAAATGTTCGTTCATTAAGTCAGCCAGGAAACTTACTGAATCAACTTTTCTCCTTTATAAATAAAAAACCAAATTTTCTAGCCTGCCTTAAACCAAAAATCTCAACCCTAAAAGTCTCATCATGTCTGTTGAGAAACCCACCTTTCAAAGACCTGCACCTCTTAATCTTACCACCACACAAACAAGCTCAATCTTTCATCCTAAAAATGTTTCAATGACCCCAAAGGCTAAAGGAGAACGTATCACTCTCAACCCTCTCAATAAAGCTCGGCCTCCTCCAAGAATCTCTCAATTTGGGTCAAACAATGCGATCTCTAGCCCAAAAAATCTCCCCCAAGCCCAAGCTCAAGCTCAACCAGCTCAATTGTCTCAAAATCCCCAGGATAACCAAAGTCCTGCAGATTTTATCTTCTTGAAGCGTAAAAAGGTTGTTCATTTCCTTGTTGCTGAAAACATTGTCCGAGAAGCTAAACTCCTTCAAGATCGTAAAGAATCTTTCAATAGTAGTTTCCTCCCTCTTGAACGCTCTTCAAGCCTCCATATCAGAACTCCATTACTAAATTCTCCCAAGAACACTACTGCTGCCAATACTCAAACGAATGGCTTCTTCCCAGAGATCTCCATGACTCAGTCTTTATATAATGATAAAAAGTCGATGAATACTGTCTCCGAAGGAGGGACAGCTCCTGAAATTTATGATGCACTTGTATTGGCAGGCGATTATCAAAGCAAAATCTCCAAGTTTAATCCCATGAGCCCCAAAAGTTTGCTTTCTCAAGATGGAACACCAAACAATAGAATGGCCAAAATTGTCAAAAAACATCAGCACAGAATCTTTGGTATGGATCATGTGAATCTTAAAAAGGTAAACATGTTGCTAAAAGCCAAAAATGAAACACATGCAAGTGCCAAAATTCTTCCCCCTCTGTTGATGGAAAATAACTCTCCCCAACACGCCAGGAAAAACAGCGAAAATGTCACTATGAATAATCATACTGCTCCTGATATCAAAAAAGAATTTACTATCTTTCAATACAACCCCATGTCTGATGATTTTCAATTCACTGAGCCTGATGCTCAGGAAGTAGGAAACATGTTTAAAACTATTTTAAACCCCAATACTGAAGAAGATCTAATTCCCCCTAAACCCAAAGCCAAGAAAATCAGAAAAATGAAAACTGGCTTCAAGAGCCAAGAAATCAACATTTCTCTGATTAAAGCTCTCGCCAGCGGCGATGAGCCTCAACAACCTTCAAGTGCTCTTTTCAAAGCCAAGAGTGACAAGAAAAAGAATATGGTCAAAAGAACAGATTCTCTGGAGCCTTTTAATGCCAATACCGAGTTTAAAAAAGAATGTATTCCTTCAGGATTAGGTTTCAGAAGAGCTGTCAAACCACTCTTAGAAAGTGATCAGCAAATTGAGATTCTCAGTCCACGAGCAGTACCCAAGGAAAAAGAAAAGGGAGAAATGCCTCCTGTGAATTCAAATGAAAAGAGATTTAGAGAACTTGATGAAATGTGCAAAAAGTTTACAGACCAAGGGAAAATATGGGATTCCAAGTTTAAAAAGAAGAGTAGCCTGCTCGAAAATCAATCTAACCTCTTGTATAAAAGAGCTGTCTATACTGAAGGTGAAGATTTTCTTGAAGATATCTCTACAAATAATTTTTAACTTGTATATCAATCAATAATGTTTTAAAAGTTAATTAATAACATAGAAGGATAGGAGTTATCTTGAGTATTTTTTAGAGAAACCTCATCTTCTATGTTTATCTTTGATTATCTTGATAGTCTGATTTTATATTATTATGAGACATTTTTTTAAAAGATGAAAAAGTTCAAATCAATATTCACAGGGAAGAAGTTAAATCATAATCAACATATACAAATATAAATAAATATTAAAGAACATTATTTTACATTATAAACATTATCTATAAATACGTTTCTCAGTTTTTCCAAGATCTATCTAGATTTGATTTCAAAATCTTTTTTAATTTCGGCGATTCTCATCTTCAAAGCTTCAGAGACTCCTGTACCATCCAAAAATACATCAAAATTCTTCAAAGTATTGACTGATACTAATCCCATAATCACCTTCT
>Ga0182738_1004285_pt1 | contig 15876 bp, 12 predicted proteins | sample eDN5th30CBELigMG_FD_128876 | JGI IMG/M metagenome (GOLD analysis project Ga0182738, IMG submission 128876) | Enriched Miracle-Growth compost microbial communities from Emeryville, California, USA - eDNA 5th pass 30_C BE-Lig MG (version 2)... ... | reverse complement strand
GTGCCTAGTCCTCCGATGACCGCCATCGCAGGCGAGTAACCTTCCCGCAACAGCCAAGCCACCACGGTCGCGCACAAGGCCATGGCGGTCCCGGCGGAGAGGTCGATTCCGCCAGAGATCATGATCACCGTCATGCCCAGCGCGGCCATCGTCACCGTGGCTACCTGCACGAGCATGGCGCGGCCGCTTTGGGCGGTCCAGAAATGGCTTTCAAAGTTGCGGGCTGCTTCAACGACGGAACCGCTGGTACTGCCCCCCATCTCGTCTTGCAGATGCAGGACAAACTCGGCGGCGACAAAGAACAGCAGCACACCGGCCAAGGCCATCGGCGGTCCTAAGCCGCCGCCCAACAATCGCGCCGCCGGCCAACGAAACTGAAGCCACACCAGGGCAGCCAGGTCGATGGCCAGGCCCAGCGGTCCCAGCACGTACAGCAATCCGACGGCGGCCAGCGAGGCTCCCTGCACGGCAGCAATCCGCCAGGCGCCTTCAACGCCCAGCGCGTGAAGCACGCCGCCGCCCACACCCCAGGCAATGACCGCGGCCGTGGCCAGCACGGCCAACCCCCGGCCAATGTGCCAGACCAGGGAATCGTCTTGTGCCGACGCATCAGCGGGGGCGAGCAGCGAGAGCGCGACCGCCAAGGCACCAAGAACCGCCGCAACGGCCGCCGATGCCGCTAGCCCGCGCGCAAAGCGGCGAAACACCGTCGCGCCTTCGTCGACGGCCATCATGCTTAGCGCCAGGTAATACAGCGCAAGCCCAATCGGCAGCGCTATGGCGGCAACCAGCAGCCAGGTTTCAAGCATCTCAGGCACGGTACACGCCCAAAGAGATTGGCGAGGAGACCCCGTTTTGGCTCCGTTTTCGGCTAGCCTTCAGTAGGGGATTGTGAACCGAAACGGGATCGATGTCTATGGACTGGCAGCAGTTGTGCGCCGCACAACGCGCGGAGCATGTCGGTAGAAATCGTGCGATTGTGTCGCAGCGTTCAACACCTAAAACCTTCGCGATTATGCGGCACCAACGGGCTAATGCGGCCTCATGCGCCAGCCGCCGCTTATGCGTTTTAACTGGCCGGATTTGCCCGGTTCTGACGATCAAAGGGTGGTGAAACCGCGCGGCTTGACCTAGAATGGCAACTCGGGGTGAGATCACCCATGTTGCCGTGCCGCACCGTCGCGGGGGGACACGGCCCGCGGAGTTGCCGCGGCATGCAGTGCGTTGGCTAACCTGGCTGACGCCGCCGCAGCGACCAATACCCGCAGACGATCATCCCGCCTTCCCCAGCGGTTGCTGGCGCGTCTTGGCCAACACCACGGCGAGCGAACCCTGTGAACACGATCGTTCGTCGCTGGCAATTAACCATTTCAGCGCGGCAACTGCCCATCATCGACCTGCATTCCGGTAGACCAGCGCTCCGGCACACGCGGATCGGCAACCGCGGCCGCCGGGCGGCATCGGTTTACCATTCCTGCCAACGTTGGAGGCTCCTCGCTTGAGCGGCCGCTTCCGAATCTCGATCCTTGCCGTCGCCGCGCTGGTTCTGCTGCGCGTGGCGATCGGCTGGCACTTCTTCTACGAAGGTTCGTGGAAGTACAAGCATGCCAGTTTCTCGGCTGAACCGTTCCTCAAGCAATCGCGAGGACCGTTCGCCAGTTGGTATCGCACCCTGATCCCCGACTACTACGGCTACCAGCGGCTGAACGTCGAGCGGATGGCTGCCCGGTGGGGCGACCTGAAAAACCGCTTCGTCGTTCGCTACGGCTTCAGCGACGAGCAGAAGCAGGCCGCCGATGCCGCGCTGGCTCGCCGCCAAAAGCAGTTGACGCAACTGCTGCGGGACGACGAAGCCGTGGGCAAGTACCTCAACGGCCTCAAAGCCTGGCGCGAGAAGGAAAGCCTGGCCTCCACGCAAGACATCCCCTACCAGCGGCAGCGGCAGTGGGATAAGTGGCAGGAGCTACAGCGCGAAATCGGTCCGGTCCTCAGCGAGGCGAGCAAGATCGACCAGGCCGTGGAAACGGATCTAGATGCCATCGTCACCGATCAGCAGCGGCACTCGCTGGTGGCCTCGGCCCTGGGCTTTCGTCCCTCGTGGGTTGTGCTCGCCATCGCCGCAGGCGCCTGGCTGGTCGTTTCGTTCGCCCTGTTCTACCTGGCCTGCTGGGTGAACCGGCAGTCGCCGCCGGGCTTTGGCAAGTCGCTGGGCCTCGTGCTGGGCGCGAACGTTGTGTCACTGGCTATTACCGCCGGCCTGGCTGGCTTGGCCGCCCTGGTACTGGGGCGCAATAACGTGCTGGATCAATTCGACGTCCGCACGGCCCTGGCCTTGTTGGCACTGCTGCTGAACTTCGGCCTATTTGTCGGCCTGGGCGGTCGGCTTTACGAGCGCAAGATTCCCGCCAAGCGTGGACCACGCATCGCCTTCACGCAAGGTGGGCTGCACCTGGTGCTGGCCCTGGCCGCGTTTGCCGCGCTGTGGGTCAAGCTGGTGGATGCCCATCCGCACAACCGGTCGCGGCTGGAAGTGCTCGAAACGCTCACTACCTACGGCCTGATGACCATCGGCCTGTGCCTGATGGTCGGCCTGTTCACGCGACTGGCCGCGCTGGCTGGTGCGGGCTTTTTGCTCACGGCCGTGATCCTGGCCCAGGTAGCCTGGCCCGGTTATTACCCGCAGTTGCCGCCTTCGGCCGGCCACTCGCTGATTGTGAACAAGGAAGTGATTGAAATGCTTGCCCTGATCGCCCTGGCCGGCACGGCGGTGGGCCGCTGGGGCGGTTTGGATTTTCTGGTTCATCATCTGGTCACCCTCCCCGTTGTTGGTAAAGGGCGCGATCATGCGTAGTCCTACTCCTGAAGAAAAGGCCATCGGCCGCGACAACTTCTACGGCGCAATCGCGAGCCCTCACCTCTCTCGGCGTGAGTTCCTCTTGGGGAGCGCTGCCGCGGGCCTCGTTTCCGGCGCCGGCTTGGGCTCGTACTACTTTGGCTACGGTAAGAGCGTAGGCGACCCGGTTCGGGTTGGCGTGATCGGCACCGGCGACGAAGGCAGCGTGCTGCTCGGTGCCCACAACCCCGAGTACCTGAATGTTGTCGCCATCGCCGACATCCGGCCTTACAACATCCACCGCGCGTTCCACGGCGACCAGAGTTCGCCCAACGCGTACCTGGTGCGGCCGGGCCTGATGAAGAAGTACGACTGGAAGTCGGAAGAGCAGGCCCGCAAGCACGTCAAGGTCTACGACAAGGACTACCACGACCTGCTCGATGATCCGGACGTGGAAGCCGTGATCATCGCCCTGCCGCTGCACCTGCACCATATCGTGGCCATCGAAGCCATGAAGCGCGGCAAGCACGTGCTGACCGAGAAGCTGATGGCCCACAGCGTCCATCAGTGCAAGGAAATGTCGCGCGTGGCCCAGGAAACCGGCATGTACCTGGCTACCGGCCACCAGCGCCACTACAGCGTGCTGTACGACAACGCCGTGGCGATGATCCGCGAAGGCCTGCTGGGCGACCTGCACCACATTCGCGCCCAGTGGCACCGCGGCAACCTGCCCGGCGCCGATAGCTGGCAGCCCAAGCTCCCGGCGGACATCATCAAGGATCTGGCCAGCATCGAACGCCGGCTGAATGACCCCAAGACCGACGGTTTCACGCTGGGCGTGCTCCAAGAACGGCACCGGCTGTACACCGAGATGGCCAAGGACGCCATCCTGGGCGAAAAGGACAAGGAAACCGGCAAGACCCTGGCCGAGAAGTACGGCTACGAGGAAAAGACCGGCTACGGCGACGACGGCTCGATGACCATCTCGCCGCTGGAAGAATTGATCCGCTGGCGGTTGTTCGACCGCACCGGCGGCGGACTGATGGCCGAACTGGGCAGCCACCAGCTGGACGCAGCCGGTATCTTCATCAGCGCGATGGCCAAAGACGGCAAGAAGGCCCTGCCGCTGACGGTTTCGGCGATGGGCGGCCGGCACATCTTCCCGCACGATCGCGACGTCGACGATCACGTGTACTGCATGTACGAGTTTCCAACGCCCGCCTACGATCCGCAGGATCCCAAGACCCACGACAAGAAGATCGTGGTCACCTACTCCTCGATCAACGGCAACGGCTTCGGCGGCTACGGCGAAGTGGTGCTGGGCACCCAAGGCACGCTGATCCTCGAACGCGAGCAGGAAGTGCTGCTGTACCCGCGCGAAGGCTTCACCCGCGTGGGCGTCAGCAAGAAGAAGGATGCCGCCGTGCTGGACACCACGGCCAGCGGCGGCAACGACGCCGCGGTGGCCAAGGCGGCCCTGGATCGTGGCCCGGTCAGCCGCGGTTACACCGAGCAGATGGAACACTGGGCCTGGTGCATCCGTAACCCGTCGGCCGAGAACCAGCCCAAGTGCCATCCGGAGATTGCCTTGGGCGATGCCGTGATCGCGCTCACGACCAACATCGCGATCGAACGCGGCAAGAAGGGCGAGTCGAACTTGATCCACTTCGATCCCGAGTGGTTCAAGATCGACAGCGACGCCACGCCCGAAGGCATCAAGCCGGACATCAAGAAGTACGCCTAACCCTTGCGGCAGGCGAAACAGATACGTTGACCAAGTGCGCGCCGTTTGCCCCCTGGGCACGGCGCGCATTTTTCATGCGCCGCTGGCCGTGCTAGGAATCATCGGCCAGCAGCCAGGCCACCGGCGCGACAAAGGCCGCGACAAGTCCCAACAGCAGGCCCCAATCTCCTAACTTTAGCGGCTTGGCCAACATCGCCACCGCCAAGCCCGGCAGCACGGCCACTACCGCTCCACCATAGCGGCGGAGCATGGCTCGGCTGCGCGAGGGCTTAGACTTTGGATCGCTCAAGTATGCTGACCCGATAGCGCAAAAAAACGCCCCGAGAGATTTGCCGGGAGGATCTCTCGGGGGCAAAACCGAATTGTCTGTGATTCTAGGCTGCGACTAGCGACGCGGTTCGCGCGGACGCGCTTCGTTTACCGTCAGCGTGCGGCCACCCAGCATGGCGCCGTTCATTTGGCTCACGGCCTCTTCGGCGCCGTCGGACATTTCCACGAAGCCGAAGCCCCGGGAACGACCCGTTTCGCGATCTTCAACCACCTGAGCCCGGGTGACGGTGCCAAACTGCGAGAATGCTTCGCGGAGTTCTTCCGTCGTGGTCTTGTAGCTCAGGTTCCCAATGTACAGATTCTTCGTCATGACGCTCCTCTGCGATCCAGCGGATGGATCGCCCAAAAACAAACGATCAACCGGCGTCGCCGGTGCGGCGACGGGAAGATGCTGGGGTGTGGGCTTGGCGTTGGCCGACAGGTTTGCCCGGCGCTCTCCACCGCCGCCCGGCGCGGGGGTGAAACTGGCCAATGGGGCAAAAGGCAGCAACTAAGAAAAGCTGCAATCGCCTACGAAATGCTTCGTGAAGTGAAAGTCATCCGTCTGTGCAGAGCATGCGTCAACCGCGGCCCCTGGAATCTTCCCCCGGGAGACAACTGGCTCTCCCGGCGAGCGGGATTATACTCACCCCCCCTAACGGAGGCCAGTCTTTTCGGGCACATTTCCTCTTAAAGGGGGTATTTTCCCCACACTCCCCGACGAAAGCAGCGCTAGCGAGCTATTACCCAGCGGTAGCCTGATCGCCGGAACCTTCGCCGCGCGGCTGCATGTACCGCTTGGCGTTGGCCACGTAATGCGCGGCGGCGTAGCGAATCCGCTCGATATGTTCGGGCTTGAGTTGCCGGGCTGCCTTGCCAGGCATGCCGATCACGAGTGAGCCGGGCGGAATCACGGTGCCCTCGGTCACCAGGGCGCCGGCCGCGATCAGACTGTTCTCGCCGATCACCGCCCCGTTCATTACCACCGACCGCATGCCGATCAGCACGTTGTCGCCCACGGTGGCACCGTGAACCAGGGCCAAGTGGCCCACGGTGACGTCCGCCCCCAGCGTGCATGGCACACCTTCATCGGCATGCAGCACCGCACCGTCCTGCACGTTGGACCGCGGGCCGATTCGGATGGCCTCCATGTCACCGCGGATCACGGCGTTAAACCACACGCTACTTTCTTCCTCCAGCGTCACGTCGCCCACCACCACGGCCCCCGGCGCGATGAACGCCGTGGGGTGAACCAACTCCGGGCGGAAGAACACCGGGCCCAGGTCTTTCATCGCTGCTCCTCGCCGGCAGGCAGGTGGATGGTCATGGTGGTGCCTTGTCCGGGGCGGGTCTCAACCTCGATCGTGCCGCCATGCATGGTCACAATTCGCCAGGCCTTGGCCAGGCCCACGCCCAGCCCTCGGCCCGACTCCCGGCCCGAAAAATACGGATCAAACAGGTGCCGCCGCACCTCAGGGCTGATGCCGGGCCCAGTATCGGCGACGGCCACGAGCACCTCGCCGCCTTGCTGCGACCAGCTTAGCCGCACCTCGCCGCGGCCACTTAAGGCAAAGAGACTGTTGAGGCATATCGCCCGGACGGCCGCCAGCAGTTGCGACCGATCGGCTCTTACCTGCACGGGCTGTGCCGGAGCCTCGGCACGTAGCGCCACGCCCTCGGCCCCCGGATGCGCCGCAAGTTCGGCCAGCAGTTGCTCCAAAGCGGCGCCAAGATCAAACACCTCGGGCTGAGGCTGCGGAGGCCGGGCATAGAACATCAGGTCGGCAATCATCTCATGGACGCGTTGGGCCTGGGCATGAATCAGGGCCGCGTCGCGCCGCTGCTCCGGGCTAGTCTCCGACTGCATCATCAGTTGAGCCCGGCCGCTGATAACCGCCAGCGGATTATTGATCTCGTGGCCAGCGCCGGCAGCAAACTCGGCCAGCGCTTCGAGCTTTTCGCGCTCCAGTTCCGGAGATAATGGCCCTGTGTTAGACAGCTCAGAAGAACGTGCCGCGGGAGATTCTAGCGATGCCTGAGCCGATGCCTTGGCTAACAAGTGCGGCAGGGACAGCGTGCCTTGCAGGTTCCAAGGCCGCCACGCTCGGGCAGCATCGGCCGCGTGGCGCCGCGCCGCCCTCAATGCCTGGTCATCAGCTCCCTCGCCGCGCAGCGCCAAGGCGACGGCCGTAACCGCCGGATCGGATGAAGCGCTCACCTGCTCGTTCACGGCAGCGCTTAGTCCTTCAATCGCGTGAAGGAGCCAGAGCGGCAACCAATGCGCTAGTTGTTTGGAAGATATGGCCGCAGCATCGACGGCCAACCAATCAGCCGCGTTATGAACCAGGCCCAACAGGTATGCGCGTTGGCCGTCCTGCGCACGGCTGCCTGGTTGGCTCGCAGCAACCGCTTCAGCGAGCGAAGCGGTATTCACACCTTGCCGCACCAACCGCCGCCACCGTTTAACCGTCTTGCGGCCAACGGACCGATTACCTGGTTGGATCGCTGCAACCGCCGCGCGGCACTGCTCGATGCCATCGGCCGAGGCTAACCACACCGCGCAACCGTCAACGATAGAAAGCGGTTGGTCCGTGCCGCTTGCCAAGATCAACGCCCAAAGCGTTAGCGCCGGATCGGTGGCCAACACCGCTGCCAGTGGTGCCGCATCGCCGGTTGCCTGCGCGGTCAGCAGCGCCAACTCGCTTGCCGGAAGGCAGGGCAGCACAGGCCCGCCGGCAGAATCCACCGGCAGCAGCCGCCCAATCGCCGAATGCTTACTCTGGGGCACGCTTCCACGCTGCTTGAACGGAGTGGGGACGCAAGAAACGGCAGGCGCTGTGGCAGCGCCGTGCCGCTACTTAACGTGCGCTCGCGCTGTGCCCACAACGCATGGCCGTGGGCGCGCGGAGGAACCGTCATCTGTCCCGAAAGGAGGAGGCGCTCGCCGCCCCCGCGGCCGGTTAGACCGGGCCACTACTTGATGGGCGAGCTTTCCATATCGAGCAGGGTGCAGATGCGCTCGAGGAGCTTTTCCACCTCGAACGGCTTATGCATGAAGTCGTTGGCGCCGGCGACCTTGAGTTCTTCGATCTTGTCGTCTTCGACCATGCCGGAGATGCAGATGATCCGGATGTCGTCCATCGACTTCTCGCTGCGGACGCGCTGGCACACTTCGCGCCCATTGATGTCCGGCAGCATGACGTCGAGCACGATCAGGTCCGGGTGGTACTCCTTGACCATCATGCCGGCATCAAAGCCGTTGTTGACAGTCTTGATTTCGAACCGCCCGTCCCGTTCCAAGACGTCGGAGATCAACTCGACCAGTTCCTGGTCGTCATCGACAATCAGCACCTTCCGCCGGCCGCTATCCAAGGCATCGGTGGGGATGCCATTGTCGCGCATGAAAGCGTACAGCTGATCACGCGGGATCCGGCGGAACCGGCTGCCGGGAACCCGAAAGCCCTTGAGTTGCCCCGAATCAAAGCAGCGGATGATGGTTTGCTGACTGACTTTGCAAATCTTGGCCGCTTCGCCTGTGGTGAAAACCGTTTTCATGTTCTGCTAACCACCCTCTCCCTAGCCGATGGCTAGTCAGCAGGAACCACCACGATTCGCGCCGCACGAACCGTCCAGGTTCCAAGTCGTCCATGTTGCGGGCACCGGAAAGTCTCCCGTAAAATCCGTCTCAAACGCAAATCGAGCATCTCTCCGGCTTCGATGCAAAGGCTCATCTCGACCGCATCTTCCGATATTGCCGAAATTGCCTTGCTGGGGGAATTATAGCCAGCTTCCGAAGTGAGTCAACATTGATATGTTATGCGCAAACTGTTTGAAGATGCCATCTTGCGAATACTGCCCCGTTTTCCAACAGGACAATCTTGCCTTTTTCGCCGCTGCCTCTGACAGCTCCGTCAACCCCTCGGCATCGGGGTGAAATTTGGGTTTTTCCGGCACCCTACACAGTTAATTGTATGGCAGCCGGCGCGCCAAAACCGCCCGTGTTGGCGAACTGGGCAGCCGGGGTCAGCCCGGGCGTTCATGCGTGGCGTTCCACGCACTTTGCCCGCTCCTACCGGCCCACGCCAAGCAACCACTGAGGCCATTCCAGCCAGTTGTTGCAATCGACCCAAGGCACCGCTCATACCGCAAGTGTCCATCTGCCCCATGACGGTACAACCCTATCAATCGGCAGGTTTGACAGGCAACTTCGGCGGGATAGTGCGATCTGATAACTTTGTGTGAATGCTCGTGCTGGCGCGACTGGATGACCGCCAGCAGCGACTGCGTGGCAATCAGCATCAATTGCAGAGAATAGGCACCACGCCACCAACCGTGCTTTGAAGGGAAATGCACTCCCATAGCCGGGCTGCCAGCAACGCCCGCTGAGCAACATCGAAGTTCAGGGCGCGGTCCCAGCAGCCCTTACGGGGCGTCCAGTTTGAAGTGGCCGGGCAACAGATCACCCAGGGCTAGTTCGACCACCAACTCAGGCTGATCGGGGGCGACCAGCAAGACCTTCATCGCCGCGCCAAACTCTACCAGCACTTGCCGACAGGCACCGCAAGGTGTGGCCCAACCTGGTGCTGCGATTGCTATCGCCGCAATCGCTGTCACTCCGCCGACGACGGCGTTCTGCACGGCCACCCGCTCTGCGCAATTGGTGAGCCCGTACGAGGCGTTCTCCACGTTGCAGCCTGCGAACACCTGGCCATCGCGGCCTCGCACTGCAGCACCCACGGCAAAGCCTGAGTAAGGGCAATAGGCCTTCTGCCGCGCAGCCACCGCGGCGCCGACCAAAGGCCGGTCGGCTTCGTCCACTTTGCGGGGCTGGGGAAGCGTGAACGTCATGCGTGGCTCACTACACAACCATGACTTAAATCATTTCCTGACATTAACTTATAACACACAACCATCGGCCACTTCTACGTTCCATCGGCCCCGCTCGTGGCGATCATTCGCGGGTGTCCTGCTCACCAGCGCGGCCAGCCACCAAAAATCTTCAAACGCATCTGTCGTACTCGCAAAGGCTTCCGCCAAAGCCGCTCGAAGCAGTCGCACATGCATTGACAGGCGTACACCTTCGCTTGTACTGTTCATCCATACACGAAACACATCGGCACGGCGGCCAGCAGAGGGTCGCGGCCAGTTTGGCGGTGGTCTGTTTTTTACCACAAGGAGGGTCAGCATGTTGGTCCTTTCGCGTCGGCAGGAGGAGGCCCTGGTGATCGATGGCGATATCGTCGTGCGGGTGCTGGAAGTGAAGGGCAGCACCGTGCGCTTGGGCATCGATGCCCCGGCCGATGTCCGCATCCAGCGGCGGGAGATCATCCTCCGCTGCGAGGGCGAACCCTCCCACGCGGTGTAAGCCGTCCGCGGTTCCAGGGAGCGTGAGCCCCGATGCCGATTGCGGTAGGCAATCCGGGCGTCGGTTCTCGCGCGAACCTGCCCCCTTTTCTTCGCGTCTAGGCCAAGGAAAGATGCACTAAGTCGGCTCAGCGTGCGCTCCGGAGGCGCCAGCTCAAGCCGGCTTGCCCGCGGATTCTCCCGCGTGGTGCCCCCTTTTGGACTGCCCAGCAGGCCGCCCCTTCCGGTTTGGCCGCAGCGCCGCGGATTCTTAGACGCTGCGGATATCCGTATGCTAGTCGCTACTCGATCGCGGTGGCGGACCAGTTCGGGGGCCTGATGTGCCTGTTACGTGCCTAGGAAAAGCGAACCGTTTATGGCGTCAGAAGTTGAACGCTCGGCCGAGGATGGGCCTCACTCTGCGCCGCTGGTTCCATTACCGGAGAACGGAGCGCCGCCGCAGGGGGCCTGGCAGCGGTGGTGGTCCGAACCTGCCGGCGGTCGCGAAGTGCTCCAGTTGGCCCTGCCGCTGGTGATCTCCACGATCTCGTGGACGATCATGCACTTCATCGACCGCATGTTCCTGTTCTGGTATTCGCAGGACGCGATGGCGGCCGCGCTGCCGGCGGGCGTGCTATCGTTCGCCGTGTTCTGCTTCCCGCTGGGCATCTGCCAGTACGTGACCACGTTTGTGTCACAGTACCACGGGGCGCGGCGACCCAAGGAGATAGGTGCGGCGGTCTGGCAGGGGGTTTGGGTCGGCGTGCTGGCCACGCCACTGGTCCTAGCCACCATGCCGTTGGCCCCGCTGTTCTTCAACTGGGCAGGACATGAGGCCCGCGTCCTGCAATTCGAAATCGTTTACTACCAAGTCCTGTGTTGGGGCGCGCCGGGCTTTTTGATCTCGGCGGCGTTATCGTCGTTCTTCACCGGCCGCGGCCAAACCCGAGTGGTGATGATGGTCGATGGTTCGGCCGCCATGCTCAATATAGCGCTTGACTACGCCTGGATCTTCGGCCACTGGGGATTCCCCGAAGGCGGCATTTACGGCGCGGCGATGGCGACCAACGTCGCGCTGACGTTCAAGATGCTGGTCTACCTGGCTCTGTTCCTCCGGCGGAAGGAGCGCGAGGCACACCTGACGCTGGCCCGCTGGCCGCTCGATATCCACTTGTTCCTGCGGCTCCTGCGGTTCGGCTTCCCGGCCGGCGTGCAGTTGCTGCTGGAAGTGACCGGGTTCACCATCTTCCTGTTTCTGGTCGGCAAGATCGGGCCAGTGGAACTGGCCGCCAGCGGCATGGCGCTCAACGTCAGCATGTTGGCCTTCATGCCGATTGTCGGTCTGGCGATGGCCGTCACCACGCTGGTCGGCCAATACCTGGGCGATAACCGCGACGACCTGGCCGCCAGGGCCACCTGGACCAGCCTCACGATTTCGACCGCCTACATGGCGCTGCTTTCGGTGCTGTACATCGGCATCCCCGATCTGTTCCTCAGCGGGTACATGGCCAAGTCGACGGAGACCGAACACATCCGCCGCACGGCCGTGGTGCTGCTGCGGTTCGTGGCCGCCTACAACCTGTTCGACGCGCTCAACCTGATCTTCGTCAGCGCCATTAAGGGCGCGGGCGATACGCGGTTTGTGCTGATCACCACCGTGATCATGGCGTCGGCCCTGGGATTTGGCAGCTTGGCCGCGGTTGAGTGGCTGGGGGCGGGGCTTTATGGCCTGTGGACATACGTCACGCTGTGGTTGTGGTGCCTGGGCAGTATCTACCTGCTGCGGTTCATGCAGGGCCGGTGGCGAACCATGCGCGTGATCGAACCGGCGTTGCAGAACGTCTAAACAGCCGACAACCGGCAACACCTCAAAACCAGGTTGAGCCTCCGCGCACGCTCCCCCGCGGCGGCGGCATGCTCGGGGGCCGGCCAACTTTTGGCCAGAGCGTTGGCAACGGCCGCGCGGGCTGGTTATCGTAAGGCGCAGATCGCGGGGGGCTTCTCAGGCTCTCCCTCGCGGCCTGGGCACCGCGTACCTGCGCATGTGCCCTACGTGCCCGCCTTACCATGCCATCCCTACCCGTTGTGGCCTTGCCACCTTCCAGGAGTACTGCCGATGAAGTTGCGTTTATTCTGCGCCTGGGCCGCGCTGGCGGCCTGTCTGCTGGTGCCTGCGGCACTGCAGGCCGAGGTGAAACTGCCAGCCGTCTTCGGCGATCACATGGTCTTGCAGCGCGAGATGCCGATTCCGGTCTGGGGCTGGGACAAGCCCGGGACGGAAGTCACCGTCACCTTGGGCGACGCCTCGGCCAAGGCCACCGCCGGCGAAGACGGCCGCTGGATGGTCAAGCTCCCGGCGCAAAAGGCCGGCGGCCCCCACACCGTGAAGGTCTCGGGAGGCAGCGACGTCACTTACAACGACGTCCTCATCGGCGAAGTGTGGCTCTGCTCCGGCCAGTCCAACATGGAGTGGACGGTGGCCCGCAGCGCGAATGCCCAGGAAGAAATTGCCAATGGCAACCACCCCAAGATTCGTCACATTAAGATCCCGCACGTCCCGGCCGACAAGCCGCAGCAGGACGTGAAGGCCGGCCCCTGGCAGGCCGCCTCGCCTGAAACCGTGGCCAACTTCACGGCGGTGGGCTACTTCTTCGCCCGCGAGCTGCAGAAGGAATTGAACGTACCCATCGGGCTGATCGGCTCCAACTGGGGCGGCACGCGGATCGAGCCTTGGACGCCGCCGCAAGGTTTCAAAGCCGTGCCGGCCTTGAAGGACATTGCCGCCAACCTGGAAAACCTCCCCGCCCGCAACGCCGAAGGCAAGGTCGCTCACCAGTCGCCGCTGGCCCTCTACAATGGCATGATCGCTCCGCTAGTGCCCTACGGTATCCGCGGCGCCCTGTGGTACCAGGGTGAGTCGAACAACGGCGAAGGCATGCTCTACGCCGAGAAGATGAAGGCCCTGATTTCTGGCTGGCGCGACCTGTGGCAACAGCCGAACCTGCCGTTCTATTACGTGCAACTTGCTCCCTACACCTACAACGGCGATCCCGAACGGCTTGCCGGCATTTGGGAAGCCCAGACCGCGGCGCTGTCCATCCCCAACACGGGCATGGCCGTGACCGTCGATATCGGCAACATCAAGGACATCCATCCGACCAACAAGCAGGACGTGGGCAAACGGCTGGCCCTGTGGGCGCTGGCCAAGACCTACGGCAAGAGCGACCTGGTCTACAGCGGCCCACTGTACAAGTCGGTCACCTTTGAAGGGTCCAAGGCCCGCGTGCAGTTCGACCACGTGGGCAGCGGCCTGGTATCGCGCGACGGCCAGCCGCTGAGCTGGTTCCAGATCGCCGGCCAGGACGGCAAGTTTGTTGACGCCACGGCCACCATCGACGGCGATACCGTGGTGGTTTCTTCGCCCGAGGTGAAGGAGCCCGCCGCCGTGCGTTACGCCTGGCACCAGACGGCCGAGCCGAACCTGTCCAACCGCGAAGGTCTGCCGGCCTCGCCGTTCCGCACCAACAAGTAGCCCGCACCGCGGCGGCCCCCCCTCTGAAGCCACTGGCAAAACCAGAGAACCGCCGCCGCGAAATGCGTGTCTACTCCCGGCGTAAGCCCACTGCGAGGCGGGCGCTGCCACGATCAGGCAGCGCTCGCCTCGATTGATTTGGTTCTGCGGCTTTCGGGGGATCTGGGCAGGACCAATCGGCCACGCATGCACCGCCGGCAATGCCTCCGGCTAAGCGTGTTGCCGCTGCGCAAGCATTCCCCTTATAATGCCTGCACTTTTCCGCTATTTTGACAAATTAGGACGTCTCCATTTACTAAGACAAGTCCCGTGAGCAGCGGGCGGAAGGATAGCTTTCATGGCGCGCGGCAAGTACCTGTTTACGAGCGAATCGGTCAGCATGGGGCACCCCGATAAGCTGGCCGACCAGATTTCCGACGGCATCCTCGACGCTCTGCTTGCGCAAGACCCTTACAGCCGCGTCGCTTGCGAAACGCTCGTCACCACCGGCCTGGCCATGGTTGCCGGTGAGATCACCACCCAGGCCATGATCAACTACGCCGACGTCGTCCGCGACGTGATTCGCGATGTCGGCTACACCAGCGAAGACCTGGGCATCTCGGCCGATTCGTGCGCGGTGATGGTCTCTATCGACAAGCAAAGCCCGGACATCGCGCAGGGCGTCAACAACGACGAATCGCGGCAGAAGGACATTGGCGCCGGCGACCAGGGCCTGATGTTCGGTTACGCCTGCAACGACACGCCTGAGTTGATGCCGCTGCCGATCGCCCTGGCGCACCGCATTTTGAACCGGCTCACGCAGGCCCGCTTCGAGAAAGAGGTGCCCTGGCTGCGGCCCGACAGCAAGAGCCAGGTGACGATCGAGTTTGAAGGTAACCGCGCCGTGCGCGTCGATACGGTGGTGGTGTCCACTCAGCATGCCGACAAGCTCAACGGCCGCGAGGTTACGCAGGAAGAGATCAGCGACTTTGTCATCAACCAGGTGGTGAAGTCCTGCCTGCCCGAGGACCTGGACGCCTCGCGGACCAAATACCACATCAACCCGACCGGGCGTTTCGTCCGCGGTGGCCCGCACGGCGACTGCGGTCTGACCGGCCGCAAGATCATCGTCGACACCTACGGCGGTTGGGGCCGGCACGGCGGCGGCGCGTTCAGCGGCAAAGACCCCACCAAGGTCGACCGCAGCGCGGCCTACATGGCCCGGCACGTGGCCAAGAACATTGTGGCGGCCGAACTGGCCGACCGGTGCGAAGTGCAGTTGGCTTACGCCATCGGCGTGTCGGAACCGGTCAGCGTGTACGTGGATACGCAGGGCACCGGTCGCGTCGACGACGACCGCATCTGCGAACTGGTGCGGGAGATCTTCCCGCTCTCGCCGCGCGGAATCATCGAATACCTGGACCTGCGGCGGCCGATTTACCGCCAGACGGCCTGGGGCGGGCACTTTGGCCGCACCGGCGCCGGCTTCACCTGGGAAGACACCGCGGCCGCCGAGAAACTGGCCGCGGCTGCCGGCACCGCCGTCGCATCGCAATCCTAGCGCGCTGAGCCCCCGGCTCAGAGCAAGCAGCAACTAGCCACGACCGCCGGGTGCCGCTAAGGCCCCGGCGGTTTTCGTAGCCGCAGCTTGTACTTCGTTCTTCACCGCCACCCACCCAGACACGGAATGTCATCACGGTGAGCCAGCGTCCTTTGCCTTCGGTCGATCCGTCCCGCCGTGGTGAAACGGATCGCGCGCCCACGGCCCCCGCCGCTCAACCAGGCTCGGCCGACGCGGCGCTGGAAACCTTCTGGCTGCACGTGCGCCGAGGGCTCTTGATTGTCAGTGCCCTGTGGCTGGTTGCCGTGCCCGTCCTGCTGTGGGTTCGCCGCGCGCAAGGAGCGCTTGTGCAGCCGCCGAGCTGGCCGGTGGCGTTGGTCTTTGGGCTGGCCCTGATCGGGACCGCCGCGCTATGGCGCAGCCTGTCCGTAACGGATGGCGATGCTTCGCCAGCGAGCGAGACCACTGCCGGGCGATTGTGGAACGCCCTGCTTGGCAAGCTGGAGCATCCGGCGCTAGCCTTGGCAGTGCCGACTCCGGCACTGGTGGCAACCGTTGCTGCTTTGACCTTTAGC
>Ga0182738_1004284_pt1 | contig 15878 bp, 17 predicted proteins | sample eDN5th30CBELigMG_FD_128876 | JGI IMG/M metagenome (GOLD analysis project Ga0182738, IMG submission 128876) | Enriched Miracle-Growth compost microbial communities from Emeryville, California, USA - eDNA 5th pass 30_C BE-Lig MG (version 2)... ... | reverse complement strand
TTCAGCCGCGCCGACGCCTCCGGTCGGCGCTCGATGCCAGCCTGCGCCGCGACGGCCGCCCAGCCCTCGTCGTGCGACCGCTCCCAGGCTTCCACGAGCGCACGGCAGGGGCGACCAACTACCTGCGCCAGCGCGCAGGCGTAGTACACGTCGCCGGGCGCCCAGTTGCGCTCGTCGACCAGTTCGTCGACCAGCTTGCGCGGCGCGGCGTGGTAGCGCACCAGTTCGTCGACGAAGGCGCCGCGGTAGCGGCCGCCGTAGGCGTTGATGTCGGCCAGCTGGGTGTCGATCCAGGCGTCGCCGCTGCGCGGGCTCCAGGCAAAGGCGTAGTCCTGGGCCGCGGCCGTTCCCGCCAGCAACAGGCAAGCCGCCAGCGCGAGCGCGCGGCAGCCGGCGGGCAGAAGGGCGGGCAGTGGACTGATCCTCATGCCCGTCAGGGTACGCGCGGCGACAGCGTGGCGTCATCCCGCGGCAGCCGCCGGCCGCGCGAATCGCCGGTCCGCAGCCGCCCGTCCGGTTCGAGCGGGTAGGCGCGGTGGCAGGCGCAGGGGCGATTGTGCGCATGCGCGGCGGCGACACGCACGCTTGCACGCGTCCGTGACGCAGGCGGGCGTAGCGTCGCCGGCATGAACGGGCACGACGACAGTCCATTCAGGCGGACGCCGATGGCAGGGCCAAGGCATGCGCCCGCCGGCCCGCACGCACGCCGGTGGAAGCACTGGCTGGCATGGCTGGCCGTAGTTGCCGTGCTGCTCGGCGCCTATGCCGTCGGCCTGCGCTGGGTCACCTTGCAGGTCGAATCCGGCGTCGAGGCCAGCATCCACCCGCCTGCAACCGGGCCCGCGCTCGAACCGCCTGTCCGCTAACCGGCCGGGCCTCAGCGCCCGCCGTCGCCGTCGCTGTCCGGGCAATACCGATGGTCGTCGCAGTCGGCGCCCCGTTCATCGCGCACGTCATCCGTGGCGCGCGGGACGACGTCGCGCATGACGCCGTGCTTGTCCAGCCGCTGTTCGCGGAAATGGATCCGCCGGCCATAGGCATCGCGGCGCACGCGCGCCTCGGCTGCGGCGCGCCCATCCCCCTCGTGCGGCTGCACGAACCGCAGCGCCGGCTCTTCCCCACGCGATGGGCGGGCGCCGGCGCACGCCGACAGCGCCAGCAACGCCACCACTGCAAGGCATGCGCATCCGCGCGGCGTCATTCCCATCCACCTGTCTCCCGGTCCTGCATGCGCCCACCATGGCGCGGCGAAGGTGAAGGCACGCTCATGCGGTGCGTCAGCCCGCTGCCGCGGCGATCTCCGCCACCGCCCGGGGCAGCCCGGCCGGCGACTCCACGCTGCGCATGCGCGGGCTGCCGGCATCGACGCTGGCCTCGGCCTCGTGGCTCCAGGTGGTGTGATACGGCATGTGCACGCCCCAACCGCCGAGCGACAGCACCGGCGCGATATCCGAACGCAGCGAGTTGCCGACCATCACGAACTCGTCGGCGGCGATGCCGAATTCCTCCAGCAACCGCGCGTAGGTGCCCGGGTCCTTCTCGCTGACGATCTCGATGCGCCGGAACAGGTCGGCCATCCCGGAGTCGCGCACCTTGGCTTCCTGGTGGAACATAGGTCTTTCATAGGTTACTGATATTGCAGCTATTTAGGTGTAGCATCGAGTAATCGGGGCAAATCTGGGGCAACAATGGCACGACCTTCCAAAGCAGTCATGGCGGCCAGGGCCAAGTCCAAGGCGTTGCTTGCCCAAGAATGGGAGTCGAGCGTCCCCGGTGTGTTCTTTATAGCCGTTGGTGAGCCCCGATGGGCTGCGCGCATCCGTTGGCAGAAGGACAACGCGGTCTATCGGGACAAGACGCATGTGTGGAAGCTGCCGATCAACCCCAAGACGGGCGGCTACACCGAAAAGGATCTGCGCCATTTGCAGAGGAAGGCTGAGGTCTGGGCTGAGGACGAATGGGATGCGTTGAAAAACAGCAACAAGATGTTTTCGCGCAGTTCCCAGGCCAGCCAGTGGACCTTGCGCCAACTGCTCACGCTCTACTTGGAAGGGCTGGACGCCGGCACGATCAAGTACCGCTCCTGCGCCTCCGATCGCTCCCGTGTGCGCGTGCTGCTGGGGATTGCCGAAAAGGGAGCCAACGCGAAGAACAAGTCCTTCGGCTACGTGCTCAACACGACGATGGACGAGTTGACGCCCAACGACTTCTACACGGAGAACCCCAAGAGCTACCCACACGCCATCTTGCTCCACTACAAGGGCAGGAACGGCCAGCCGCCTCGAAACAACGCGTGCATCAAGTTGATCCAGACGATCCGTACCGTCATGGGTCACGCCATTCGCGAGTGGGGCCTGAACCTGGACTTGGCCCTCGTGCCCCTGCCGCCGATCGCCAAGGACCCAGGTCGGGAAGAAACCCTGACCGAAGAAGAGTTCGGCTGGATCATGGACGAAATGAAGGAATGCGATCAGGCCACCCAGGACGTGGTGGTGATGAACCGCCACTCGGCCATGCGTCGAAGCGAAGCGGTCAAGCTGGACTGGGAGCGCGTGGCTCCGGACAACACCTGGGCCAAGCTCACGAAGACCAAGAGCCGCCGGGTCAAGGGAAAGGACTTGCACCGAGAGCGCACCGTTCCTTTCACCCCTGCTGTCGTGGAAATCCTCGCCCGTCGCCGAGCGGCCAGCGATACCCAGACCGGTGCTGTGTTCCTGACGGCGGCCGGCAATCGTATCTGGCCCGATGCCGTCACCAAGGCCTGGGAACGCGCCCGGCGTCGGGCTGCGCGCAAGCACAACGCCCCGGAGTTGTTGAACAAGCGGCTGCACGATCTGCGCCATACGCGCATCACGGAGTTGGGCGAGGACATGCCCGCGGCCATGATTGCCAAGATGTCAGGACACGACGACTTGGCGTCCTTCATGCGCTACTTCAATCCGAAGTCAGATGCCATCCGGCGCAAGATGGCCGAGGCCGATCGCAGGCGGGCTGCAGGGCAAGCCACGGGACTGCCGACAGTGGATGCGGCCACGGCATTGCTAGCTCAACTCACGCCCGAGGAAATGGCTCAGGTCATGGCAAAGCTGTTTGCCAAGAAAGATGTGGCGTAGCTACTTCTTTTCGATCCACTGCTCGATCAGATCACTGATTCTGGCCTGCTCCTTCGCGGGTAGGCGACCTACCATGAGAATGATCTTGGCCAGCGGGTCAGACGTGGCATGGAAGTAAGCCACCGGCAGGCCCAGGGCTTGCGCGATCTTAGCCAGGGTCTCCTGGTCCGGCTCGTGCTTGCCAGTCTCGTATCGGCTTACCCGCGGGGCACCTGTGTTCTGGTCGTCCAAGCCCAGCACCCTCCCCAAGTCCGCTTGCGTCATTCCAGCCTCCAGCCGTGCCGCCCGTAGGCGTCGGCCGAATAGCGTGGAAGGGGGCTTGGGTCGCATGACTTTACAGCTGGAAGAGACCGCCTAGCCTGCCCCAGACCCCCTCTCTAGGTCATTTGCGATTATCGCAAATTGCATGCGACCATGCTCCCGAGCCACTTACCTTGGGGGACCTATGAAACAAGTCGCTCTTCCTCTGATCATGATCGTTGCCCTTTCGGCCTGCGGTAAATCGGAGACGCCCGCTACCGACACCGCAGCAACACCAGAGCCCACCGCCTCGACCGAATCGGAAGCGCCAGCCGCCTCGACCGATCCAGAAACTCCCGCGGACCAGTTCGTAGCGATGGAAACTACCCAGGACTGTTTGGGGATCTACGCCAACCTGGCGCCAGCAGATGGAAGACAACGTGCCGTCACTGAGTTCACCGGCATGGAAGACTTGGATTTCCGCAAACTGGAAGGCTTTGCACGCGCTGATAAGGTCAAAGCGATGGATGGGGCGTTTGAAGCTGCGATCGCTCCGATGAAAGGCAAGACACTGTTCACCTACACCACGACATCGAATGACGACTATCGGGAATACAACCTCGAGCAAAAGGCATTTTTCGATTCAACGCAGATGACGTGGGGCAATTCTGACCCCTTTGGCGTGTCCTCCGGCAATAGCGAGCTTGGTTTGACGACAGGTGACGGCCACTGCGTGCTGCAGCTGGTCAATACCGAGTCGTGGCAAGGTCAGTTCAAGGTAGAAGACGAAGCGCAGGCTCGTGCCGCTGACGCTGCTCGTCAAGCCGGAAACGGCCATGTGAAGTACTACTTGAAGGCGGTCTCAGCAGATGCAGCCAATAACAGTCTGGATTGGCCACGTGTGCGTGCTGAAATCGTGCGCGTGGAACTCGTGGACAAGGACGGGAACATGCTCGCCCGTGCCCAACCCTCTCTTTGACTAGGAGCCATTCGTGAAGACCATCATCCTGATGGCCTTGATGGCCATTGCCGCCCCCGCTTGGGCGCAATCCGGTCAGCTGGCCCAAGAGAACGCCGATCTGCGCGCCCGCGTCGTGAGCTTGGAATCCCGCGTGGCGCAACTGGAAGCTCGATTGGCTCCCGTGGCCCAAACTTCAGCAACCGGGAAAGCCCTGGATCTGGACCAGTGGCGCAAGTGCAGGGCCGGTCTGACCACAGAGCAAGTCGTGGAGTTGCTTGGCAAGGCCACGACCGAACAGTTCGCCAGTGCCGTCAACCAGTACCCGGACATGGAGACTTGGTACTACGGCACGCCGGGCATGGGACCAGGGGGCTCGGTGGTGTTCATGGCCGGAAAGGTCTCCCAGTGCATCACGGTGGGCTTTCGAACCAACTGAAAGATCTTTTCCGATTCGTCATTCGCTTCGCACATTCAGGGGTTGCCGAAATCGGCACCCCAACTATCGTCAAGTGAATATCTCCACTTGGAGGCAATATGGACATGAAATGGTTCGCCCATGGACTGAACATCTTCAATCTCACGAAGGGCAATCCCCCGGAAGAAGTCTTTCTGCCTGACGATCTTCCGCAAAAGATTGCTGAAGCGGGCGGTCAGCGTCGCTACAAAAATGCGGCCTACGCGGCTGAGGATGAGGCAAATCGGAAGCGCGCAGTCGAGAAGAGGGAGCGTCGCCGGATATCGGCCGTTGCAGGCATGGTCGCCGCCGACCGCCTGGCGCTGCATCGGACCATTGCCTTCATCGAGGATCGCTGGCGCGCGGGTGGTGAAGTCAACCAGACCTTCCGGGAAGCTGAAAAGGTCCGCAAGGAGGAGTTCGACAAGATCGCCCAGGATCCCCAGATGGCGGAAAAGTTCAGGGTCGCCCTGGAAGACATGCCCGACAACATCAACGAGGGCCGGCGCGTGCTCGTGGACAGCAAGCCCGTGCTGAACCGGTCCCGCCCCGCGCCCCGCCGCCCACGCTGATTTGCAGATGTATCGCCACACCTCTTGTCGCTTGACCTACAACGGCTCCTGCCCATCCTGGTAGAGCGGCGGGCACACCTCGCCCTCGCCGCAGGGTCTCTATGCGGCCCCACCCCCGGTTCGCCGGGGGTGTCTTGTTTAGGGGTTGCCAGATCCCGATCCGCTTTCAACATGAAGGAATGCCGACCTATTTCCGCGTTCCCTTCAACGACAAGAACCACGCCAAGACACTAGGTGCTCGCTGGTGCCTGGATCACGAACTCTGGTACGCACCTGACGGCTTTCCGACAGTCGATGCAGCATTGGCCGAGCATTGGCCACGGATCGAGCCCACACCACCCGTGGAGGTATTCCCGGGCGAGGATCGAGCGTTCGGATCCAGCCCCAGGCTGGCCGTAGACCTCATCCCCACCACCTGCTGGCATACCAACGTCCGGTCTTGCGTGGAGCACGACGACTGGAAGCTGATCAGCCTGGGTGTGAAGCTGCGGGCGGGCCGCAAGTGCGAGTTGTGCGGCACACCTGCCAACCGGGAACAGAACATCCACCTGGAAGCCCACGAGCGTTTCGACTACGCCCACGGGGTTCAGGTCTTGAAGCGGCTGGTCTGCGCTTGTAATCGCTGCCACCACGCCATCCATTACGGTCGTGCAGAAGCGTTGAATGAAGAACAGGTCGCACGAGAACACCTGCGCCATGTCAACGACTGGGACGACGCGACCCTGGACCAGCACCTGCAAGACGCAAACGCGCTATGGAAACTACGCTCGATCCATCAATGGGAGCTGGACCTTTCCATCATCGAGGACGCTGGCATTGCCGTTCGGTTGCCTGATGCGAGCCAGCGCGCCGAAAGGGCCGTCCACTTCCACAAGGTGCGAGCGCCCGGTTCCACGCTGGAAGAGTTCCTGGCCGAGCTGGGATTTCCAGAATGAGCAAGTGGGTGCGAAGAAACCACTTCAAGAAGCGCAACCGCCACCTGTACGCGCTGGTCTTCGACCAGGAGCGAGCCGTATACATCGGCCAGACCATCAACCCCAAGCAGCGCGCAAGCCAACATCGGGCGCCGGCCGGCGGATGGTTGAGACCCCACCGGATGGTGGTTTTGGAAGCCATCGTTGGCACCTATGCGGATGCCGAAGAGCGCGAGTACGTGTGGCGCTGGGTCGCGCACATCAAAGGCTGGAGGGTCTATGTCCAGCCGCCCAACATGGTGGTGAACCTGGGCCAGCGCATGGGGCTGTTGCGTCGATTAGAAGCGTGGCGGACGCTTATAACGAGGGGCTGGAAGGTCCAGCCAACGGCCGTCTGACGCACGTGACTGCCCTACACTAGGCTCAACCTATCAAACCGCGCAGCCCATGGAAGCCAGGCTCCTTCACGTTCTCAGACTAACTCGATCTGGAATCAGCAAGTTCGAGCCCAAGGATGGCACCCTGGGAGAGGTCAAGAGGTTTCAACCGATTGCCAATGCTGTAATGCACGCCAAGGACATCGGCTACATCCGCGATGCGATCTCGATCATGGAGAGTTATAGCGGGCAAAAATACTTCACGATTGTCATCACGACTGGCGGGCTGACGTACCACGGCGAAGAAGCCTTGGCTGATGAGATTGGCCCTGGAACGCTGATTGAGCAGCTTGTCGATGAGATTGCTGCAAGCGACAACAAGTCAGCCCTACGCAACAGCTGGGACCGTGCCATTGAGCGGAGCAAGAATGATCCGATGGGATCGATCACGGCCGCCAACAGCTTTCTCGAGTCCGTGATGAAATGGATCGTCGAGCAAAGCGGTCAACCTGTTCCCGAGAACCGGAAGAAGCTATTCGAACTTACCGTGACGCTGGTGAGTGATGGCCTCCCAAGTGGCCAGGACTCCGCCATTTTGGGGCACTTCGATACGATCATGCGGGAGCTTGGTTCTCTCCGAAGCAAGATCGGGGATGCACACGGAGCCACATCAACAACGCGCCCGCCCAGTTCAAGTCAAGCCATGCTGAGCGTGAACCTTGCCGGTTCGCTGGCCCTGTACCTGCTGGACTCATTTGATGAGCAGAACCGCTAGCCCTTGAGCATCCCAACCTACCGCTGCATTCCTTGCTGACGGCGCAACACCTGGTCGTAGTCCTGTTCCATCGTGGGCTGACGAACGGTGGCCCGCTCCTGCCACAGGCCTTCTTGCGTGGCATTCTGCTTCAAGTGATCGACGCCCAGCTTGTTTCGGATCTGGTCTAGCTCGATTTCCGATCCAAACATGCGAAAGCGCCCTCCCTTGAGCCGGGTGAAGGCCACCAGCATCGATTGGTTGTCCATCATCTTGGGGTTGGCGAACAGGAATACGTCATCCATTCCCTGCCCTTGGGCGTCGTGAACGGTGCGGCAGTAGCCAGACGCCAGATGGTTGTACTCGGCCGTGTCGACCGCCATGGCGAAACTGGGCTGGCCATTTCGGGCCACCCGTAGCGTCAGCGCAAGAGAACCCTTCTCGGTTCGGCTGATCCCTTCCACGGTGGCCAGGTCGCCGTTGTTTACGTCCAGCTTCCGATCGTTCTTGGTGAAGCGCACGCGATCGCCCAGGGCCACGCTCATGTCGTACTCGCGGTCGCCATGTCGACCCAGGAATGTGTGGTCTTCCCCGGTCAACTCGTTGCGCGCGCGCAGCTCCTGGCGCACTCGAAGGGTCAGAGCCTGGATATCGGCGTGATCGGAGCCCATCAAGAGTTTGTTGTCGAAGGCATAGGGACTGTTCAACCAGTCGGATACGCAAGCCTCCATGGCCTGGTCGCGTGTATCGAACCCGTCGATGCAGCCGCGATCTTCCAGCTTCTCGTAGATGTTCTTCCCCTTCTCGAAGACCTCGCCCCTGGACTTCGGCCCCCGGAGGTTGTCCAGGATGAGCCGACCCTGCTCGTCCCGGTCGTAGAGCGTGAAGGCGATATCGAGATCTTCGGCATTCTTCTGGCGCCGGATCTCGGTGAGTTCTGCTTGTCCCAGCTTTTCGGACAAGAGGGCCATCCCCGACCCTGCCCCGATCGGCTGGAGTTGTCGGGTGTCTCCTTGGGCCAATACCTTGCCGCCTGCAGCGTCCACATAGCGCATGAGTTCACGAACTTCCCACGTGGGCACCATTCCCGCTTCGTCCAGCACTACCACCGACTTGCTCGTGAGCGCAGGCATGTTGGCGGTCAATGGCTTGCCACTTTCCAGTTGGGTCAACATCAGCTTGATGTTGATGGACTCCATGCCCGACTCTTCTTGCAGCTTCCTGGCGGCCTTGTTGGACACGCACACGCCGATCAGTTGCTGGTCGTTGGCCTCAAATGCCCGTTTGTAGACATCGGAGATCGTGGTCTTGCCGCTGCCTGCGACACCCGCCAGCACTGCATGCCCACCGGTCTCGGAACACAGGTGGTACAGCCCACTGGTTTGTTCCTGCGACAGCGTGAAGCCCTTCTCCTTCTGGTAGTTGTCAATCACTTGGGCCAGGACGGTCTTAGGCACCTGCACCGTTTGATCGTTTCTGCGTTCTTCGGCGCGCCGCACCACCTCCTGCTCCCAGTCCACGACTTCCGACCACGCAAACCGGGTCTCGGTATAGCGGCGCGATAGCATCTCGCCCTGGTCCATGGCGTGCTGACGCTCGGGTGCGATCTTGACCATGGTGTCTTGCAGCCGCTGCACATCCTCCTGGATAGCTTGAGGACTGTCGCCGGCTCGCGCCCGGAAGACTTCCCACTGGATGTCCGCGTCCGTGACCACTGCTTTGCTCTCGTGGAGCTTGGCCATGATCTGTTCATCGGTGCGGCGCGGTGCCTGTACATCGGACCTGCCCTGGTAGTGCTGGATATCGACCTCCACGCCTTGGCCCTTGATCGACTCCTGCCACTGGGCAAAGAGCTGTTCAGGCTCAGGTTCATCCTTCACTTTCCGGGTCTGGCGCCAGGCCTGGTCGTGGGATAGCCCCGTGGCCATGGCCTCGTAGATCTGGCGCTGGCGCTCGGAGAACATCAGCTCGGTGTCGCGGCTGACGCCAGCCACGCGCCACGAGCGAATGCCGGTGTCTTGACCCTCCTTGTCCAGCTGGGCGTCCTGCTCGATACCAAACCCCAAGCGGCGCATGTTCTCGGCCAGGTGGGACTGGTAGACGGCGTCGGCGGCCTTCTGGTGGCGGTACAGCTCGCTGCTCTCGAAGGTCGCCCACTTGCCATCCTCGCCTTGGGCCACACCGAACAAGATGTTGTGGGTGTGCAGGTGGAACCCGTTTTCCCGCTCGGTGGTGTGGTCACACGACACCCAGATGGGGCCGTTCACGCCGATGTAGTTCTTGCTGCCCTTGCCGCGGCGCGTCTCGATGGCACCCGTCAGCACTTCCATGGCCTTGTCGTTCGCGTCTCGATGCGCCGCCAGAATGGCTCCGCGCTCTTCGGGCGAGCTAATGGCGAACATCATGGACACTGACTTGGGAGGACTGAGCTTGCAGTCGTAGCCCACCTGGTGGCCACCTACCCACTTCGTGATGGGCTTGCCGTTCTTGTCCAACCTGGGCTGGCCGTTGCGATCGAGTTTGACCTTCTGCTCAGGCAATACGCCAGCGTTCTGGCACAGAGCGGTCTTTTTCCCGTCGGGGGAGTAGCCAGCGGCCAGTTCCAGCATCTGCTCCTTCGTCACTGGCGTGTCGATCAGGTTGAAGTAGTCCGCCCCGTGGCCGCCCCAGCGCAGGGTGTCCTTCTCCATGCCCTTCTGACCCACGTAGTAACTCGTCAGCTTCTTGGTCTGCCACGCATAGTCCAGCACGGCGTCGCCGTACTTGTTGTTGCCTTGTGAGTTCAGATCCTTGACGTTGAGCATGGCTTTCAGTGTCTCGGGAATGCACGGTTTGGCAACTACATCCGCTGGGCAAGAGCACCAGACTGCCCACCCGTTCGCGCGACGACCGACCCAACCAGTCGGGTGAGCCTGGAACGGGTGTTGGAGACCAAGACGTTCATTACCTCGCCCAGGTCCTCGAAGTACCCCATGTGGTTGTCCAGGCCCAGGCTGTCTTCGGCAATCTGGCGCCTGACAGCGTCCACGGGCCGATACCCTTCATGGTCAGCCAACTCGGGGTTGGCTCCGGCGGCCAGAAGGGCCTGCACCACCCGGTGGTGGCCGGAAACGGCCGCCAGGAACAAGGGCGTTCGGCCTTGTTTGTCTTGAACGTCCACGGCACAACGCGCACGCAGTAGGCAAGCTACCTTCGTGTCCACTGGCTGATGCCAGAACGAAGACCCGCTTAGCATCACCTCGTGAAGCGCGGTTCTACCTTCCTTGTTCCGAGCATCGATGTCCGCGCCGCATTCAATCAGCACACGTATGATCTGTACGGACTGCCGAGCCCCCTCCTCTGCTTGAACGGCGTAGTGGATGGGTTGCCGCCCTTCAATATCACTTGCGCCGATTGCGACCCCTGCGTGGCACAACAACCGCACAGCCCCTACTCGGCCGCTCTGGCATGCCACGTGAAGCGCGTTCCGGCCTTGAAGGTCCGCGATGGTCAAGTCAGTCCGCTTGTCATTCAGCAGTGCGTGCAAGTAGTCGAGGTCTGGCGATCTGTTTATGACCGCCGATAGAAGCGGAATACGGTCGAAGAGATCCGGGGCACGAAAACATGCGTTGGGGTCTGCTCCGTCGCACAAGCGTTGACGGAACATGGGATACGGCAAGAGATGACCGGTGGGGGTGAACAGCGACATGGAAGGCCTGGGGGAAGAAGGACCCTTCCATGCAAGCAGCTAAGCCGATTTCGGCAACCCCTGAACTTGCGAACTCAACGGCGAAACATGTTGTCGATCTCATCGCCCGAGTACGGCTTGCCCATGGGCTTGTCTGCCCAGGTGTTCATCATCTTGTCCTCGGGCCGTTCTGGCTCCAAACCTGCCGGCCGTTGCGTCCACCGGGCGGGCACCTGGCCGGCCCTTCGGTCGGGAAGCTTCTGTCCGGGGAAGTCCAACAGCAGCACGTCTCCTCCCTGCTGGACCAGGGCGCGGATGATGAAGCCCGGATCGTTCCGCTTGGCGGGTGAGAAACGCCACCACCAGCGCTCGGTCTTGCGAAAGCCCAGTTGGTCGGTGAACTGTGATGGGTACACCACAGGCTTGCCATCGTTGGACAGGCGCGCACCAGGGCCGTGGTCCATGCGGGCCACGTTGTTGCTCCCCAACAGGCGCGATAGCTCGTCCCGTGTCTCGCCCATCTGGATCTGGCAGATCACGTGAGTACCCACCATGCTCTGCAACGCCTTGGTCAGGTGTTCGCCGTATAGCGTCGGCGCACGCAACTGGGCCAGGTCCTGGGTGGCCAGCACACACACGCATCCCTTGGAACGCCCCTTGTCCACCAGTGGCTGGAAGTTGATTCGACCGATGGAGGCCAGCTCATCGAGGAAGAAGCCCAGGAAGCGCCCTTCTTCGTTGTCCGGCAACTGGGCAGAAATGATGGCGGGCACGGCCACGTTGACCATCGCTGCGATGTAAGCCGACACCAGTCCTGCGTCGGGGCCGCTTTGCAGGATGATCTTCTTCGGACCCTGATAGTCGTCCATGGCCCAGTCGGTGATGGAGAACAGCCGGCGGCCCTTCAACCATGTGGCGTTCCACGCAGCCTCTTCCTTCTCTCCTGGCCAATGCGTCTCGGGAGTCAGGTCCTTGCCCACCTCGTAGTCCGGCCATGCCCGCGCCAGGTCGTCAATGACGCGGGTGTAGCCCTGCAGGCTGGCCAGCACGTTGAAGCTGGTCTGGGAGGTGGGATCGGAAATCAGGCCATGGGCCTTGCGATAGTTCCTGTCCAGCACAGGGGCCATGTCCTTGGCCTTCAAGGACACACGTTGCGCCAGATCCGTCCATGTCCAGCGCTGTGGCTTCTCGTTTTGCAACGACAGCACCACGCCCAGCAGGATCTGCCTGGCGGCCTGCGTCCAGAACTTACCGGAGCCTGAGTCTTCGGGAATAAGGCTGTCGGCAAACGCCGCGGCCTGCGTGGCGGTGCGCACATCACGAGCCACCCACCACACCCGGCTTCTCCTGTCGAATGGCGAGCAAATCGATGCACGAAACTTGCTCGTCAGATCGCCTTTGACATCGTAAATCAGGCATTTCGCGTCATCGTGCTGGAAGGCTTGCCGCAGCAGCGCCAACAAGACTTGGGTCTTGCCACTGCCTACTGAGCCGTACATCAGGATATGGCGCGACAGTTGCTTCTTGGACAGCCACAGGTCGGGGTGCAGGTACATGCCGAACTTGTCGGCATCGCGCTTGGTTTGGGAGAGTGAGCGTCTGCGCGCCTCGCGGACGGCGTCTTTCCCTTCCAGGAGCTTGGGGCCGGAAACCACCCACTGGTTGGCACGCGGGATGAGCCCCGTCCACGCCAGCCCACTACCTGCCGCAAGGCCCACGGCCGTGGCCACGGCAAGCGTCGACCAGTCGGCCATCCACTGCGGATTGTCGATCCGGGAATAGAACGCAGGATCCAGCGTCAGCGCACGGACGGTATCGCGCATGCCCATCCCCCACCCCGAAATGGGGAAGAACCCTACGGCGCTACCCAGCAGGCCATAAGCCAAGCCCAGGTCCCAGCGACGAACTGGAACCGATGGGTCTATATGTTTGCCGGGTGGGCCGAAGGCGTCGTAGATAGGTGGCTTCACCTACGACAGGATGGAACAAGATTGAGCGTTGTCCAGACCGAGGCTTTCCGTTCAATCTAGCAACGCCGCCATCCTCAAAGCGACGACGGTTGCCTACTAGCCGGTCAGGCAGCCTTGTCGTCTTGATCCGGAGCGTTCAAGCGCCACTGAACATCGTCCGTGAAATCCATTGGCATATCGATCGGCTCGTCGTTCTCATTCACGCGGTTCCAGTGCGTGACGTCGAGTGTTAGCTGAACTGCGTCACCAACCATTTGCTCTCGGCGCTGCACGAAGGCCTGATGTGCCACGCGTCTTGGCGCAACATCGATGTCATGCCACAACGTCATCTGCTGGCCATTGTTCCACTGGACCACTGCAAGGTTTGCCCGATATGGCTTACCTGTTACCTTGTCGTGGCGCACCTCTTCTCGCGCAGCTGACGAAAGCTCTTCGGCCAATCGATCCAAGCCACTCTTTGGCTTTGGTAGCGGATAGCCTCTTTCCGAGGCGAACTTTGCCACCTCGTGCATATCGACAGATTCGTTCCCCGTCTCGTCGCGGTAGTGCTGGATCAGTTTTTGAAGTCGCTGGTTCTTGGTCGACACGATCTACCTCACAGGCCAACGGGCGCGATGTCTCCCCAGCCGTCGACCATGGCGCCCGGGGCCACGATCGAGCGAATCTTTACGAGATGTTCTCGGAAGTGCGTAAAGCGCTTCGTGCGGTACTGCAACTGACCGGCTACTAGACCAGGATGGACACCCAACGTGGCTGCGAAACCGAGTACATCGCGGTCATAAAAAAATGGAGCTTTGCGCGCGATGAAGCCATTCAACTTGTCGGATGGAACCGCAAATGCAGCTGCAGCCGCATTTGCGATGCGCTCTTCCTCAACTACATCAGCGTCAGTTCGACCGTCCATATCTATATCCAGGATCGGCTTCGCCTGACCATGCCGTTGCAGAACGTGTTCAAGTTCATGGCGTAATACAAACCAGAAGTTGTCGATCCTATCGAATCGGAATGACATGGCGATCACCGGCGCTGCAGGACTAAGCCAGAGGCAAGCGCCATCGATCTTCGAGCCAGGAAGTGCTTCCACAGCTACAAAACGAATGCCTGCCTCTGCCAGCAAACGCGGCACCTTGCGAGCTTCCTCAGCCGCACCAAGCAAGGGGCGCAACCGAGTCAGCAAAGCTTGACCTGATGCATCAGAGTACTGCGGCACAAGCATATCGACAGCAATAGCCTTGACGCGATGGAGCCAGGCCAGCTGCAAGGGCGATGCCTCCAATGCAATCTGTGTACGACGCGCCGCATGAGGCAGAAACTCAATGTCTTCAACCTTGTCGGTGCCGAAGAACTCAGCGACTGCTTTCTCAACAGTCTCTACGTCCTTGACATTATCGACGCCCGGCAACCAACCACGCTTCTTCATTTCCGCGATCGGCAACGCACCGAAAATCTGGGCCCTTACAGCCCGGCCAGGATCGCTACGGAATGCGATCCGTGCGAGCTGGAGGTCATAATCTTTTTGGAGCGTAAGAATACGGTCCGCCTCTACGCCGAACACGTCTTCAAGCTGCAGCGCCATGTCTGCCGACATGGCACGCTTGTCGGAAACAAGCCGTGTGACGGTGGCTTCGTCGATACCCAGCACAATAGCCAAGGTTCTCTTAGTCCAGCCCCTCTCTTTCAGAAGTGAGGTAAGCAGTTGGCCAGGGGTGCGCGGATCCATGTGCGAAGAATCTTGCAATTTGACCAATTTGTCAAATCGCTTTGTATTCAATAGCTTATAAGCGGCTATCTGCCCTATTTCGTGGCAGAGATGGTTGAAAGGCCAGTCAATACCACTTGGATAGCGGCCATCGTCCGCCCGCCAAGCTGGCGAACAACGGCGCCTCCTGGCTGAACCACACCAGGTCAGTTCGCACAGGGCAGAAGCCCTCAGCTTGGATATCGAACAGCGGGTTCAAGGCGTCGGACGCCTCCGTCGTCCATTCGGGCTTGACGGGCAACTTCGGCTGCCATGGCCAACGGAAGCGGTGGCGAACCTTGCTGCCGGAACAAGAAGCGATAGCCTCGGCCAACCCGGCTTGGTCGCCCTCTATCCACAGCACTGCGTTGTCCAGGCCGCGTTCGTTCAACTCGTTCATGACTGCGTAGGAGACAGCAGGACAGCCTTCGGAACGTCCTGCCCAGCCAGAGCGAACGTAGCTTGCCGGGTGCAGCACTACTGCACGCTCGCGGGCGGCGTCGTTGAAGCCGACCATCAAGCCATCCAGCCTGCGGCGCATGCTGCCGTCCTCGTTATTCCGGTACGCCTCGGATACGGCATACAGCCCCACGCTAGTCATCAGCGAACCAGGAGTGTTGGAGAACACCGACGCCCTGCCCGAGCGGTCGGGATCTGAGCCGCGGCCGTGGGCCACTTCTGAACGCAACACCACTTCGGACGTGCGTGAGTCGATGGCCCACAAGCGCTTGGCTGAGCTGGGCAGTCGCATGTCTGCAACGATCAACAGCGTGGGATCGCGCCCCAGCTTGCGGGAGCAATCCAGCGCTTGAGCGGCATGCGCGCGCGTGGTGCGCGACATGCCTTCGATGTGCCGCGGTATTGCGGCCTGGGCGCAGCCGACTGCCATCAGCGTTGCAATCAACGTGGCCCGGGCGATCATTGCTGGTACGTCCGCCGCTGTGTTTCGGTCTGGGCAGGCGCCTCCTGCCGTTGGCGACGTTCCTGCTGCAGCGCCTCCTGGGCCTGGGCATGGAAGCCGTTCAACGCTTCTACCTTCTGGGCGGCATCTTCGCTATTCCCTTTCCCCATCGCCTGGTGCTCCACCTCGGCCACCTCCACCCGCTGCTTGACCTGCT
>Ga0182738_1004283_pt1 | contig 15881 bp, 14 predicted proteins | sample eDN5th30CBELigMG_FD_128876 | JGI IMG/M metagenome (GOLD analysis project Ga0182738, IMG submission 128876) | Enriched Miracle-Growth compost microbial communities from Emeryville, California, USA - eDNA 5th pass 30_C BE-Lig MG (version 2)... ... | reverse complement strand
CTTCGCTGGGTGAGGCCGGTGTGCAACTGGCCGTTCTCGCCGATCTGATCGACCCTGTGGCGGTGAGCGGCGACGACGACGCCCCCGTCGCCCGCGTCAAAGGTGACCCGGCGGTGGCCCGGCTGGTCGCCAACGCGATCAGAGACCGGCGTCGGCCGTTGCGCGCCGAGCTGCGCGTCGCCTTCGGCCTGCAGCATCTCACGCTCGACGTGGACCGGTCGGCGTCGATCGTCGCCGACGCGGCGCGTCGCTTCCGGACCCACAACGCGGCACGCCGGTTCGTCGCCGAATCGGTCTTCGCGGCACTCGCCGAGTCGTCGCGCACACCGCTTTCGGGCGCGGCGGTGGCCGAACGGCTCGGCGACGACCCACAGCTCAGAGCGGCCCTGGAGTGGATGTGGCCGGTGTTGACGCCCGCTGAGCTGCTGCACGAACTCTACGGTTCCAAGGCGTTGCTCCGCCGGGCGGCACGTGGCGCACTGGCACCGGAGGACGCCGAACGGCTCTACCGTCCCTGGTCGTCGCACGTGGACGACGTGGTCTGGACCCAGCAGGACGTGCCGCTGCTCGACGAGGCGGCCGTGGGCCTGGGACCGCTCCCGCACCGCAAGGGTCGCCTCCGATCGGACGGTACCCCCGAGGGTGAGGTGCGTACCTGGGGCCACATCGTGGTCGACGAGGCCCAGGATCTGTCACCGATGCAGCTTCGGATGCTGCGTCGGCGCTCGCTGAACGGGTCGATGACGATCGTCGGTGACATCGCCCAGGCCACCGGTGCCTGGGGGCACGCCGACTGGTACGACGTGCTCGACCACCTGCCCGACCGGCGTGGACACCGGATCGCCGAGCTCACGATCGGTTACCGGATCCCCGCTCCGTTGATGGGCTTCGCGACCAGGATCCTGCGCGAGGTCGCGCCCCAGCTCTCACCGCCCACCGCGGTGCGGACCGAGGGCGACGCCCCCGTCGTGACCCGGGTGGCTCCCGACGAACTCGACGACGCCGTCGCCGCGGCCGTCCGCGAGGAGATGCGCGCGGTGGGGACCGGCAACGTCGCGGTGATCGTGCCCGGGCCGCTGGTCGACCGCATCGACCGTGCACTCGAGGTCGCCGGCGTCCCGCACGGCTCGGCCGCAACGAACGGTCTGCAACAGCAGGTCACGGTCGTGCCCGTCCGGTTGGTCAAGGGACTCGAGGTCGATGCGGCGGTCGTGGTCGAGCCGGGCGTGATCGTGACTTCCGAGCCCCAGGGGCTGCGTTCGCTCTACGTGGCGTTCACCCGGGCGACCAAACGCCTGCGGGCGGTCCACGCCGAGCCGCTCCCCGACGTGTTGGCCGGGGCGTGAGCGCTGGTCGGACCCTCTCGGCGTGGGGCGAACCACCGACCGTCAGGGGACGGTGACCAGGATCCGTTCGCTGACGAAGCGGCTGACACCGACGTGGCGACCGTCGACCTCGACGGTCATCGTCCCGTCGGGCGAGGTGACGGTGAGAGTGCCGCTGCGGTTCGGCAGCAACTCGGCGGTCTCGAGGTAGTCGAGAATGCCCGGAGCGAACTCGAGCTCCTCGGGCACGCGTGCGACGACGAAGGTGTCGCCGGCCTCCAGATCCGACAGCGCGCGCGTCTCGGGTGCGACGTAGTCGGTGCCCGGGATCGGATTGCCGTGCGGGCAGGTGGTGGGATTGCCGAGCACCCGGGAGATCGCCGCCTCCACCGAGTCGGAGATCACGTGCTCCCACTTGCCGGCTTCCTTGTGCGCTTCGGCCCACGAGAGTTCCAGGATGTCGGTCAGGAAGCGCTCGGCGAGTCGGTGGCGGCGCACCACCTGTTCGGCGAGCCTTTTGCCGTCATCGGTGAGATGGATCCGCCCGTCGTCGACGGTCGCGAGCCCCTGGACGGTCAGACGGTGCACCATTTCCGACACTGCCGGACGGGAGACCTCGAGCCGTTCGGCGATGCGGGCCTGGATCACCTCCACGTCGTCTTCACGGAGTTCGTAGATGGTCTCGCAGTATTCCTCGAACGCCGGATGGTATTCCGGTGCCTGGTAGATGGCCACGGCTCTCACTCTAGGAGAGTCGCACCGTCGTTGCCGCGGGGCCGCGGGTGCCCTGCGCCGGAATCAGTGCCATCGGTCACTACCGGGCCGACGGTTCGCGTGATTACCGTGGCAGTTGTGACAGAAGAAACTTCAAATTCAACGCAGAGTGCAACCCCCGGATCGAATCGCCGTTCGCTGACGCGGCGTGCGCTCGGCGTCGCAGCCGGCCTCGGTCTGGTCATGGCCTTCGGCGTCGGCTGCGGCTCGAGTGGCGATTCGACGAGCGGATCGACGACGACGGCGAGCGGCGGAACCGCCGCCGCGGGCAGCGGAACCACCTCCTCGGGCGGCGGCAACGCCTCGGGCTGTACCGAGGCGAAGAACGGCACGATCGAAATCGTGACCACCAACTTCGATTTCAGCCCCGACTGCATCACCACGAGCGGCGACCGCCTGAAGGTGACCTACGACAACCAGGAGAAGGGCGTCAAGCACAACATCGACTTCAAGGACGCCAAGTCGTCGACCGGCGACGCCAAGACCGAGCTCGAGGCCGGTCCGAACACCCAGACCCTCACACTCGTCGATCTGAAGCCGGGCACCTACACCTTCGTCTGCGACATCCACTCGTCGATGAAGGGCGAACTCATCGTCAAGTGAGCCGCACGCTGTGAGCCGGGCGGTCTGAGCCGCACGGCGTGACCGGCCGCTGCTGCGCTCGAGAACGGCGAAGGGGCCGGACCTTGCGGTCCGACCCCTTCGGCTGGAGCGAGTCGTCAGCCGGGCTGCTTGACGAAACGCAGGTAGTCCTTCTTCTTGTCGATCTTGCCGAACTTCGCCTCGGCCTCTTCGTCACTGAAGGTCGGGGCGGCGATGACGTCGTCGCCCTGCTTCCAGTCCGACGGGGTCGACACCGAGTGGTTGGCGGTGAGCTGGATCGAGTCGATCGCCCGGATGATCTCCTGCCAGTTGCGGCCCGTGGACGCCGGGTAGGTCAGGCTGAGCTTGACGGTGTTGTCCGGCGCGATCACGAACACGGTGCGCACGGTGGCGGTGGCCAGCTCGTTGGGGTGGATCATGTCGAACGCCTCGGCGACCTTGCGGTCAGGGTCGGCGATCAGCGGGTAGCTCAGCTTGTTGCCGGTCACGTCCTCGATGTCGCTGGCCCAACCCTGGTGGCTGTCGAGTGGGTCGACCGAAACGCCGATGATCTTGACGCCACGCTTGTCGAACTCGGGCTTCAGGCCGGCGACGGCTCCCAACTCGGTGGTGCACACCGGGGTGAAGTCCTTGGGGTGGCTGAACAGCAGCACCCAGCTGTCACCCTTCCAGTCGTAGAAGTCGATGTGACCGTCGGTGCTCTCGGCAGAGAAGTTCGGGACGGTGTCACCCAGTCGGATAGCCATTTTGTGCCTCTTGGTAGCGGTGTGCGGATTGCGGAACCGGCACCCAGAAGACGACCTGGAGCGTCGCCGACGGCGCCGGGCATCCACCGGCCGGAAAGCGACACGGCGAATACCTGACCCAGTATGTCGGGATTCAAACCGATTTCCAAACGGTGCCCGCGAACCGCGGCCACCGTTGTGCGCGTCAGACGGGGGTCGGCTCGTCGCCGTCGCCCTCTCCGTCGGGCAGCGCGCCCGCGGGGCCGTCGCGGCGGACGTCGGGTTCGATGAACAAGAGCCGGGCGGCCGGTTCGATCCCGCGCACCTGCGCCTCGGTGCGGTCGATCGCCCTGCTCAGCTCCATATAGGACAGTGAGTGGTCGAACTCGACCTTCGCGGCGATGAGCAGGTCGTCGGGTCCCAGGTGTTCGGTCCGCAGGTGGATGACGCCGCGCACGTCGGGGCTCGACAGCAGCGCGTCACGGATCGCCCCCGCGCGCGGGGCGTCGGCGGCTTCGCCGATGAGCAGCGACTTCATCTCGATCGCGAGGATCGTGGCCACGACCAGCAGCAGCACCCCGATCGAGATGGTTCCGAGACCGTCCCAGAGCGCGTCGCCCGTGAAGTGCGCCAGCAGCACCGCGGCCATGGCGAGGACCAGACCGGTCAGGGCCGCCATGTCCTCGAGCAGCACGACGGGGACCTCGGGCGACTTCGACTTGCGGATGAACTCCCAGATCTGCAGTTCCGGACCGGCCATCGCCTTGGCCTCGCCGATCGCGGTGCGCAGGCTGAAGCCCTCCAGCACGATCGCCACCGCCAGGATCACGACCGCCACCCCGATGTCGGACACCTCGTGGGGGTGGCGGATCTTGTTGACGCCTTCGACCACCGCGAACACGCCACCCATCGTGAACAGCACCACGGCGACCACGAACGCCCAGAAGTACCGTTCACGGCTGTAGCCGAACGGGTGCTCGGCGTCGGCGATGCGTTTGGCGCGCCGCCCGCCGAACAGCAGCAGCGCCTGGTTGGCGGTGTCGGCGACCGAGTGGATGGCCTCGGCGAGCATCGACCCCGACGACGTGATCAGGAAGCCGACGAACTTGGCGATCGCGATGCCGAGGTTCGCGACGAAGGCCGCGAGGATCGCCTTGGTGCCGTGAGATTCCGAGGACACGTGGTGCTCCCGTCGAGGGCGGTCGGAGAGGTGAAGAAAACTACTCGCCACCTTCCGGAGCGACGCCGTCTGCTGCCCGCGGTTCGGCTCACAGCCGGCACCCCGACGGTGGCGAACCCGCGACGCCGGCGGGTCGTCGCCGCGGTGCCGGAGCGGTGGAGCCCGTGCTAGACCAACCCGATGACCGATCGGGTGCTCGACGAACTGGGCTTCTACACCCTCGCCGGGCAGCCGGATTCATCACGCGACCTCCTGGCCGAGGTCGTCGAAGGCGAGGCGCTCGGGTTGGGCACCGTGTTCGTCTCCGAGCGCTACAACAAGAAGGAGGCGGCCACCCTGTGTGGCGCCGCCGGAGCGGTGAGCGACCGGATCACGATCGCCACGGCCGCCACCAACCACAACACCCGTCACCCGATGGTCACTGCAGGGTTTGCCCGCACCATGCAGAGCCTGACCGGTGGCCGCTTCGTGCTCGGCCTGGGTCGGGGCATCCCGCTCCAACAGGATGCGTTCGGGATGGGCCACATCACCACGGCCGAGATGGAGGACTTCGCCGCGCTCATGCGGCGCCTGTTCCGCGGCGAGGTCGTGGTCGGCCACGACGGTCCGGCCGGGTCGTGGCCGGTGCTCCACCTCGACGGCACGCTCGACGAACACCTGCCGATGAACCTCGTGGCGTTCGGCCCGAATTCGTTGGCGCTGGGCGGGCGGTGTTTCGACGAGGTGATCCTGCACACGTTCTTCACCGACGCCACCACCGCCCGGTGTGTCCGCACGGTGAAGGAGGCCGCCGAGCAGGCCGGGCGCGATCCCGACTCGGTGCGGGTGTGGGCCTGTCTGGCCACGGTCGGTGACCACATCGACGAAGAACGGCGGCTCATGAAGACGGTCGGTCGGCTCGCCACCTACCTGCAGGCCTACGGCGAGTTGCTGGTGCGCACCAACGACTGGGACCCGGCGGTGTTGGCACGGATCCTGGCCGACCCGGTCGTGTCGGGCACCCCCGGGCTCGACGTGGTCGGCACGACCCAGCAGCTCGAGCACGTGGCCGAGCTCCTGCCCGACGAATGGCTCGCCCCTTCGGCCACGGGCAGCCCGGAGCAGTGTGTGGATGCGGTGCGGCACCAGTTCGACCTGGGGTGCGACGCGGTGATCCTGCACGGCGCCACGCCGGGCGAGTTGGCGCCGATCGTCGAGCAGTACCGACGGTGAGGTGTCGGTGAGCGGCGCGGCGACGGCAGCGACGTGGCCACCGTGCGCTGACCGGGTTCGGCATGGCGGACTACTCCTTCGCGGACTGCGCCGACGACTACGCCTATTCGATGCTCCAGGGCGTGCTCATCATCGTGCTGGGTTGGGCGGTGGCTGACAAGACCGAGCGGGGCGATGCGATGTTCGCGGCCATGACCGACCGGGTCTGCGCCGCGATCGCCGATCACGAACCCTTCGCCCGACTCTGACGGGTCGACCGCTGGCGGTGGCGGCACAGCCGTCGCACCAACTGGAAGACTCACCGGTGTGCTACTCGATCTGATGACCGGCGGCATGCCGCTGCGTGACGTGCAACGGCTGGCCCGCGACGCGGCGGACGGCGGCTACGCCGGCCTGGTCGTGACCGAAGCCGGCCGCACGGCGTACCTGTCGTGTGCGGCGGCCGCGCTCGCCGCCGACATCGACCTGCTCACCGGCATCGCCGTGGCGTTCCCGCGCAGCCCCATGGTCACCGCCTCGGTCGCCTGGGAGCTCGCCGACGTCAGCGCCGGCCGGTTCCGCCTCGGCCTCGGCACCCAGGTGCGTGCCCACATCGAGCGCCGCTACTCGGCCGAGTTCGACCCGCCGGGGCCGCGCCTGCGCGACTACGTCCTGGCGGTGCGGGCCGCCTTCGCCGCTTTCCGTGGCGACGCACCGCTGGAGCACCACGGTGACTTCTACGACCTGTCGCTGCTGCCGGCGATGTGGTCACCGGGCCCGATCGACGTGGCGGACCCGCCCATCGACATCGCCGCGGTGAACCCGTGGATGCTGCGCCTCGCGGGTGAAGTGGCCGACGGCATCCACATCCATCCCCTCAACACCAGGACCTACCTGGAAACCACGGTGGCCGAGAACCTCGCCGCCGGTGCCCAGCGCGCCGGACGAACCCTCGAGGGTTTCCAGACGATCGTGCCGGCGTTCCTGATCGTGGGCGACAGCGACGACGAGCGGGACCGTCGGCGCGAACTCGCCCGTGCCCAGATCGCGTTCTACGGGTCGACCCCGAACTATGCGTTCATCTTCGACCAGCTCGACCACCCGGGCACCACCGCAGCGTTGCGCGAGCGCCAGAAGGCCGGCGACGTGGCCGGCATGGTCGAGGTCGTCACCGACGATCTGCTCAGGTCTTTCGTGACCGAGGGCACCTGGGCCACGATCGGCGACGCGATCGTCGAGCGCTATGGCGGCGTCGCGACCCGGGTCGTCGACTACTTCGGTGCGCTCACCTGGCGCGACGACCCGACGAGCCTGGCGCGCTGGAAGCCCATCGCCGACGCCCTGCGCGCCGTCCCCTGATCGTTCGCCGAGCACGCTCCGGCGGCCCCCGTTAGGGTCGGCCGATGCCCGCACCGGTCGAACCACTCGTGTACGCCTGGCCCCAGTCGGCGGTGGCCGGCGAGTCGATCGGGCTGCGGGTGGCAGGCCCGCCCTGTACCGGGCGGGTGCAGATCGCACGCATCGGCGCGCAGCGTCAGGTGGTGTGGTCGGGCACGGTCGACGTCGACCCACACGATCTGCCCGACGACGCCGCGGCCGCCGGTTGCCCGTGGCCCGACGCCGCCACCGTCGAGGTGCAGGCCGAGTGGCCCTCGGGGTTCTACGAGGTGAGCTTGCGCACCCAGCTCGGCCAGCTCCACGAAGCGGTCGGGTTCTTCGTCGTGCGCGCTGCACGCCCCGAGGTGTCCCGGCCGCTTCTGGTGCTGTCGACCAACACCTGGAACGCGTACAACGATTTCGGCGGACCGAACCTGTACACGGGAGGAACCGCGGTTTCCTTCGCCCGACCGATGGCACCGGGGTATCTGCGCAAGCCCGACGGGCCGGGCAGCCGGGTCGCGGTCGTCGACGCACCCGACTTCGCCATGGCCGCGCACACCTCGTACCTGCGCGACCACCAGTTCTCGGCGTGGGCCGGATCCGCCGGATGGCCCAACGCCGAAGCGGGGTTCGTGCGCTGGGCCGAGGCTCAGGGCTACGGCCTCGACTACGCCGTCAACGCCGATCTGGAGCTGGTGCCGGGGCTGTTGGACGGTCGGTCGCTGTATCTGTCGGTGGGCCACGACGAGTACTGGTCGGCCGGCATGCGCGACACCGTCGAGGACTTCGTCGACGCCGGCGGCAATGCGTGCTTCTTCTCGGGCAACACCGCGATGTGGCAGGTGCGCCACACCGAGTCGCTCCCCGGCGGTCCACGCGACCTCATGGTGTGCTTCAAGGACCAGTTCAAACACGACCCGGTGTACGGCACCGATCGCCAGGCGCTGCTGACGACGATGTGGTCGGATCATCTGCTGGAACGGCCCGAGAACACCCTGACCGGCGTGAGCTTCACCCGCGGCGGCTACCACCGCATCGGCAAGGCGGTCGGCCGGGGCAGCGGCGGCTACACGGTGTACCGGCCGGAGCACTGGATCTTCGAGGGCACCGACGTGGGCTACGGCGACCTGATCGGTGCGGCGTCGGTGACCGTCGGTTACGAGTGCGACGGGTGCGAGTTGACCTTCCGCGACGGCCTGCCGCACCCCACGGGAGCGGACGGCACCCCCGCGGATTTCGAGGTGCTGGCGCTCACGCCGGTGAAGCACTTCGATCACGAGAATGCGCCGCGCCCCGCGCCGCCGGGGTTCCCCTCGGAGAACGAGTACATCGCCGGCCGGGTCTTCGGTGACCACGAACCGGCCACGGTCGAACGGCTCGCCCACGGCCACGCCGTGATGGGCATGCACGCGCACGGCGGCACCGTGTTCACCGCCGGCACCACCGAGTGGGCGTGGGGGCTCACTGGCGCGGACCCGATCATCGAACGGATCACCCGGAACCTGCTCGACCGTCTCGTGGGTTGAACGGGACCGCCTCCACCTGATCGCCGTACCTCCGCCCCGCGCCGCGATCGGAAGTCGTAGTCTCGGTGGGCGATGAACCCTGCGGCGTACCGACCATGACGATCCGGCGTCGACGGATCGCGTGCCTGCTCGTCGGACTAGGAGCCGTCGTGACGGGGCCCGGGTCCTGCAGCACGACCCCGAAGGTCGACGTCGCCAGGGTGTGCCACGCCGGAGTCACTCGTGCAGAACTCACACTGACCGCCGGGCAGGTCGTTCCCGCGACGATGACGCGCACCCTGACCGGCCCGGATGCGGAGCGGTTGTACTTCGGGATCTGCCGCACGTTCGTGACGGCCCCGGGTGACCCCGACAGCCAAGGCCCCATCAACTGTCCCGCCGGTTCCATCGACCCGGGAACGGTCGTCGTCGAGTTCTCCGCCGGGCAGCGCACGGTCGACCGCCTCGACATCGTCCCGAGCGGTTGCGAGACCATGCATTCCACCCGGTTGGGAACATTGCGTCAGACCAACGTCGACGCGTTCCGCTCGGTCTTCGCGTCGGTCGAGCACGGGTTCGGGATGACCGACACCGACATCTACGGCCGCTGATCGGACCACGCGCCAGGCGACCGAAGGTCCCGGGGGCGGGTTCGGGCCGGCCCGAGTGTTCGGGCGAGGGTGCCCTGGGCCGGATTCGAACCGGCGACCTACCGCTTAGGAGGCGGTTGCTCTATCCGTCTGAGCTACCAGGGCATGGTCGGATCGACGCGTCATGGTTCCGGGAGCACTTGGCCGACCGATCCGATTCGAGAAGCGTAGGCGTTCGACTGGCCCCTACCCGCGGGCACAGGGCCACCTCGTGTGGAGGAAGGGCCGACTCTGCACGCGCCTCGAACTCGCATGCCTGCGGGCACGAATGCGCGCCGCGGTCGGCTCTGGACTGAACCCGCCCGTCGGGCCCAACGTCCAACGTTGTAGCGACAAAGTGCGCGGTTGTCGCTCCAACGTTGGACCGCGGACACCCCGGCTCTCCTCCCATCGACGCAACCGCGCCCCGGGCGCGGCAACATCCGGAGATGCGGCCGCTCGACCCGGCCGGGGTCAGGCCGTGCCGACGGGCCCGCCGCGCGATGGCGTGGGGAAGAACCATCCCAGGTGCTCGCTCCGCGCCCGCGGGCACGAATGGCCGACGAAGGTGAGAGGATGGGCGGCCATGAGCGTTACCGGAAGCGACATGCCCGCGGGCAGTGTGCCCGCGGGCAGCGACGCCATCCCGCGGGGCAACGTGTTGTTCATCACCGTCGACCAGTGGCGGGGCGACTGCCTGTCGGCCGCGCAGCACCCGATCGTGCGCACCCCGAACCTCGACCGGCTCGCCGCCCGGGGCGTGCGCTTCGCGAACCACTGGGCCAACATCGCCCCGTGTGGGCCCAGCCGCGCCACCCTGCACACGGGCATGTACGCGCAGAACCACCGCTCGGTCCTCAACGGCACGCCGCTGGACGACCGCTTCACCAACACCGCCCGCCAGGCGCGACTCGCCGGCTACCGCGACCCTGCCCTGTTCGGCTACACCGACACGTCACTCGACCCCCGCACCCTGCCGCCCGACGACACGCGCCTGGCCACCTATGAAGAGGTGCTCCCCGGGTTCGACGCGGTGCTGTTCAACCCCGAATCGGCCGGGTCACCCGCCTGGGGCAAGTGGCTCGCCGGCAAGGGCGTCGACGTGCCCGCCAACCCCCAGGACCTCTACCTGCCCCGCGAGCACTTTCCGGGCGCCGACGACCACGGCGACACCTGGGCGCCGACCCGCTTTGCCGCGGAGCACTCCGAGACCGTCATGGTCGTCGAGGCCTTCCGGGACTGGCTCGACCACGGCGCCGGCGACGCTCCGTGGTTCGCCCACCTCAGCTTCATCCGCCCCCACCCGCCCTACCGCAACCCCGAGGGCTACCACGACCTTTACGACGCCGACGACGGTGGCGGATTCCGTGGGTGTGCGCAGCGCGACGACGAGATGGCGATGCATCCGCTCGCCGCGGCGGCGATCTCGCTGCCAGAGGTGGGCTGTGCCGCCGAGGAGCGCGACCGTCGCCAACAACGCGCCACCTACTGGGGCGCGATGGCCGAGGTCGACGACCGCCTCGGCGAACTGTTCGACTGGATGGACGCCCAGGGGCTCCTCGCCGACACGCTCGTCGTGCTCACCTCCGACCACGGCGAACAGGCCGGCGACCACTGGCTGCTCCAGAAGCTCGCCTGGTTCGACGAGAGCTATCACGTGCCGATGATCGTCGTCGACCCCCGGCCCGAGGCCGAGCCGACCCGGGGCACGGTGGTGGATGCGGTCACCGAGCACGTCGACGTCCTGCCCACCTTGTGCACCTGGATGGGCCTGGAGGTGCCGCTGCAGTGCGACGGTCGCCCGCTGCAGCCCTTCGTACACGGGACCGATCCCCATGTGCCGACACCTTGGCGCCGTGATGCCCACTGGGAATGGGACTTCCGCGACCCGGTCACCCACCTGCCCGAAGACCTCTTCGGCCTCACCATGGAACAGTGCGCGGTCGGGGTGCTGCGCACCGGGGACTACAAGCTCGTGCACTTCGCCGCGCCGCCCGAGATCGCGCCGCCGTTGCTGTTCGACCTGCACGACGATCCGGACCAGGTGGTGAACCTGGCCGCCGACCAGGGCCACGCCGACGTGCTCGCGGAGCTGTACGAGAAGATGCTGCGCTGGCGGGTCAACCACCTCGACCGCACGCTCACCGGGCACTTTCTCTCCGGCGCCGGTCCGGTCGTCCGCCGCGATCCACGCGTCTGAGCCCCTCTGGCGAGCGAACCTAGAATCCACGGCCACATGTCCGCGTCCGATCAGATCCGGCTGGTGTTCTGGAACACCTTTCTCCTGCACCCGCATCCGATCCCGGGCGGGCCCGGTCTGCCGCCGATCGCGGACCTCGCCGCACCGGCGGTGCCCGAACGGGCGTCGGCGATCGGCGCGGCGCTGGGTCGTCGCTTCGACGTCGCCGCACTCGCCGAGGCATTCGAACCCGCCGACCACGCCCGCATCGCGGCCGCGTGGGGCACCGACACGGTGCGCACCGCCGCCGGTCCGGCCCGCTCGCTGCTCCGCGGACCGCTCGGATTCGCCTCCAGTGGCCTGTTCACCCTGGTCGACCACCACCGGATCGCCCGCCGGGCCACCCACCGATTCCGCACCAGGGGGTCCTACCTGCACGACGCGGACGCCCTGTCGAACAAGGGAGTCCTGCTGGTCGAGATCGACCTCGGTCTCGGCGAGGGGGGCGGCAACCTCGAGCTGTACTCGACGCACCTGTGCTGGGGGACCGGCCTGCTGCCCGGCGGCAACGCCACCGACCCGCACCGGCGTCACCGGGTCCGGATGGCCCAGGTCGACGAGCTCGTCCGGTTCGTGGAACGCACCCACCGACCCGGCAACGTCGTCGCCGTCGTCGGCGACATGAACGTGCCGGCGCTCCGCCCGTTGTATCCGGACGGGCCGACGACCGAATACGACGACCTCATCGCCCGACTGGGCGCACTCGGCCTCGTCGACGTGTGGACCACCCACGGCACCGGTGCGGGCGCGACCTGTGGCGCGAAGACCGACGCGTTCGCCGATCAGGCCGACCCCGACGACCCCGACGCGCTCGTCGACGACGATGCGCTCCTCGCCGCGGCCGACCCGACGGCGCTGAGCGAGCGCGAACGCATCGACTACGTCTTCCTCGCCGAGGCGGACCCGACCCAGCGGGCGAGGATCGAAGCGACGTCGATCCGCCGCTACGCGTTCCCCCGCCCTCCCGGCGCGCCCAGGGCCGACCGGCTCGTCCGCCTGTCGGATCACCTGGCGATCGCGGTCGACCTGTCGGTGTCGTCGGTCTAGCGCTCTGACCATGAACGAGCGCGACCGGCGGGGCGGGTCGGAGGCCCGCCCCGCATCCGACGAGCCGTTGTCGATCGACGAGGCGCTGGAACGGTTCGCGACCGTCGTGGCCCAGGCCGCGACCGAGAAGATCGAATCCCAGATCCCGGCGCTGGTCGCACGCCTGGAATCCCACGGCATCGACGTGATCGTGCTCAAGGGGCCGGTGACCCGACGGCGGCTCTACGCCGACGACGAACGTCGCCCGGTCGCCGACATCGACCTTCTGGTCGACCCGGCGGCATTCCGCCGAGCGGCCCGGGTGCTCGGCGACGCCGGCTACCGCCGCTATGACCGTCACGGTCACAGTGACGCGTTCAGCCGGGGTCCCGACGACGCCGACGTCGACCTGCACCTCACCCTGCCCTATGTGACGGTGTCACCCAGGCGGGCCTTCGCCGTGTTCGCGGCGCACCGCACGACCCTCGACGTGGCGGGCAGCGCCGTGCCCGCTCTCGATCGGCCCGCCCACGTCGTGCACCTCGCGATCCACGCCGCGGTCAACCGTTTCGAAGACGCGCAGCGCAGCTCCACCGAATGGGAGCGGGGTCTGGCCAGCCTGGGCGACGATGAGATCGCCCGGGCCGAGGCGATCGCCGGAAGCCTCGGGGTCGGGCGGATCTGGGACCTGGCCCGACGGGCGTTGGCCGACGGCGCCGACCGCGACGCGCTGCTCGCCCAGCGACCCACCTGGGAAGCGGTTCCCCGCGTGTGGTCGATGCGCGGTTTCATCACCTCCGGCACGCCGCTGCGGGTGAAGTGGCGCGACGTCCAGCGTCTCGTGGCGCTGCAGTGGGCCGACAGCACCGTCAACGAATGGCGGGCCAAACGCGGTGCGGCACCGCTGGCCACGGGCTCGTTGCGCATCGCCGTCGAGAAGCTCCGGCGCTTCGTCACCGTGTCGACCCTCGGCCTGGCACGCATCGCCGGCATCGGCCGCGTCGACCACCCGGACACCGGAGCGACGCAGTAGGCTCGCCGCCGCAGGCATCGACCCAGGCGTCGGTGCCCGACCGCACTGCAAGGGGACAACATGTCGACTGTCAGGCCTCGGTTCACCGCGTCGATCGCTGCGTTGGCGTTGCTGGTGGCGGCCGTCGCGTCACTGGGTGTCGTCGGCGCCCCGAGCGCCGGAGCGTTCACGCTGCCGTCGTTCTACGACGTGCCGAATCCGCTCCCGCCGGGCGGCCCCGGCACGGTCATCAAGACCGAGCCGGTCACCGTCGCCGGTCTGCACGGCACGATGCAGCGGGTGATGTACAAGTCGAAATCGATCCGAGGTGACGACATCGCGGTCACCGGGTTGATCGCCACGCCCGACACCCCGCCGCCCGCGGGCGGCTACAAGGTGCTCTCGTGGGCGCACGGCACCACCGGCATGGCCGATCAGTGCGCGCCGTCGCTCGGCGCGGCCGATGCGCTCCCGGCGGTCAACGCGTTCCTCGACAAGGGTTGGCTCGTCACCGGGACCGACTACGAGGGCCTCGGCACGCCCGGTCTGCACCCCTACATCGTCGGTGATTCCGAAGCCCGCGGCGTGATCGACATCGTGCGCGCCGCCCGCGACCTGTCCAGTGACGTGTCGACCGACTACGTGGTGTGGGGGCACTCCCAGGGCGGACACGCGTCGATGTTCACCGCGCACATCGCGCACACCTGGGCACCCGAGCTGCACCTGGTCGGCGCGGTCGCCGGTGCGCCGCCGTCGCAGTTGAACCTGGTGTACGACTTCCTCAAGACCAGTCCCTACAAGTACTACCTGTTGATGGTGGGCGGTGCGATCAACGCCGCGTACGGCGATGCGGCCGCGCCGATCGGTGACGTGCTCAACGCGCAGGGCCAGTCGATGCTGCCGATGCTCGACGAAGGGTGCACCGACCTGCTCGCCGAGAAGAGCGAGGGGCTCGACGTCCAGTCGCTGATGGTGCAACAGGCCGACGGCACCTACAACCCGTTCAGCAACCCGGTGTGGGGTCCGTTGATCGCCGCGCAGGACCCGGCGAACTTCTCCACGCCCGTCGACACCCCGATCCTGATCATCCACGGCGGTGCCGACGAACAGATTCCGACCGTGTCGAGCCAGATCCTCGCCGGGCAGCTCTGCGCGACCGGCCAGAACATCGAGCGCTGGATGTACCCGGGCCGCTCCCACGCCGGCGTCATCGCCCCGTCGCTGACCAGCATGACCGATTGGATCGCCGCCCGCTTCGCCGGTGAACCGGCGCCGGACGCGGCGGCGCCCACCGGCCAGGACGACATCGACGACACGATCTGCTCGGACGGCAAGATGCTCAGCCGCGCCGACTACGAGAAACCGTCGACCAACGGCAACGGCAGCGGAAACGGCAACCACACCGGTGGCGGGTCGACCGCGCCGGTCGCCACCCCGGTCAGGAATCAGCCGACCTTCACCGGCTGAACCGGGCCACCGGATGCGTACCGGCGACGCGGCTCAGGCGTCGGGACCGGTCAACGTCGCCATGTCCTCGGCCAGCGTCGCCCGGACCCGTACACACAGCCCTTCCCGCGCCAGTTGCTTGGAGCGCGCGTACGCACCCGTCCGGTAGCCCGCGAGTACCCCTGCCCGGTCCATGGCCGTGGCGATCAGCGCGTCGGCCGGCACGGCTTCGTCGAGGTATCCGACCTGCGCGCCGCCGGCCGGGTCGAAGATCTCCGCGCCCAGGGTGGCCCGGGTGAACGCGGTGGGCAACAACCGGTCACGCGCGAACTCGATCACGAAGATCGGCAGTGGCATGCCGATCGCGACCTCGGTGAGCCCGATCTTGAACGGCCCCTCCGCGCCGACCCGGACGTCGCTGGCGAGGAGCAGCAACGCCCCCATCGCCAGCGCGTGCCCGGTGCAGGCAGCAACGATCGGCAGCGGGTGTTCGTACATGGTGCACAACAGCTCGGCGCCGTCGGTGACCAGCGCGCGCATCGCGTCTTCCGACGACGTCATCACCGACAGGTCGAATCCGGCCGAGAAACGACCCTCACGGCCGACGATCACCACCGCACGCGCTTCGGTGGCAGCACGGTCCAGGTACTCGTGGAACGCCTCGATCGTCGACGGGCCGACCACGTTGGCCTTCCCGTCGTCGTGGGTGATGATCGCGATGTTGCCGTCGAGGTGGTACGTGGGCACGGGGGTTTCGCTCATGGGAGGCGACGCTACCCCGGCTCTCGCCGCCCGGGGGCACGCGGCGCCGGCACGGACGACGCTCAGAGTCCGAGGTGACCCTGG
>Ga0182738_1004282_pt1 | contig 15884 bp, 15 predicted proteins | sample eDN5th30CBELigMG_FD_128876 | JGI IMG/M metagenome (GOLD analysis project Ga0182738, IMG submission 128876) | Enriched Miracle-Growth compost microbial communities from Emeryville, California, USA - eDNA 5th pass 30_C BE-Lig MG (version 2)... ... | reverse complement strand
TGGGAAGAGGATACCGGTGCCGTCACGGAGGAGCGCGTGGCGGTTCCGGCCGGGTAGACGGCCCTGGCGCGGCCGCGTTGTCCGGGCGGGCGCGCTGCCCTACTCTCAAATGCGTGTGCGGTTCAAGGATCCGGAAGACCGCGACAGGAGGACGTCCCATGAAACCGGCTCTCGTGCTTGCCGCCGCCGCGTTCGCCACGCTCCTCGGCACGCTCCCAGCCGCGGCTATCGACGCCACGCTCGGCGAGTGGGCCCGCGCCGATGCGACCATCGGCAGGGACGTCACCGACGACGACGACGTGCTCGTCAAGCCCTGCGAATGCGAGCCGGTGGCCGATCCGGGCTTTTTCCGGCTGCCGGGCGACACCGGGCGCATGGTGCGCGTGCACTACGAGGATGTCGAGGGACAGACTGTCACCACCTCGGACGGGACGGTGATCGGTGTCGTCACCTCGGTGCAGAACGCCAATGGCACCGGGCCGATCCTGCTCCTCGTCCGCGTCGAGGGCGGCGTTCTCGGCGAGGTCGACCGCATCAATCTGCGCCGCAACGCGGTGGTGTGGACCGACGACGCGCCGGTCATCGACACCACGATCGACGATCTCCGAGCCTCGCTGCAGCGCCTCGGCCTCTGAACGCGGCAGGGGAGCGCGCTCCCCTCCCCGGCTCACGCCTTCAGCCGGTACCCGGTGCGGAAGATCCAGTACACGGCGGCGAGGCACAGAACCATGAACACGAAGGTCATGGCGAGGCTGGCGCCGACGTCGACGTCGGAGGAGCCGTAGAAACTCCAGCGGAAGCCGCTGACGAGATAGACCACCGGGTTGAACAGCGTCACCTTCTGCCAAAACTCCGGCAGCATCTCGATCGAATAGAACGTGCCGCCCAGAAAGGTCAGCGGCAGGATCACCATGGCCGGCACGATCTGCAGCATCTCGAAGCCCTTGGCCCAGATGCCGATGATGAAGCCCAGGAGGCTGAAAGTGACCGAGGTCAGGATCAGGAACGCAATCATCGCTGCCCAGTGCTCGATCGAGTAGGCGACGAAGATCCGCGCGGTGACAAGGATGACGATGCCGATGATCACCGATTTGGTGGCGGCGGCGCCGACATAGCCGATGACGATCTCCGCCGGCGAGACCGGCGCCGAGAGCACTTCGTAGATCGTGCCGGTGAATTTCGGAAAATAGATGCCGAACGAGCCGTTGCCGACGCTCTCGGTGAGCACCGAGAGCATGACGAGCCCTGGCACGATGAACGCGCCGTAGCCCATGCCGTCGATCGAGCCCATCTGATCGCCGATGGCGGAGCCGAAGACGACGAAATAGAGCCCGGTCGCGATGACGGGCGTCGCGATGCTTTGGGTGAGGGTGCGGAAGAAGCGCGACATCTCGAAGCCGTAGATCGCGCGCACGGCATGGACGTTCATCGGCGCGCTCCCACCAGCCCCACGAAGATGTCCTCGAGCGAGCTTTCCTCGGTCCTCAGGTCCCGGAAGGCGATGCCGGCCTCGGCGAGCCGGGCGAGCAGCGGCGCGATGCCGGTGTCCTCGGCCTTGGCGTCGAAAGCATAGACGAGCGCCCGCCCGCCGTCCTCGAGGGTGAGCGGCAGGTCGGCGAGGCTTCCGGGCACGGCGGCGAGCGGGGCCGCAAGGTCGAGCGTCAGCCGCTTCCGGCCGAGCTTCTTCATCAGCGCGGTCTTTTCCTCGACGAGGATGATCTCGCCGCCATTGATCACGCCGACGCGGTCGGCCATCTCCTCCGCCTCTTCGATGTAGTGGGTGGTGAGGATGATGGTGACGCCCCTCTCCCGCAGCCGCCGCACCTGCTCCCACATGTCGCGCCGGAGCTCGACGTCGACGCCGGCGGTCGGCTCGTCGAGGAACAGCACGGTCGGCTCGTGCGCGAGCGCCTTGGCGATCATCACCCGCCTCTTCATGCCGCCGGAGAGGGTCATGATCTTGGCCTCGCGCTTGTCCCACAGCGACAGATCGCGCAGCACGCGCTCGACCACGGCGGGGTTCTTCGGCTTGCCGAACAGGCCGCGGCTATAGGCGACCGTCGCCCGCACCTTCTCGAACTGGTCGGTCGCGATCTCCTGGGGCACCAGACCGATGGCCGCCCGGGCGGCGCGATAGTCGCGGACGACGTCGTGCCCGTCGACGAGCACGGCCCCGCTCGTGGGGGTGACGAGACCGCAGACGATGCTGATGAGCGTCGTCTTCCCCGCCCCGTTCGGGCCGAGCAGCGCGAAGATCTCGCCGCGGCGGATCTCGAGGTCGACGCCCTTCAGCGCGACGTGACCCGTCTTGTAGGTCTTGCCGAGGCGCGAGATGGCGATGACGGGGGCCACTGTCGGTCCTTGTCGGTCCGCCCGCCGGATGCGGCGAATCGGGGAAGCGGGCCAGCAAAGCCGGAACCGGACGCACGGGCAAGCGGCGTCTGGCCGATCGAGGACCGGCGGCGCGAGCCGGAAAGCCCGATCGACGAGGCGGATCGGAATTCGAGGCGGGGGGCGGCCGGGCATCTTCGGCGAGGGCAACCGGCTGCAGACACTGCGATTTCGCGGCCGCGCGGGCGCGACCGGTCTGCCGTCGTCAGGGACGGGCGCAGACGCTGCGAGTTGCGTCGTCAATGGGCGCGAAATCTATACTTCGCATGCGGAGCAACAACGACGATTGATCGGAATAAGAGTTGGTGCAATATTTGTAACCTGGGACGATTCGACGAACATTTCTGCGGTAACCTGCTACGACGAGACCTCTCGTCGCTAGGGAGACTTGTCGTCCGCACAGTCCGGGAGGACATGATGGCTACGATGACGGTTTACGCCGAATCCGATCGGTCGTTCGAGCACTTCTTCGACTTCGATCCCGGGGCGACCTTGCAGATTCTGTCGCCCACGATCTATCAGTTCACGCGGTCGGACGGCTCTCGGGTGACCGTCACGGGCACGGTCGAGTTCGATCCGGACGATCCGACGATCCCGATCGGCGGGGTTGTCACCGAGATCACGATCGACCTTCCGGGCGGCGAGCAGCTGGCCACGATCACGGACCTGCAGGCGGACCTCGTCAATCTCTACTACCTCGTCTGGGGCTGGACCGACCCGATCGGCGGGGATGAGCGGGAGGGCAGCGGCTGGGACGCGCTGCGGTCGCTGCTGTCCGGCGATGATGTGTTCAACGGGTCCGCGGACCATGACGACGTGTTCAACGGCATGGCCGACGGCGACGACACCGTCTACGCCAATGGCGGGGACGACTGGGTCGAGGGCGATCGCGGCAACGACGCCCTGCACGGGGGCGACGGCCACGACATCCTGTCTTTCGACAACACGTTCTGGAGCGGGCACTCGGCCGTGACGCGGGGCATCGCGGTCGACGCCGTCGCGGGAACCGTGATCGACGCCTGGGGCTATGCCGACACGATCTCGGGGTTCGAGGAATACCAGGGCTCCGTTCTGGGCGACAGCTTCCTGGGTTCGGCGATCAACGAGGTGTTCATGGGCCTTCGCGGCGTCGACGCCATCGACGGCGGGGCGGGCACCGACACCGCGGCCTATGAGCGGGATCTCTATCACGGCGCCCGCAAGGCCATCGTGGCCAATCTCGCGCTCGGCACGATCCGCGACGGCTGGGGCCAGACCGACACGGTCGCGAACATCGAGAACGTACGCGGCACGGTGCTGAACGACGTGTTCGTCGGCAACGCCGCGAACAATCGGTTCACCGGCATGGACGGGGTCGATTCCTTCGACGGCGGCGCGGGACGCGACGGGCTGCTGCTGCGCTCCTACGACGAGTTCAATGCCGTGAACGGCGCCGAGGTCGACCTGAGCCTCGCCTCCGGACAGGTCATCGACGACGGCTTCGGCAATACCGAGACGGCCATCAACGTCGAGGACGTGTTCGGCACGGATCATGACGACGTCTTCACCGGGAACGCATCGGCCAACACTCTGAGCGGCGGCGCCGGCAACGACGTCCTGAACGGCGGGGACGGCAACGATTACATCTTCGGCGGAGACGGCTTCGACGTGATCGACGGCGGGGCCGGAGCGGACTGGGCGAACTATGGCGACGAGACAGCGGTCGTGAACGTCACGCTGAACGGCGCGAATTTCGTGACCCTCACCGTCGGCGGGGTCGCGGAGGACTCCATCCGCAACATCGAGCACATCAGCGGCGGCTCGGCGGGCGACAGGCTCTACGGCGACGCGCTGGACAACAGCTTCTTCGGCAATCTCGGCAAGGACGTCCTCGACGGCAAAGGCGGCCACGACGTTGCGAACTATTCCGAAAGGACGGTCTCCGTCGAGGTGACCCTGAACGGCGCGACCAATGCTCTCGTCTATGTCGACGGCGTCCGCGAGGACACGCTCCGCAGCATCGAGAGCATCTACAGCGGCAGCGGCGACGACAGACTGACCGGCGACGCGGCGGACAACACGTTCAGCGGGGGCCTGGGGGCCGACGTCCTCGTCGGCGGCGGCGGGCGCGACACGGCGACCTATGTCGATGCGACCGCCGGCGTGATCGCCAGCCTCGCCAACCCCACGATCAATGCCGGCGAGGCGGCGGGAGACACCTACAGCTCGATCGAAAACGTCACCGGCTCGCAGTTCGGCGACTATGTCTACGGCAACGGCAGCGCGAACGTGATCCGCGGCAATGGCGGGAACGACATCCTCAAGGGCTATGCGGGAAACGATACGCTCTACGGCGACGCGGGGGACGACATCTTCGTCTTCAATACCGCGCTGAACGCGGCGACGAACACGGACACGATCAACGGCTACTCCGTCGCCGACGACCTGATCTGGCTCGACAATTCGATCTTCGCCGGCTTGTCCGAGGGCGCACTGGCGGCGTCCGCCTTCAAGGACATAGCCAGCGGAGCCGTCGATGCGAACGACCGCATCCTCTACGATTCGGCGAACGGCGAATTGTTCTTCGACCGGGACGGCTCGGGAAGCAGCTTCGCCCAGATCCGGTTCGCCGTCATCGCCAATCACGCGGCCCTTGGCGCGGGCGAGTTCCTGGTGATCTGAGGCCCGGCAGGAGGACCGTTCAGACGTTGCCCTCGCCCGGCAAGGTCTCGACGCGAGCCGGAGGCGGCACGTCGGGGTTGCGCTCGGCGCGGTCGCGATAGAGCGCGGCGCGGGCGAGCAGGACAAGCGTCACCGGCGTCGTCACCGAGACGAAAGCGAAGATCAGGACCTCGTGCACCGCAACCCGGCCGCCGGTGACCGAGAAGAACAGGATCGAGGCGAGGGCGACGAACACGACCCCGAAGCTCGTGCCGAGCGTGGGCGCGTGGACGCGCAGATAGAAGGTGCGGAACCGTGCAAGACCGATGCAGCCCAGAAGCGTGAGGAAGGCGCCGAGAAGGACGAGGGCGCTCACCGCCACCCCCAGCCAGATGGGGACGTCCGAAGCGCTGTTCATTCGATCACCTCCCCCCGCATCAGGAACTTGGCGAGCGCCACCGTGCTCACGAATCCGAGCATCGCGATGACCAGGGCGATCTCGAAATAGATCGCGATACCTGCGCGGATGCCGAAGGTCAGCAGCAGCAGCATCGCGCCGACATAGATGGCGTCGAGCGCCAGCACGCGATCCTGGGCGCGCGGGCCGGCGATGAGGCGCCAGGCGGCGGCCGCCATGGCCAGGGCGAGCATGACCTGCGCCCCGGCGAGCGCCCAGAAGAGGATCGTCGCGCCCGCGCTCATTCGAAGATCTCCATCAGCAGCCGCTCGTAGCGCGTCTTCAGCCGCTCGGCCCACGCCTGGGGGGTGTCGACGTCGAGCACGTGGATGAGCACGGTGCCGGCCACGGGGTCGTGCTCGAGCCAGGCGCTGCCCGGCGTCGCGGTCACGATGCAGGCCAGCACGGCCAGGCCCGTGGTGTCTGTGAGCTCGAGCGGCACCAGCACGAACCCGGCGGTCTCCGGCCGCCGGCGGCCGGCCAGAATGATCGCGCTCACTGCGATGTTCGAGCGCACGATGTCCGCCGTCACGAGGCCGACGAGCCGCGCGATCTTGCCGAAGCGGCGCAGCGGCAGCCGCGGCAAGCCGAGCGGCGCGGCGGCCCAGGTGCCGAGCAGCGCCACCGCCAGGCCGAGCAGAATCTGGCCGGGGCTGACCGACTGCTGCAGCAGCAGCCACAGCAGCCAGAGCGCCAGCGTCAGCGCGGGATTGAACAGGGCCCTGTTCACGGCTGCCCCTCCGCGACCAGGGCCGGCTCCACCGCGACCTGCGGGCCGGCGAGAATGTCCTCCATCATCGCTCCGGGCGCATGGATCGCGGCGGCCGCCGCCTCCATGAACCGCTGAACCGGCCCGGCGGCGACAGTCATGCCCGCGCACACCGCGAGCAGCGCGATCACGGGGACGATCTCGACGAGGCGGATGGTCGCGCGCGCGTTCTCGATGGTGACCCAGAAGATGTTGATGCCGGTGCGGATCATCGCCACCAGTACCGCAAGCCCCGAGACGACGAGAAGGCCGATCAGGAACCAGCGGCCCGCCGACACGACCGCCGCGCCGTCGAGCCCGAGTACCGAGGCCATGATGGAGAACTTGGCTGCGAAGCCCGCCAGCGGCGGCAGCCCGGCGAGGAGGAGCCCCACCATGCCGAACGAGATGCCGAGCACCGCCGTGGTGGCGGGGATCTTGGCGCCCACCTCCTCGCTCTCGCCGTCCTCCTGCTCGTCCTCGTCGTCGCCGAACACCTCCCGCGTCACGGACAGCACGTCGGCGCCCGCCATCCGGCTGCGCTCGACGAGTTCGTTGAGGAGGAAGAAGGCGCCGAGCGCGAGCGTGGAGACCGCAAGATAGAACAGCGCGCCGCTCGTCACCCCGGCGTCGCCGAGCCCCGCCGCCGCTATGAGCGTTCCGCTCGAGACGATCACCGCATAGCCGGCGAGCCGCGCCGTGCTCTGCGCCGCAAGGACGCCGACGGTGCCGAACAGCAGCGTCGCCATGCCGCCCCAGAGCAGCCAGGAGAGGCCGAACCCGGCGGACGGGCCCGCCTGGGGGCCGAACAGCAGCGGCGACAGGCGCAGCAGCACGTAGGCGCCCACCTTGGTCATGATCGCGAACACGGCGGCCACGGGCGCGCTCGCCGCCGCATAGGTGGTGGGCAGCCAGAAGTTCAGCGGCCAGAACGCGGCCTTGACCAGGAACGCCATGCCGAGGATCGCGGCCCCGGCCTCCAGCAGGCCGCGATCGGCCTCCGCGACGGCGGGGATGCGCCGGGCGAGGTCGGCCATGTTGAGCGTTCCAGTGACGCCGTAGATCAGCGTGACGCCGATCAGGAACAGGAACGAGGCCGCCAGGTTGATCGCGACATAGTGCAGGGCGGCGCGCACGCGCGTCGGCCCCGACCCGTGCAGCAGGAGGCCGTAGCTGGCTGCGAGCAGCACCTCGAAGAACACGAAGAGGTTGAAGAGGTCGCCGGTCAGGAAGGCGCCGTTCAGCCCCATCAGCAGCAGTTGGAACATCGTCAGGAAGTGCTGGCCGGCCCGGTACCAGCGCGCCGAGGCGAAAACCAGCGCCGCAAGGCCCAGCACGGCCGCGACCAGCACCATCAGCGCGGCGAGCCGGTCGCCGACGAGGACGATACCGAAGGGCACAGGCCAGTCGCCGAGCCGATAGGTCGCCGTCGCCGTGCCCGAGGTCGTGGCGGCGAAGAGCAGGACCGCGACGAAGAAGAGGGCAGCGGTCGCCGCGAGGCTGAGGCCGAGCTTCAGCGCCCGGCGGCGCTCGGAGATGAGGGCGAGCCCGGCCCCCGCGGCCAGCGGCAGCAGGATCGGCAGGATGATGAGATGGTCGGCCCAGCCCACTGTCACGGCTCCCGCCCGTCGACGTGATCGGTGCCCGTGAAGCCGCGCGCGGCCAGCAGCACCACCAGGAACAAGGCCGTCATCGCAAATCCGATCACGATCGCCGTCAGCACCAGCGCCTGCGGCACCGGGTCGGTGTAGTCGGCCGGGTCGATCCCCGCCCCTTCGACCACCGGGGCGGCGTCGATGCGCAGCCGGCCCATGACGAAGATGAAGAGGTTCACGGCATAGGAGACCAGGGAGATGCCGACCACGAGCTGATAGGTGCGCGGGCGCAACAGCAGCCACACGCCGCAGGTCGTCAGCACGCCGATGCCGAGGGCGATGAGCAGTTCCATCAGCCCGCCTCCGCCTCCGCTTCGGCCACCGGCGCGGGCGCGTCGAGATCGGTGCGCATCGGGTTGGTATCGATCGGCTGCGCCGCTTTGGGCGTGCGCACGGACTGGTGGGCGAGCGCGATCAGGATGAGCACCGTCGCGCCGACCACGAGGAAGAACACGCCGAGATCGAAGAACATCGCCGTCGCGAGCGGCACCTGCCCGATCACGGGAATGTCCACGTACTCGAAGCCGGACGTAAGGAACGGCGCCCCGAGGGCCCAGGAGCCCAGGCCCGTCGCCAGCGCCAGCAGAAGGCCGCTGCCGACCCAGATCACCGGCAGGATGCGCAGCCGCTCCTCCACCCAGCGCGTGCCTCCGGCCATGTACTGGAGCAGGAAGGCGACGGACATGGTGATGCCGGCGGCGAACCCTCCGCCCGGCGAATCGTGGCCGCGCAGGAACAGGAACACCGCGAGCACGGTGATGATGGGGAACATCCAGCGCATGATCACGCCGGGCACCATGAGATAGCCCAGCACCGTGTCGCCCCGGCTGCGCCCGGCGGCGGCGTCGTCGAAATCGTTCTGCAGCCGCTGCTGCTCGGGCATCGCGACGCTCTCGGCCGCCGGCCGGAAGCGGCGCAGCAGCGCAAACACGGTAAGCGCGACCACCCCGAGCACCGAGACCTCGCCGAGCGTGTCGAAGCCGCGGAAATCCACCAGCATCACGTTGACGACGTTGTGCCCGCCGCCCTCGCTGTAGGACCGTTCGAGGAAGAAGCTCGCGATCCCGTCCGGCAGGGGCCGCGTCATCACGGCGTAGGAGAGGAGCGCCATCCCGACACCGGCGACGACGGCGAGCGCCAGGTCGCGCGTGCGCCGCGCCCGCGCCAACCCGCCGCCGCCCGCCGGCGCCAGCGTCTCGATGCGCTGGGGCAGCCAGCGCAGGCCGAGCAGGATCAGCACGGTGGTCACGATCTCGACCAGCAGTTGGGTGATGGCGAGGTCGGGCGCGGAAAACCAGGCGAAGGTGAGACAGGTGACCAGACCCGTGCCGCCGAGCAGCACGAGCGCGACCAGCCGGTGGAAGCGGGCCTGCCGGGTGGCGGCCACGGCGCAGACGAGGCCCACGATCCAGACGAGGGCGAAGCCGACATCGACTTTCGTCGGCGGCCCCCCGAGCGCGCCGATACCCCAGCGCCCCACGAGCGGGATCGCGGCGGCGACGACCGCGACGGCGACGAGAAGGAACAGCTGCGGCTGCAGGCGCCGGCTCATCGCGAACCCGGCGAGCGTGCGTGCCCAGCGCCAGGTCAGGGCGACCAATACGCGCTCGAAGATGCGCTGCCCCTTCAGGTAGCGCATCAGCGGAGGCCCGTCGGTGGCGAAGCCGCCGAACCTGCGCAGGGCGAGATAGATCAGCGCGCCGCCCGCAAGGGCGATCACGCTCATCAGCAGAGGCACGGTGAAGCCGTGCCAGACCGCGAGGCTGTACCGGGGCGTCTCGGCGCCGAGCACGGCCTGCACGGCGCTCGCCAGATAGGGACCGATCGTCACCGCCGGGGCGATGCCGACGAGGAGGCACGCGAGCACGAGGAGCTCGATCGGCCGCCGCATCAAGGCGGGCGGCTCGTGCGGCACCCGGTCGAGTTCGGTCGGCGGCGGGCCGAAAAAGACCTTGAAGACGAAGCGGAGCGAATAGACGACGCTGAAGGCGCCGGCCACCGTGGCCCCGATGGGCAGGGCGAGGTTCACGAAACCGTTCGGATTGAGGACGGCCGTCTCGGCGAAGAACATCTCCTTGGAGATGAAGCCGTTGAGCAACGGCACCCCGGCCATCGCCGCGCTGGCCACCATGGCCAGCGTCGCGGTGAACGGAAGATAGCGGCGCAGCCCCGAGAGGCGGCGCAGGTCCCGTGTCCCCGTCTCGTGGTCGATGATGCCCGCCGCCATGAAAAGCGAGGCCTTGAACGTCGCGTGATTGGCGATGTGGAAGATGGCCGCGACCAGCGCCAGCGGCGTCGACATGCCGATCAGCGTGGTTATCAGGCCCAGATGGCTGATCGTCGAATAGGCAAGCAGGCCCTTGAGGTCGGTCTGGAAGATCGCCGCATAGGAGCCGACCAGCAGCGTGATCAGGCCCGAGAAGGTGACGATCCAGAGCCATTCGTCGGTCCCCGCCAGCACCGGCCAGAACCTGACCAGCAGGAACACGCCGGCCTTCACCATGGTGGCGGAGTGCAGGTAGGCCGAGACCGGGGTGGGCGCCGCCATGGCCTGCGGCAGCCAGAACTGGAAGGGGAACTGCGCGCTCTTGGTCAGCGCCCCCAGCAGCACCAGCAGCAGCGCCACGATGTAGAGCGGGTGCTCGCGAATCAGGTCCCCGGAGGCGAGCACGACGTCGAGATCGTAGCTGCCGACGATGTGGCCGATCACGAGCACGCCCGCGAGCAGCGCGAACCCGCCCGTGCCCGTGACGATGAAGGCCGTGCGCGCCCCGTCCCGCGCGGCGGCGTTATGGTACCAGTAGCCGATCAGCAGGAACGAGGTGATACTGGTCAGCTCCCAGAATACGGCGAGCTGAACGATATTCCCCGACAGCACGAGGCCCGTCATCGACCCGAGAAAGGCGAGCAGGAAATTGAAGAAGCGCCTGACCGGGTCCTTCGGCGACATGTAATAGCGGGCATAGATCACCACCAGCACGCCGATCCCGGTGACGAGGACCGCGAACAGCCAGGCGAAGCCGTCCATCCGGAACACCAGATCGAGCCCCAGCGAGGACAGCCATCGGATTTCCTGGCGAACGACGCCTCCGTCAGCCACCGAGGGGTAGAGCAGGATGGTGATGACGAGTTGGATGAACGCCGTCGTGCCAGCGAGCAGCGCCTGCCGCGTCCGTGTCGCCCCGGGCACGACGGCCCCGATCAGGCTGGCCAGGAACGGCAGCACGACGAGCATGGTGACGGCAGCGGATTGCCACATCGGTGGGGCGCGATCCTCGTGCGGTGGTTCGGATCCCTTTGTGCAGGGCAGTGTTCGGCATTGCCAAGGCGAAAGCGCGCGGGACACGCATTTTTCGGAGTTTCGCCGGCAGGCGTCTCGATCGTCCCCTGCCCGTCTCGCCGTGGCGGGGCCGGGCGGCCGTCACCTGCTGACGCAAAATCATTCGGGCTCGCGCCGGACCGGCGGGACAATCTTCTCGCTTCTGCGGCCATAGCGGCTGCCGCCATTCTTGGCTTGTCCGCCCGCCTCTGCTCTATTCCGGGTAGCCGAGGCCTGCCTTCGCCGGTTCGCGGGTCGCGCCCGCGCTCCGTCGTGGGACGACCCGGACAATGGATCAAAGGTGGCATCCGTGCCGCCGACGGCCTTCCGGGCCGGCGGGCGGCGCGGGGCCACGAGTGGAACGAGACATGACCGACATCACTGCGGCCCCCAGCCTCGCGCCGCCGCGCCTCGGCGGCATCGATCGCGGGCCGGTGCTCGTCGCCGGCGCCGCCCTGGTCGTCGGCGCCCTGTTGATCGCGGACCTCATCGACCTCCGCCAGGCCGTGCTGTTCCTGGTCGGCGGCCTGATGGGCGCGACGCTCTATCACGCCTCGTTCGGTTTCACCGGCGGCTGGCGGCGCCTGGTGGTCGAAGGCCGGGGCCGCGCCATGCGGGCGCAACTGCTGATGATCGGCGCCGCCGCGATCGCCTTCATCCCGCTGCTGTCGGCCGGAAGCTTCGCCGGCCAGCCGCTCGTCGGCGCCACGGCCCCGATCGGGGTCTCCGTCATCGTCGGTGCCGCCCTGTTCGGCTTCGGGATGCAGCTCGGCGGGGGCTGCGGATCGGGCACGCTGTTCACTGTCGGCGGCGGCAGCGCGCGGATGCTGGTGACGCTCGCTTTCTTCGTCGTCGGCGCGTTGCTCGGCACCGCGCACCTGCCCTGGTGGCTGGAGCGGCCGTCGATCGCCCCGATCAGCCTGGGCGCGGAGCTCGGCCCGCTCGGCGGCGTGCTCGTGACTCTCGTCGCGCTCGCCGCCGTCGCCGGCGTCACCGTTCTGGTGGAGCGGCGCCGGCACGGCGCGCTCGAGACCCCGGACGCGCCGAAGCGGCGGGGCCTCCCCCGCTTCCTCCGCGGCCCGTGGCCGCTGATCTGGGGTGGCCTTGCCCTTGCGGCGCTCAATCTCGCCACGCTGCTGATCGCCGGCCATCCCTGGTCGATCACCTACGGCTTCGGTCTGTGGGGCGCGAAGGTCGCCGACGCAGCCGGCGTTCCGGTGGGGCAGTGGGAGTTCTGGACCTGGCCCGGTCAGGGAGAGGCGCTGCGGGGCAGCGTGCTCGCCGACGTCACCTCGGTGATGAACTTCGGGATCATTCTGGGCGCGGCGCTGGCGGCGGGGCTCGCGGGCAAGTTCGCGCCCAAGGCCGCGCTGCCGTTCCTGTCAGCGCTCGCCGCCGCGATCGGGGGCCTGCTGATGGGCTACGGCGCCCGGCTCTCGTTCGGCTGCAATATCGGCGCGCTGTTTTCGGGCATCGCCTCGGGCAGCCTGCACGGCTGGCTGTGGTTCGCCGCCGCCTTCGCGGGAAGCTGGATCGGCATCTACGCCCGCCCCCTGTTCGGTCTTGATGGATTGAAGCGGAAATGAGCGCACGCAACACGCTGCTGTTCGGGGCGGCCTTCACCGTCGTCACCTCGGCCGTCGCCGCCGACCACATCACCACGCGCCCGGCGCCCGCCCCCGCGGCCGCCACGGTGAACAACGCCAATCCGTGCGGAATCGGCGCGCCCTGTGCGATCACGGCCGGGACCAATCCCTGCGGGGTGGGCGCCCCCTGCGCGATCGCCCCTCGGGCCAATCCCTGCGCCATCGCGGCGCCCTGCGCGGTCGCTCCTCGGGCCAATCCGTGCGCGGTCACGGCACCCTGCGCGGTCGTCCCCCGGGCCAACCCTTGTGCGGTCGCGGCGCCGTGCGCAGTTGCGGCGCCCCGCAGCAACCCGTGCGCCGTCGCGGCGCCGTGCGCGGTGGCGGCTCCGCGGCAGAGCCCGTGCGCGGTGGCAGCGCCCTGCGCCGTCGCCGCCCCGCCGGCGAACCCGTGTGCCGTGACCGCGCCGCGGGCCAATCCTTGCGCCGTGGCAGCCCCCTGAGCCGATGCCGGGCGACCGGGTCCGCTACGCGCAGGAGGCGCTGTTCTGCGAGCGGGTGCTCGCAAAATCCGGCACCAATGTCCTGCTGGAGGCGCTGGGCAACGCGCCCTCGGTGGAGACCTTCACCCATTACCCTGCGGGTGACGTGTTCGACCCCGAGAGCGGCGCGCACTGGTATTATCACAGCCATCCCCGTCCCTCGGGGGAAGCCGAGCACGGCCATTTCCACTGCTTCGTCCGCCTCGAGGGAGCGGAGGGTCCCGTTCACCACCTCGTCGCTCTCGGCGTCGATCCGTTCGGCAGGCTGTTGCGCCTGTTCACGGTGAACCAGTGGGTCACGGGAGACGCATGGATCGAGGCGGGCAGAGCCGTCGCGCTGCTGCCGCGCTTCGACGTGCAGTTGGCCCGTCCCGACTATCTCGTCAACCGCTGGTTGACCGCGGTGGTCGCCCTTTATGAAGGGGAGATCGCCGGACTGATCCAGGCTCGCGAGGGCGTGATCGCGCGGCACCGGCCGGAGGCGGGCGGCGATCCGCGGGAGGATCGCGCGCTCGACGTCACCTCGGAGGCCGGGGTGGACCTCGTTGCGACCGCCCGCGCGCTCGGCGTGCTCCCCCCGGAGTGATCCCTCCTTCGCGCCGTTTCGCGCCGCTGCGAACAAAACCCCGCCCTGCCCGTGGCGACGCGAACGAAATGCTCCCTGGGGTGCGGCTTTGAGAACCGCGCGCCTTCCGGATTTCGTCGCCTTTCCTATGATTTGGGCCTATTCAGAGCCGGGCAGTTCCAGTGCCGAACGAAACCGGCGTGCACGAGGCGCAGCATGGACAGACGCAGCTTCATCGCAGGGCTCGCCCTGATCTCGGCGGCCTTCGCCGTCCCGGCGCAGGCTGAGGACGCAGAGCTCCCGCCGGCCAACGCGGTGCTCTTCGAATCGCTCGATCAGCTCCGCACGCTCGCCGCGGCCGGGCCGACCATCGTCTACTTTCACGCGGTCTGGTGCCCGACCTGCCAGGCGACGATGACGGCGTTCCAGGCGCGCTGGCCCGAAGTGCAGCCCGGCCTGACGCTGGTGATCGCCGATTACGACGCCGAGTCCGAACTCAAGGCGCGCTACGGCGTGACCTATCAGAACACCTATGTCCAGGTCGACGCCAACGCCGACAAGATGCAGATCTGGAACGGCGGCGGGATCGAGGCGCTGAACAGCCGCACGATCTTCCCCTGAAGCCATGTCCGTCCTGCTCGCCTTCCTGGCGGGGATCGTCACGGTCCTGTCGCCCTGCGTGCTGCCGCTGCTGCCGGTGATCCTGGCCTCCTCGGTGCAGGAAGGCCGGCTGCGGCCCTGGGGCGTGCTGGCCGGCTTCGTGCTGAGCTTCTCGTTCATCACGCTGTTCCTGGCCACGCTGGTGGGGCGGCTGGGGATCCAGCCCGATACGGTGCGGTTCGCGAGCGGGCTGATCCTCCTCGCTGCCGGAATCGTGCTCGCGGTGCCGCGCTTCGGCCACTGGTTCGAGCTGCGCACGGCGGGGGTGGCGAATGTCGCGGTGCGGCTTCCGGCCGAGAACAACGGCCTTGCCGGCGGCTTCGCACTCGGGGCCGGGCTCGGGCTCGCCTGGACGCCCTGCGTCGGCCCCATCATGGCCGCCGTGATCACCCTGGCGCTGAACCAGACCGTCACCGGCGGGGCGGTTGCCGTGACGCTCGCCTACGCGATCGGCACCGCCATCCCGATGGCGGCCGTGATCTTCGGCGGCCGGTCGCTGGTGGCCCGCATCGGCTGGATCCGACGCCACACCGACCTCGTCCGCACCATTTTCGGCGGCCTGCTCATCCTCGCCGCCGTGTTCGTCCTGACCGGCTTCGATCGGACGATCCAGACCTGGCTGCTCCGCACCTTCCCCAATTGGGAAACGAGCCTGGTGGGGTGGGAGCCGGAACCCGCTTTCGACTGACACCGACAAAGGAAAGACTGGAATGACCCTCCGCACCACGATCCGAACCGGCGTTCTCGCCGCGCTGCTCTCCGTCACCGCCCTCGGCGCCGCCTCGGCGCAGCCCCTGCCGGCCATCTTCGCCGGCGGTGAGGTGGGTGACGCGATCTACATCGACACCGCCTATTTCGACGGCCTCGCCGGCCGGGCGGACGTGAAGGTGATCGACATCCGCGAGGCCGATGCCTATGCCGCCGGGCACATTCCCGGCGCGATCAGCATCCCGAACTCGACGCTGACCGTCACGGTGAACGGGCTGCGCAACCAGCTGCCGGAGTGGGATGCGCTGGAAGCCATCTTCGCCCAGGCCGGCCTCTCCTATGACGACACGATCGTCATCTACGGCGACGATCTCGCCGGCCGCTCCTACATCGCCTTCGACCAGTCCGGCTTCCAGAACCTGCACATTCTGGAGGGCGGCTGGACCGAGTGGACCGGCGCCGTCAGCACCGAGCCGGTGACGCCGACCCCGAGCGATTTCGTGCTCAACCAGGCCGGGATCATCATCGTCGATGCGCAGTTCGTGCTCGAGCACATCGGCCAGCCCGACGTCTTCATCATCGACAGCCGCGGCCCCCAGGGCTTCGAGCAGGGCCA
>Ga0182738_1004281_pt1 | contig 15884 bp, 13 predicted proteins | sample eDN5th30CBELigMG_FD_128876 | JGI IMG/M metagenome (GOLD analysis project Ga0182738, IMG submission 128876) | Enriched Miracle-Growth compost microbial communities from Emeryville, California, USA - eDNA 5th pass 30_C BE-Lig MG (version 2)... ... | reverse complement strand
TTCGTCCAGGTCGGCCGGCGCATGGAGCCCACAGCTCTGGCTCAAAGCCTTGCCGTACCCGTCAGGGAAGCGCTGAACCGGATGCAGATCATCGCGCACATCCGGCCTCATTTCGACCCGCTCAAGGCCGAACGTCGCTTTACCTTGACAGTTTCCGATTACATTGGTGTCGTGCTCATGCCCCGGCTCAACCGGGCCCTGGAGCGGCAGTCGCCCGGCATACAGATCACCATTCGCCCCACGGCCATGCCCATACGCGACAACGTGCATCCCGTCGCCGAGGCGTTGGACCGTCGCGATAACGACTTCACGATCATGCCTTCCGAGGTCGCCTCCGACGCGCATTCCCGCGAACCTTTGCTCAAAGACACCTACACCTGCATCGCATGGAAGGGCAACGCCCGCATCGGTAGCAAATTGACATTGAGCGCCTATCTGGAATCGCCCCACGCCGTGGTCGAGTTCGACGAAGGAAGAATCCGTGCGCGCGATACCCTGGCGCTCGACGCCATGGGGCACAAGCGCAAGATTGGTCTCATTGCCGACGGCTTTGCGGCGCTTCCCCACCTTATCGTGGGCACACAGATGATCGCCACCGTGCAGACCCGCCTGGCCCGCCTTTACGCCGAACTTCTGCCTTTGCGCCTGCTGGCGCCGCCAGTCAAGATTCCCCCGCTTGTCGAAACCCTTCAATGGCATCAGTTCAAGGACCATGACCAGACGCATATCTGGTTCCGACAGCTGTTGCATTCGGTGGCCTCGGAGCTCGGTCCTGCCGAACCCACAAAGCGCAGCCGCGCTCGCGGCCAGGCGCAATCATCGTCGCCAAGGCGCAGGGCCGTCACCTCGGACGATGCGGGCCGATAGCTCCATTGGCGATCGCAATGGAAGGAATCGATACTATCGATTTCAAGAAAGCCGCGCATTTTCCTACACTGCTTCCGTACAAGGGCGGCGCGAACTAGTACCACTACCGCGCCGCAGACAACCCTATACGAGGATCCCTATGCGTGTACTTATTACGGGGGCCAACGGCTTCGTGGGCCAAGCGCTTTCACAACGGCTGTTTGGGCAGCGAGAAGCCGGCGCGGCCTCGCCGCACATCCAGTCCGCCACCTTGCTCGACGTTCGTTTCGACCACACTTCACCCCAGGAAAACGTCAGGCAGCTTGTGGGCAGTATTGGTGATCGCGATTTTCTCGACGACATATTGAAAGATCCCTACGACCTGGTTTTTCATCTTGCCAGCATTCCGGGCGGGCTCACAGAGCGGGACTACGACCTGGGGCGCGCCATCAACGTAACGGCCACACTCGAGCTGCTGGAACGGCTGCGTCGCCAGGCAGCGCCTCCCGTCGTGGTGTTCGCCAGCACGATCGGCGTGTATGGCGCCCCCCTTCCAGACTTCGTCACCGACGACACGCCGGCGCGGCCCAACAACATGAGCTACAGCGCACAAAAGATGATCGGTGAGATTCTGATCGACGACTTCAGTCGCCGTGGCTGGATTGACGGCCGCTCCATCAGGCTGCCGGGCATTGTGGCCAGGCCGCCCGAGCCCAACGGCGCCATTTCCATCTTCATGAGCGACCTGATTCGCGAACTGGCGGCGGGCAGAAGCTATACCTGCCCCATCAGCGCGCGATCCACGGTGTGGCTCATGTCGGCCCGATGCGTGGCCGACAACCTGCTTCATGCGGCGCTCTTGCCTCCGCACACAGCGGCCCAAAGACGGACCTGGCTTTTGCCCGTCATCAGAACCTCGATCGGCGAACTGGTACAGGGCATTGCCCAAATGTTCGGCAGCGAGGTGCTCGAACGAATCCGCTATGAGCCTGTCGACACGGTCGAGAGCATCTTCGGCAGGCAACCGCCCATCGACGTGCCGGCCTCGCGCGCCGCAGGTTTCGTCGACGACGGGTCGATAGAAATGTTGATCCGAAATGCCTTGCAGGGCGCCGGATGAACGACGCAGGCATGCCTGCTCCGGCTGTCGTGGCGCCTCGCCCGTCCCATGGTCCGGGCGGGGCACCGGCCATTTGAACTCTCGACTACGCCGCCTGGTCCGCTGATTCCTGCTCTCGCGCAATCAGGCCATCAAGCACCCGGCGTGCCCTGACAGCACCGGCATCGCCTGCCAGCAGCACCGGCTTCAGATCCCAGAATTCGGCGTCACCCATCATGCGTTGTTGGTCCTTCAGCATCGGCAGGTCTTCGGTGCGGAACGGTACTTCGATTCCTGCGACCTGCTGCTCGACGATCTCCCTGGCCTGTTCGCCCATGGCCTTAGGCAGGCTGAAGGCAAACCAGTAGTGCGTCGTACTGTCGGTCTCGGGGGTAAACAGATGGGGCAGCGGACTGTTGACGCCCTCTTCGCGGGGCCGACCCGTTGGCACCGCGCCTGCATGGAGCAGCATGTTTGCCGGCGCGTCCCAGCGGACGTCGATCCAACGGTCCACCCGGGTACCGTTGGGGATGTTCATTGCCTTATAAAGAAACTCGGGCATGATTTCGTCCTGCACTTCGCGCAGCGACCATACCGTATCGCCTTCTTGCTTGACGCTGGTGATACTGCGGCTTACTTCGCTGCTGCCCAAGGTGCCGGGGTGCACATACTGGATATGCGACAAATCCATGATGTTGTCTGTTTCCAGAACGTAGTTTGCCTCCACTTGCAGATAGCGCTTGCCGACGTAGAAATGCTCGGGGTCCATGCTGGAAAAGTCGGGGATCAGGCTTTCGTTCGCTTTCTCCACCTCGCCCATCCATATCCATATCAGACTGTGTTTTTCGACCACGGGGTACGTCCTGACCTGCGCGGCCTTCGGGATGGCCCCGTCTCCATGGGGATTTCGCGTGCAGCGGCCCTGGCCATTGAACTCCAGGCCATGATAGGGACACTGCACCGCATTTCCGACCAGTTTGCCCTTGTGCAATGGGGCAAAGCGGTGGGGACATCGATTGGAGATCGCCTGTATTTTTCCATCTTCGTCCCGGAACATCAGCACCGGCTCCTTCAGCAAGACCCGCTGAAACAACGCGCCGGCCTCGACTTCATGATTCCACGCCGCCACATACCAGGTGTTTTTAAGAAACTGCATGCCTTCCTCCATTTTTGATCTAATCACTCAATGTATGCTGCGCATACATTGAGTGATTATGGCACACTTCAGGCACTGATAACTAGTTTTTTGCCATGGCCACAACTCGCCCCTACCATCACGGAAATCTGCGCGCGGAACTGATCGCGGCCGCCATCGCCGTTACGCAACAGCAAGGCCACGAAGCGGTCTCGCTGCGAGCCCTGGCCGAGACCCTGGGCGTGTCCCGCGGAGCCCCTTATCGGCACTTTCCGGATCGGGAATCTTTGCTGTCCGAAGTAGCGCTGCATGGCTTCGAGACGCTTGAACAACAGTTGCGTGACATCAACGCCGCATCGCTTTCGGGCCGCCAGAAGCTCGAGGCGGCCGCCCGCGGGTTTCTGGGCTTCGTGCGTGCCAACCCACGAATATTCCGCGCCATGTATGAAGCCGACCTGCTGGCGGACCCCGATTCCCACCCACGGCTGGCGGAGTGCTTGCACCGCATTTACGATGGGCTTGACCGCCTATTGGCTCAGGCCTTGCCCGACATAAGCGGGCACGCGCGAAAACTACGCCTGATTGCAATGTGGTCCACCCTGTACGGTTTCGCCAAAATCGGCCAGACCGATACCTTGCAAGCGTATATGAAAGCGGGCCTGAGCGATGCCGAAATTGAAATGGCGGTCCTGCAGACAGCGATCGGGCTACCGCCTGAGCCGGGCTGATTATCCGCCCTGCTCGGCCTGGATAAGCGCCTGCAAAGCGCGCCGAGCCCGCACCGCACCGGCGTCACCCGCCAGCAATACCGGCTTCAGCGTCCAGAAGTCGGCCTGGCCCATCAGCTGCTGCTGGTCTTCGACCATCGGCTTGTCTTCAGTGGCAAACACATTCGATATCACCTTGTCGAGCATCGCGTTGAACTCGCCATCGTCGGTCAGGAAGTCGCGCGTGTTGGCAAAGAAATAGTGCGTGCTCGTTTCCGTCTCGGGCGTCATCATGTGCAAATTCGAGCTTCCCAGCCCTTGGTTGAACGGCTGCCCGGCCAGCGCCACACCCGTCGACAAATGCATCAAAGCAGGCGCACTCCAGATTACATCGGTCCACAGGTTGGCCGGTGCCCCGGGGTCGGGCAGATGCATGGCGAACGCCGGCGGCGCCACCTCGTTCCTGGCTTCCCACAAAATTCGTATGCGGCCGTCTCCCAACTCGCTGACCTCGGCCTTGCTTCGGCTGATGGCCCCCCCTCCTAATGTCTCGGGATGCAGGAAGTCGACATGGCTAAGATCCATGATGTTGTCGCTAAGAAGCTCGTAATTGGCACGGGTGGGCATGTAGCCAATATTGCGGGCCGTAGGCTTGGCGTTCGACAGAAAGGAGTAATCGGGGATCAGGCCCGGGTCGGCGCGCCCAGCGTCACCCATCCATATCCAGATCGCCAGATGGCGTTCACATACGGGATATGACTTGACTTGCGCCGCCTTGGGAATGGTGCCATCGCCGTGCGGATTGTGCACGCATTTTCCATGCTCGTTGAAACGCAACCCATGATAGGGGCACTGCACCGAACCCTCTACCAGGCTACCCTTGTGCAGCGGCGCGTAGCGGTGCGGACAACGGTCGCCGATCGCAGCGATCTCGCCGTCGGGGCGGCGAAAGAAAGCGATGGGTTCATTCAGAATCGTGCGGCCCAGCATTGTATCGCCCGCCACTTCCTTACCCCAGGCGGCGATGTACCAGGTATTTCTCAGATAAGCCAATTTTGTCTCCTCATCCTGATTGATCAGCGCATCTTACCCAGCCCTCTTTTTCATATCTATAATGAAAAATCTTAGTTTTCGACCGTATTGACTCAATCTCCTGTCATCAAGCCATGGATCTGCTGGGTGAAGTACTGCTTTCCGTAAAGGTTGAAGCCAACTCCATCGGCCTCTTTCACGCCGGCGGCCGTTGGGGCTTTTCCATGCCCCGGCTCGACGACTCCATGGCATTCGCCTACAGCGCCGTCGGCCCTCCCTGTTGGCTGCTCCTTCCCGGAGACAAGCCCAGAAAACTGAATCAAGGCGATTCCGCCCTGGTGTTGAACGGCGCCGTCCATGCGCTGGCCTCTCCCCCGGAAGCCGAGCAGGTACCTCTGCTTCCGCACTGGCTGGAACAAGGCCTGCCCCCGGACCTGACCCCCGGCACCAAACGCGAAGCCCCGCTGCATTTCGGCTTCGATGTCGACAACAGCGCCCCGCAACTGCTTACCATCGCTTATGTCCTTCGCTCCCCGTCGAGCAGCCCCCTGCTATCCATCCTGCCCGACACCATCGTGCTGCGGGGCAGCGGCAGCGGGGTGTTCCCCTGGCTGCCCGCAACGCTGGACTTCCTTGCCGCTGAACACGGCGTGGGCAAGCCCGGGTATCTGGCAACGTCCACGCATCTGGCAGAGTTGATCTTCAGCAGTTTTCTACGGGCGCACGTCCTGTCCGCGCCGCGGCTTTCACCCAGTTGGCTGCGTGGCCTGTCCGACCCGGGCATTGGGCGGGCGCTGGCCGCCATCCACGGCTGGCCTGAACAAGCCTGGACGCTGCCGCTACTGGCCAGCGAAGCGGGCATGTCCCGGGCCACATTCGCGCGACGGTTTCAGGCAGCGGTCGGACAGACACCCGCCGGCTATCTTTTGTCGTGGCGCATGCAGGTGGCGGCCGAACGCATCGTGGCGCACAAAGAGCCCATCGGAATCGTTGCCGAACGGGTGGGATATGGTTCGGAGGCCGCCTTTCGCCACGCATTCAAGCGCACATTCGGCCTTTCACCGCTGAAGTATGCGCGCGAAAACAACCCCCGGCCTTAAGCCCATAGTGCTCGAGCCAGGCCTGCATGCCGAGGGGGTGCGTATTCAGCGGCCGATGGCGTTAGGCCTGCGCCAATGCCTCGCCCCATCGGTCGCTGATCTGCCCCAATGTCGCGACCGGCTCCAGCAAAAGTCCCGCCGAGACTTCGCGCAACAGCTGCTTGGGACGCTCGTCATTGAGATATTCGACGGGCGACTTGCCATCCACCCGCGCCAGCATCAAGGCAGGTAGCAGCGACGCGATTCTGCCTTCGATCTCGATAGAGGGCTCCCAATCCACTCCCGCCAGATACGCCGCCGCAAGATCGGCATAGCACTGAAGATAGTCGGCCTGGCGCTCGGGCAGTACCAGACATTTCAACAGCAGATGATTCAGGCAAAAAGCCAGATCAAACGCCGGGTCGCCGAACCAGGCGCACTCTGCATCCAGAAACACGGGCCCGCTCGGGCCCACCAGTATGTTCTTCGGGCTGACGTCACCATGCACCAAGGCGATGCGCGCGTCGATCGTGCGTTGAGCAAGCCGGCGAAGCGGCGAAGCAAGCCGCGGATGATGTGTTGCCGTACTGAGCAAATAGGGCTCGATACGCAAGGCCAGAAAGTTCGCGCTCGTGTCGAACCGACGCATCAAGACAGGGTCGAACGCACTGGCCGCGTGCAGGCGCGCCAGAAGCCGCCCCACGGATCGGGCCACCTCCGGCCGGGCCTCGCCCTGCATCAGCTGCGTTTTCCACACCGGATTGTCCCCGGGTTCGAGAAACTCCATGGCCAACGCGCCCACCTCTTCGTCATGCGCCAAAGGCCTGGGCACAGAATGGGGCAATGTCTGATGCGCAAAGCGCAGCCAGTGCCACTCGTAGACATTACGTGAGACCGGTGCATGCCATTCCGCAGCCACCTTCAGGCGGGACAGCGCTCTTTTGACACACAACGAACGCCCAGCCAGATCGACCCGCCAGATATCCGACGACACGCCCCCCGTAAGCGGCGTCCATTCGCTGTCTTCTTCGTATGTAGCCAGGCCGGACCGGACCAGGAAGCCGCCCAGCTCTTGCTTGACGTTATCGGCCATGGTCATGCGCTGCACCCGACGCGTTGCGCCTGCCCAGCCCGTGAAGCACACCCTCCATGCCCGCAAAACGATAGGCTTCTTGTTGCTCGATGCGCAAAAGCTGGTTGTATTTGGACAGGCGATCGGAGCAACGCACTGAGCCGATCTTGATCTGGCCGGCGGCCGTGCCGACCGCCAGATCGGCAATGAAGCTGTCTTCGGTTTCGCCCGAGCGGGCTGATACGACAGGCTGATACCCGGCCCCACGCCCGTGGGCCAGGACATCAAGCGTGCCGCTAAGGGTGCCGTTCTGGTTGATCTTGACCAATACGGCGTTGGCCACGCCCAGATCGATTCCCTTCGCCAGACGCTCGGTATTGGTTGTGAACAGATCGTCGCCGATCAGCCGGACCTTGTCCCCCAGCTTTGCCGTCAGGGCTTGCCAGCCCTGCCAGTCTTCCTCCGCCAAGCCGTCTTCAATGGATATAATCGGGAATTCATCCACCCATGACGCCAGCATGGCGATCATTTCACTGCTGTCGCGCTTGCAATCTTCGCGCTCAAAATAGTAAAGGCCGTCGCGCCCCACCAATGAACTGGACGCAACATCGATGGCGATCAGCATGTCGGCGCCCGGCTCAAGCCCCGCCCGTTGCGTTGCCTCGATCATCAGCTGCAAGGCCTGCCGGCCGGTTTCAAAGCCGGGGCTCAGGCCGCCCTCGTCAGCCAGCAAAGTAGACAGCCCGCGCGCTTTCATGACCTCGGCGGCCGCGTTTCGAATGCGCGACACGACCTGGATCGCCTCGCTCATGGAGCGGGCCGATGCCGGGATAGCCAGAAAATCCTGAACGTCCATGCCCCTGCCTGCATGAAGCCCGCCGCTCAATATGTTGACCATGGGCATGGGCATGGTCGGATCTTGGGTACCCGAGAGCTCGGCAAGCCGCTCATGCAGCGGCTGGTGAAGGCTTTGAGCAGCCGCCCGGCATGCGGCCAGGGAAACAGCCAGCACGGCGTTGGCCCCCAGCCTTGCAAGCTGGGGGGTGCCGTCCAGATTGCGCAATCGTGCATCGATCGCCGCCTGATCGGCGGCGTCGGTGCCCATGACCGCAGCGGCAATTTCGGCATTGACATGGTCGACGGCCTTCAGCACCCCAAGCCCGTCGTAATGCTGCATGTCGCCGTCACGCAACTCGTGGGCTTCGGCCGCGCCGGTAGACGCGCCGCTTGGCACCGAGGCCCTGCCCATCGTGCCGTCGTGAAGCAACACATCGACCTCTACGGTGGGGCGGCCGCGCGAATCCAGTATCTGGCGGGCGGACAGTTTTTGAATGATTGTTTTTGCGTAATTCATATTGTTTGCAGAGGGGATTCAGAAGCTTGTTCACGACGCGGCAAGAACGGGCCGATTGCACGGATAGAGCACCGGTTCGCCGCGCAGAGCGCGTACTACATCTTCACTGGACCGCGTACGCAGTTCTTGTAACGACGATTCGGAAGAAAAGGCAATATGCGGTGTCAGGATGGATGCCGCATGCGCTCTTAACGCCTCGGGCACATTCGGTTCGTCTTCGAGCACGTCCAACCCCGCCGCGCCGAGGCGGCCACTGGACAGAGCCTCGATCAGTGCCGCGGTGTCCACAACCCCCCCCCGGCTGACGTTCACTAACAAGGCTTCTTTCTTCATCCACGCAAGGCTTTGGGCATTGATCAAATGATGCGTCTGGTCGGTAAGGGGCACATGGATGATGATGGCATCGCTTTGCCGCATCAGCGCTTCCAACTGCAATTGCTCGACTGGCTCGTCGCGTGATATGCCGGGGTGCTGCAATACTGCAACGCGTACGCCGAAAGCGCACAGTTTCTCGGCGGTTCGACGACCTATTCTGCCATATCCGACAATGCCGCAGGTCAATGTGGACATACGTCGCAAGCGCGCGGCGGCCGGGTTCCAGCGACCGCTCCTGACTTGGGCGTCGAACGGCACCAGCCCCCTGGCCCAGGCCAGTACCATGCCGACGGCGTGGTCAGAGACATCTTCAACGCAATAGTCGGGAACATTGGTGACCAACACACCGGCTTGCGTAGCCGCGTCCACAGCAATATTGTCCAGCCCCACACCCACCCTGGCCACGACCTTGAGATCAGGCGTAGAGGTTATCGCCCTGGCCGACACCTTGGCCCAGCAGGTCATGATGGCGTTCGGCTTGTACTGCGACACCAACTCGTCGATCTCGGCCTCTGACGCCGGTGCGGACGGACCCGTTACGAAGCGGTAGCCGGCGCTCTCGATAATGCCGCGCTCCACCTCTGCATCGGGCCACGCATAGTCGGTCAGAAGTACCGTGCCGCCTTGTTTCGTGTTAACTGCCATTTGCTTCCTTCTTTATGTTTCGTCTTGCCGGGTTTCGCGCACACACAGATTGCGTTGTTGGCCCAGTCCCTCTATGCCCGCTTCCACAATGTCGCCAGGCCGCAGAAAGCGGCCGTAGTGCAGCCCGAAGCCTGCAGGGGAACCCGTGCAGATCAGATCGCCCGGCAACAGGCAGGTCTGGCGTGAAAGATAGGCGATCTGCTCGGCAATGTCGAAAATCATGTCCCCTGCCCGCTCACATTGCATCAAGATGCCGTTCAAGCGCAACGTCATACTCAGATCATACGGGTTTGCCACGTGGGCGGAGGGAACCAGCCACGGGCCGAGCGGCAGGAATCCCGGCGCGTTCTTTGCCGCCAGCCAATCAGTTCCCATGCCCTGGGGCGACGCTCGAGACACCTTCTCGCGCACTGTAACGTCGTTGACGACGGTGTAGGCGGCAACGTGTTCCATCGCACGTTCGCGGCTTACGTGGCGGGCCGGTTTGCCGATGACCACCCCCAGCTCTACTTCCCAGTCGGGCTGCTCGACGTGAGCAGGCAAGGACATAGTGTCGAACGGCCCCACGATCGAGCCAGGCAATTTGGCCGACGCATAGGGCTCCCCTTGTTTTCGCCGCTGGCATGCCTGCGCAGCGGCAGCCGCCAGGCCGGCGGCGTCGACGTTATCGGCTTTCGCCTGGTCGGACATGGACTGCAAGACGCCCGAGCGGTAGTTGGCAATGGTGCAAAACACCTGGCGCGGCATAAGCGGCGCATGAATCTTTACCGCTTGAAGCGGCAGCCAGTCGTGCTTCGGGCCAGCCGCGGCCCGGCGTTGCACGGACGATTCAGCCTTGCCAACGATGCGACCCCATTGGCGCCACCAATCATCCATGGAAGACGATTCGCCGGCAACACCCATGGGCCGTTCTGCATGTTCAATGGATGCCAGCGACGTCACCAGGCCGTCGGCCACGACACCCCAGAACGGCCTGCAGCCGGCCAGCGAAAACCGTCCGAAGCCGATCCAGGGCTCAATCCCACCTTTCGGGGTGCCGTCCCGCAATTCTTGGGATTGACTTGAAACTACAGCCATGCGTGCATCCTTGTGTCTGGCCGTCAAGCCGCCTGCCCTTGCTCTTGGGCGATCAATCCGGACAGCACGCGGCGGGCGCGGATGGCGGGCGCATCCGTTTGCAGCAGCACCGGCTTCAACGACATGAGATCGGTGGTGTTCATCAGGCTCTGGCAATCCTCGATCATCGGCTGATCCTCGTTCCGGAAAGCCGCATCAATGCCTTTCCCCAATATCTCGCTGAGCGCGGCGTCTCCCACCTTGCGGTCACGCGCCTGGGCCCAGAAATAATGCGTGGAGGTTTCGGTTTCTGGCGTCAGGAAATGCGCGGTGGGCAGTGACGGCCCCTCTGAGCGGCTACCCCCCACCGGGTTCGACCCGGTGTCCAGCAACAAGGTGCTGGGGGGATGCCAGCGCATATGCGCCCTTAGCTCGACCAGTTCAGGAGGCTTGTCCCAGAGCATTTTGAACAACGGAGTCACCCGCACGTTGGTCAGTTGGTTGATCGCGCAAACGGTGTCGCCTTCTTGCTTGAGGTCAGTGAAATAGGCAAACCCGGGCGGCGGTGGGCCATTATCGGCCAGAAACGGATGCAGGAACTGCACGTGGGTGAGGTCAAGCAGATTGTCCGCCAGAAGCTGGTAGTGGGCCTGAACCTTCAACTGGCCCTTGACCTGGTCCCAGCCCTCGCGCACTTCGATTTCGCCGGCGTCGACAATCTGCGATTCATCCGCCAGGGCGGGGTCGCCCATCCATATCCATAAAGCCCCGTGGCGCTCGGCCAAAGGGTAAGCCTTTACCTTTGCCGCCTTGGGTATGGCGCCGTCGCCGTGCGGATTATGAACACACGCACCCGAGGCATCAAAGCGCAAGCCGTGATATGGGCATTCGATACAGTCGTCCTTCAACTTGCCTTTGTGCAGGGGAGCGAAGCGGTGCGGGCACCTTTCCCCGATAGCAACCGCCTTGCCGCTTTGCAAACGATACAACAGTACCGGCTCGTTCAGATACGTGCGCGAAATCGGCTCACTGCCAAGATCCGCTCCCCATCCGGCGCAATACCATGCATTCCTTAAATAGGCCATTTCAAAGTCTCCATCTCTTTTTCTCTGTTTCACACCGGGGATCCAGCAACGTCCCCCTCGGGCGGGTTTCGAGCGCCGGAGCGCCGCCTGTTGCCAGCCATGACGGCGACCAATATACTCAGCCGGGGCGAGATAAAACAGATGTTCTTCTCCGAAATAACAGCGTCTTCGTCCAAACCTGCCGGGACGGATTTTTATGGATCTTCTGAGCGACGTTCTTCTTTCACTCAAGGTGGAATCGTCCGCGATCAGCTACTTCCAGGTTGCAGAGCCATGGGGCCTGGACGTCAATGGCTTCGAACCGGCATTTTGCTATTGTGTCGCCGAAGGCCACTGCTGGCTGCTACCCGCCGGGAAGCCCCCTGTACGGCTCGAGGTCGGCGATACGGTGCTGCTTCCGCGCGGGGGCCGATGCGTCATCGCCTCGGCCCCCGAAGCGCCGATCATCACCGCCGAAGAGCTGTGGCGCGATCGCGTCCTGCCCTACTATTCGCGCGGCCACACCCTGGCAGAGCCCTTGAACATTCATCTGGGCGGCAACGGAGAAAAGAGCCACCTCATCTCTCTGGCCTTCTCTTTCCGGGACGAGCACCACAATGCCCTGCTGTCTGCCTTGCCCGAGATGGTAGTGCTGTCGGGTAGCTCCAGCGGCACCGCCCCATGGATATCGTCGGCCATACATTTTTTACTGGACGAAGCGCCACCCGCCCGGCCCGGCTACGTCGCCATCTCCACACGGCTGGCCGAGCTGATATTCCAGGGGCTGATACGGTCGTACCTGCTTTCGGTTTCCGAACATCCCACCGGATGGCTGCGAGGCCTGTTCGACGCGCGCATCGGCAAGGCGCTGTCGGCCATCCATGCCGAGCCCGAATGTGGCTGGACGGTCGAATCCTTGGCCGCCACCGCAGGCATGTCGCGTTCGTCGTTCGCGGAACGTTTCCTGATGCTGGTGGGCACGCCTCCGATCGAATACCTGACCCATTGGCGCATGCAATTGGCCGCTGATCTGCTTATATCAAGCAAACGCTCCATAGCATTGATTGCTCAAGCCACCGGCTACCAATCCGAAACCGCCTTTCGCGAGGCCTTCAAACGGCGTTACAAGCTGGCGCCACACGCCTATCGCAAGCAGCAAGGCCGAGCCGAATCACGCTGACAGCCGGCGCGCGAGTTCAGCTGCAGACGGACTGAGACCGCTCAGACCTTATCGAAGCTCTGGACGTTCATTGGCGAAGAGTCCACTCAAAAGTCCGGCGCGCTAGCCGCCGCGTCTCGAAGGGCCTCACGAAACCAACTCAGCGCCGCGTCGCTGTCCAGATACTTGTTCCACTGCATGCCTATGTCGAAGGACGGAATTCGAATGGGGCATGGAAGCACCCTGATGGGCCACTGCTTGGCCATAATGTGTGCCAGCCGCGTTTGCATCGTGGCGATACGCCGGGTACCCGCGATAAAGCCCGGAATCAGGGTGAAATTCGCGACGGTGACCTCATCCTGCCTGCTCCGCCCCAATGCGTTGATCGCCAATTGTTCATGTGTCTGGATACGGCCTCGACCCCATTCAATGGCGACATGTCCCATGTCATAGTATTGCTTCGTCGTTATTCTGCTTCTGATCTCGGGGTGTTGATCCCAGACGATGCACGAATAGTTCTCGCTAAACAGCTTCTCGTGCGGATGCCCCGGGACAAACGCGGCGGTCGAGGCAATGATGAGCTCCAGTTCACCCGAGTCGAATAATTCCTCGAACAGCTCGCTGACCGGCCGTATGTGGATCCGAATTCCCGGCGCCTCGATTGCTGCGCGTTGCATGACGCGTTGCAAGACCACCGTCACCATGTAGTCGGACGCTACCAAGGTGATGTCGCGCTGCATCTTGGCTGGTTCGTTCTCTGGACGCAACGCCGCAATTGCCTGTGCCTGCAGTAATACATTTCTTACCGGATCGATCAGTGTCCTGGCAAACGAGGTCACCACCATGGAACGCCCGCTGCGCACGAGCAAAGGGTCGTTGAAATGGCTGCGCAGCCGTGCCAATGTCCAGCTCATGGCGGGCTGACTGAGATGGACACGCGAGGCGGCGCGGCTGACGTTCTGCTCCGCAAGCAGCGCATCCAGGCAAATCAATTGATTGAGGTCGAGTCGATCCAATCTCATACATTCGCCTTATCTATTACTCGCCTTATCTATTTGCACAATGGATATATAGAATAAATATTAATCATTTTACTAAATAGATGAAAATCACCATGCTGTCGCTATCGGCAGATCGGCCTCATGCTCCGCCACCCCTCTGTCGAGCACGGCGCAGGCCTGAAGCCTTGGCAAAGGCCTGGCGCCTATGAAAATTCTTATGGAGACCTCAATGAACTATCCGAGCGACACGCCCTTTATCGCATCCACCGCCCGCTTCGAACAGCCCGCCAACTATCCTCGCAATCTATGGTGGTTTGCGGCACGTTCCGACGAGGTCGGGCCAGACAAGCCTCTGGGACTATGGCTGCTAGACGAACCGGTGGTGCTGTATCGCAAGTCGGACGGCGCCGTTGTCGCGCTTGACAATCGTTGCCCTCATCGCTGGGCGCCGCTGTCAGAAGGCAAAGTGCAAGGCGACAATATCGTCTGTCCATACCATGGCTTCAAATTCAATCCGCGCGGCGTATGTGTCGAAATTCCCTCGCAAGACGCCATTCCGTCTCGCGCCAAGGTCGACCCCTATCCTGTCATTGAACGGGACGGCCTGATATGGATATGGATGGGCAGCACCGAGCTTGCCGAAAGCCAGCCCCTCCCAGTCGATACAAGCTGGCTCTCTGACCCAGCCTGGTCTTACGTGCACGGGTTCACCACCGTCGATGCCAACTATCAATTACTCAAAGAAAACATACTTGATCTCACCCATATTCCACACGTGCATGCTGCCTCCATCGGCGCAGCAGACTGGACCAATCCGCCCAAGGTCGAAGTCAGCGACACCACCGTAACCTACCGCCAGGAATTCCCCGCCGTTGCGCTGCCCGCCGTGTACGGGATTCCTACCGGGCTGGGCATGGACACACCGGCTGAACGCAGCAATTGGGGAACCTCGTACTCTCCGGCAGCCCATCGCGGTTTCGTCGAAATTCGAAACCCCAAACTAAAAGAGGGTGAACGTGATAAGTGGCTTTTCTCCGTCATGCACCTCACCACTCCCGAAAGCCCGACCCGATTCCGCTACCAATGGTTCATGGGTTGGGATATTGCATTGAGCGACGAGTATCTGGAGGCAATGAGGGCGAACGTGCCCAAAGGCTATGCAGAAGACAAATTCATTCTGGAGAAAGTGCAGGAGATGATATCGCGCGATCCACGGCATCTGAATCATCCTGAAATTATCGTGCAGGCAGACCAGGCCGCTATTCAATCTCGGCGCAAATTAGCTGCGCTGCTGGAGAAAGAGAACCAGTAGCTCAAGCTTCTTCGTTTTCGCATCGAGCCGCCAGCGCAATCCAAAGCGTCCGGGCGAACGATAGATGCCATCGGAAAAAACGATTTCCAGGGAAAGCGTCTATTTCCTACTATCGAACATAGTGCCTCCGCCCAGCGGTCATCACGACGGCGTCGCGCGGATATGCGCGTGCTTTCCCCACAACAAGAGTAAAGGAGCAATCATGGCTAGTAACAGAGGTGTGGCTTACATCGAGCCAGGCAAGGTCGAAGTCCAATCCATTCCCTTTCCCGAACTGGTCAACCCCGGGGGCAAAAAGGCCAATCACGGCGTCATCCTCAAGGTTCTTTCCACCAATATCTGCGGCTCCGACCAGCACATGGTGCGCGGCCGCACCACCGCCCCGGCCGGCCTGATCCTGGGCCATGAAATCACCGGCGAAGTGCTCGAGGCCGGCGGCGACGTCGAGTTCCTGAAAAAAGGCGACATCGTCTCGGTGCCCTTCAACGTGGCCTGCGGGCGCTGCCGCACCTGCAAAGAGCAGGACACCGGCGTGTGCCTGAACGTCAACCCCTCGCGCGCCGGCGGCGCCTATGGCTATGTCGACATGGGCGGTTGGATAGGCGGCCAGGCCGAGTACGTCATGGTGCCCTATGCCGACTTCAACCTGCTGAAGTTCCCCGACAAAGACCAGGCGCGTGAAAAAATCCAGGACCTCACCTGCCTGTCCGACATCCTGCCCACCGGCTTCCATGGCGCGGTCAGCGCCGGGGTGGGCCCCGGCAGCACGGTGTATGTGGCGGGCGCCGGCCCCGTGGGTCTCGCGGCCGCCGCCTCGGCCCGCCTGCTGGGCGCGGCGGTGGTCATCGTGGGCGATCTCAATGCCGAACGCCTGGCGCACGCGCGCAAGGTGGGTTTTGAAACCGTCGACGTGTCGCAAGACGCCTCGCTGGGCGAGCAGATCGCGCA
>Ga0182738_1004279_pt1 | contig 15885 bp, 20 predicted proteins | sample eDN5th30CBELigMG_FD_128876 | JGI IMG/M metagenome (GOLD analysis project Ga0182738, IMG submission 128876) | Enriched Miracle-Growth compost microbial communities from Emeryville, California, USA - eDNA 5th pass 30_C BE-Lig MG (version 2)... ... | reverse complement strand
GATTAATATTTTATCGGGCTGAAATTAGACTTTCTAAGTAAGATAATTCCCTTAACCAGATTAGACTTGGTTATCTACCAGAAATATTCTAATGAATCGTCTCGGTTCCTTCTCGGAGGAGTTTACTAAACATTTCAACTCCATGAGCAAAAACAATATCAGCCCAAATGATTCTGCTGTCCCTTCTCTCAACATGATTTCTTCTGTCGAATTGCGTAAAAGAGAATCCTCAAAAAGTTATGCGGTAAAAATTGAGACCCTGGATAATATTCTCAAAAGGACTTTATAGAGAAGTATCAATACGATTGAAAGGCAAGATTCAAAAGTGGATTCAAGGAATGATGTTGATTTCAGAACTCTTGATTTAGAGAATAAAAAGGACGCAAAGGTATTTTACATTGTTCGAGAAGGCAGCTAAACCTTGAATAGTTATTGATGAGTTTGATCAAAAAGGAGATGAAAACAAAAAGAGAGCTAGCAATGTTGAGGAAGTTTCTTCAAGATGTTCCTTTCTTTCAGAAAATTGCCGAAAAACTCTCAATCACTGCTTTCAATTCTCTCACCAAAAAAATCTCTTGTGAATTTATCCCTGCTCGTCGTACTGTTTTTCTGAAAGGTACCAATAAGAACTTTTCCAAAAGAATATCGAATAAAAATTTTCCACCATATGATTATCTCTCTCCAAATGTCTTGATATCTCCTTCTAATCATCATCAATAGGCGATCATGGGACAAAGTTTTACATTATATTACAAGGTCAAATAGCACTTCTCGGTGAAAAAGGAGGATTAAACCCATCTCCAAACAAGTCATCAAGTCAACAAGGGACACCGACTCTGACTCGGAAGCACTCCCACGAAGCCATGAAACCTTCAATTCACGCCAAACAACACCAACAATCCCCTCATGTACAACCTGGAATTCGTGGCACGCTGCTACATGAGAGCGCTTTTAGACAATCAAGAAGAGGCTCTCAAGATCTGAGAAGACTAAATTTGATTGATCCAGCCTATGGAGGGAGCCCAAGGTCAAACAAAAATAGTGGTAGTCAGTCAAATCGAAATAGTCATAGTGAGAGTCCACAAAACAAACCTTCAAAAATGGATTCTGTGGGCAGCCCAAAGGGTAGTGGATCAAGAAGCAATGCAGCAGTAAGTCAGACTCCAAATAAGATTTCATTCTTTGGAAGAGCTCAGGCTCCGAATGCTTCAATCTATAAAAAATCGACTTTTACAAATGCTGCAAAGGAGGCATTGGGATCTCCAAGAAGTAATAATGGAGGAGATTCTTCAAGAAAAGATTTGAATGTAAGTGCAACGCCATCGAGATTTTAGTATAACTGAATCGGAAATAGAGATCGGGAAGTATGGATGAAAGAAGTAGTGAAGTGACAACAAATAGAAGTCAAGATGATTTTGAAGAATTTATCCAATATAGTTTCCCTTATGAGAAATTTGTCAAGTCCTTAGGAGTGGGTGCCGGATTTGGAGAATTAGCTTTAATTGGAAATGCCAGGAGGTGAGTTAGTGAAGAAATTGAGGGTCTTAAAGTGTGAATAGAACGGCAACAGTTGTGACAATGAAAGATACTCATTTTGCTGTTTTGGACAAGGCGACATATGATGAAGTTTTGAGTAATAAATAAAGGGAATTTAGGGGATTAATAAAACTGTAAAGAGGATTTCCATGAGGATTTATATAAGGAGAAGTTGAACTTTTTACAAAGTATTTCGATGTTTCAAGATTGGAGTGTGATGAAACTGTCATCATTGCTGATGATCTTTGATATCAAGACTATGACAAGAAATTCTGTACTGTATTCAACTGATGATGAAGCTGAGAATATTTATTTAATCAGAAGTGGTGAAGTCGAAGTAAGAATTATTAAAAAAGATGAATAATGAATTTGTGAATAGTTGATTGAAACGATAAAAATGCAAGAAACGAAAATTGAAGAACAAAGAAAGAATTTCATTGTGTACAAGGAACATAATCCTCTAAGATTGAAACAAAAATCTCCGAAAGGTGCTCAAACAAAACGAGTGGTATGATGATTTTATTGAGTTTAGTTTGATAACCTCTTGATACAAGATTGCAAAACTTGGACCAGGATCAGTATTCGGAGAAGAAGAAATAATGGAGCAAATTAAAAGGAAATACACTGCAATCGTTATAAGTCATAAAGCAGAATTATATATCGTTGGGAAAACAGTAAGATTTTTCCTTGAGAAATTGAGAATATTAATAAAATACATTAGAGATTTTTTGACAACCTGAAAGGAAGTAGTGCAATGGATAAATTTACTGAGCAATACAAATCCAAGAAAGCTTGGCGAAATGACTATAAAAAACAAATCAATCAATCCATGATAAATATTGGTATGAGATTTTTCCTGAGAAGACCTGTTAAACTTTAAATGATTTCAGAGGAACAAAGACAGATAGAGGCAACAACTCCATCGCGAAGTCAGAACGGTTTGAATGCTCAACTCAAAATGATCAATAATCGTCTTATTATTACGAGCCCCAAAGCGAACAAACAAGATATCATGCTCAGTTTCAATAATGAGGTCAACGAGACTATTGTCGGATATATTGGAAATTCTCCAATTTATAGTCCAAAAACAAAAACACCAAAGACTTTGCAAGATTTAAATACAACCAGCTCGTTGCTGAAGAAAATTGATGTCTCTCAGGTGAAGTCTGCTGAGATAATTGATTCAACTTCTCCAGCTTCCTCCAAATCCAATTTGCTTAAAACTCGAGCAAACCTCAGACATATCACCTCCCCGACGTCTCCAAAAATAACCATCACAAAAGCCAAGAATTCAGGAAGCTTATTACTCAATCCAAAGGCCCCAGATAGGTCAAACTTACAGAGCTCACATCGATTAAATACAATCAGAAGTGAGATTTCCGATGCAAATACTGATGCAAGTCCCCGCATTTCTACTTACAAGTAACTCGAAGGCTTTATAATTTCCCCCCTCTTATCAAATCTTCCTAGACCTTTAAACACATTTTTCGATCTTGAACATGACACATCTAAATATTTTGGGCTCTCAAAGGTCACTTCTCCAAATCAGAGCCGAGAGAACTCAAGGGAAAGATCTAAAAGGCCTGTGACGGCACAAGAAAAAATCAATGAGCAGAAATTCTTTGGGAAACAAGTTAGCTCCCCCAAGCTCAGAAAACCTGTGATTCTTAGCTCTCCTGCTTCAAGAAAAGACATTGATTTTGTCAAAACTCCTGAAAGGGCTGAGAAGTCAAAAGCCCTCTTGTACTCAAGGATTTCAGGGCTTTCAGAAATTCTTTCTTCCTCGCCTTTGAGACCCCCAACAGCTCAAGCTCATGATCCTAGGCTAACAGTATCAAGAAATTTCCAATATAGGCCAAGCATAGAGACGACGTTTGATATTTCTAATCAACTGAACCTTGATCAATATTTTGCTCCAATGAGATATATGTCAACTGATAAAGACGAGATAAGATTTGAGAGAAAGATGGCGGCGAATAATTCACTCACCGTGTTCCCAACAGGTGGATTTAGACCGTTGGTGACCCCTAGTAAAGGCCAAAGACCTCAGACAACTCAGGTGAAAGAAGTTGTGAATATTCATGTGCAGAAATTGAATGTGAGGACGAAACAACGAGTGAGGGTTAATGGAGGATTTTCTCATGCGAGAAGCCCAAGACCAGAACCAAAGTAAAGAAAGGGAGCTATAATAAGTTAAAATCACTCTCTGGGGGTCTGAGAGAGCTGTTTTTCGAAATAACTAATTAATTGGAATTTTTTCTCAGTTTGCTTTTTGTGTATATGTATGATTCTTATCATTATTATTCAATAAATTCTTTGTCTTTTTTGATTCACATAGAAGTGAATTTTCTATGTTGATGATTATTCATTCAGTATTTATTTTATAAAGAGAAAGACCGATGTATCTTTCAGGTTTAAAAAATCTTTATGAAGCCTTTGATTCTTGAGAATCGAGATTTTTAAAAAATGACAAAAAGACTTTTCATAAAATCTCATTAAAAAAATTTCCCACACAAAATACATTTCGAAAGAAGCTTTCAATCTTTTATAAAAGGAAGAATTCTATTGATATTTCCATCAATTTCATCGCCATAAGCTTTTTTATTGTCAAATAAGTCATACATAAGATATGAGAAAGAGTCATTTCTGAGCAAGATCCTAAACAGTTCAAAGCTCTTTTTATTGAAATATTTAGGAACCTCCTCCTCCAAAGGTTCAAGCAAGGCTGTATGAGCATGAGCTTTTAATGTAGGAACTGATTGATGGAGCAGAACAAAAATTATGACTTCTTTTTCAAACTCTTTGTCTTTTAACTTTTCATCCAAGAATTTCTTGACATTTGGAACAATGACGTGATTTTGTATCTGAGTTCCGTTCTTATTTCTCATCGTGCTATTCACAAAGATTTCATCCCATTCTTTGAGGTCTTCATCAGTTAAGTCCAAGAAATTGAATATTTGATTGAAATAGTGTAATGTTTGCCAAGCACTTTTAAAGGGATGTACAGGATCTTTATTTGCTTTGATAAGAGGTTTGCCACGTTTAGAAATGTCGTGAAAAAGAGTCGCCCATAATAACACATTCTGGTCATTTTTGTTGAGATTTTTAAAGTCATCATCATTGATGAGGAGATACAGCATTTTATAGACATGGAAGCAGATTTTTCCTCTTGAATAAGTTTTCTGTTGTGCCCAAATTGGGATGTATTTTTCAATGAGGATGTTGGTTTCCTCAAAGAAGGAAGGGAGACCGAATAATTTTGCGAGAAGAGGGGTTTTGGAGTACCATTTTATTTTTGAGTCGAAGTAGAGTTGAACATCTTCTTTTACTTGCTTAAAATATTGATCAAACTCGTGTTGTGGGAGAATCTCTGTGGAGCGAGAGATTGTTGCATGATTTGGCTGTTGGGATTCCATGTGAATGGGAAATCTTTGATATTGTTGTAATAAAGTTTATGATGTGTAAAGGATTAATAAATTACAAGATCTATCAAGGAGATCGATAAATCTGATGATAATTCAGATAGATTAGATCTAAGGGAGATTTTTGTGAAAGAAAAATTCAAGTTTCTTTGAAGAAAAATTCTCAAAATATTGAAAGGAAATGAGAGCTGATCACGTTTCCAAATTTGAAACTTCCTCAAAAATTTGTGTTTCTCATCTGTCAATTTGATTTTTTGCAAAGATTTTGTTTTAAGTTATTTGAAGAAATAAAGGGTAAAATCTGGAAAAGCTTTTAACTGGGAAAAATTTTCTCTGGCAATCTACTCAGAAGAAGGAAGTTCTTGAGGTTTGAACCCTCCAGATGAGATTCAAAAAAAAAAAACCAATGGCGGCTGACTTGACAGAGGTTTGGGTGAGAGAAAACTGTATCTTTTTGAAAACTATATGTGGATAGGAGTTGAGGGAGATTGGAGAGACTTGAAATAGTTTTTTTGGCGTTTTAGAACTTTAAAAATTTTCTGTATTGTTCTTTTTCAAGCTAAAATTAACAGAAAAATCTCGAAATGTAAAATCCTAATTTTTTTGGGTGATACTTTTTACTTGATAATACTACAAAATAGTCAATGGCTCACCAAGAAACCAGATCATTCTTTTGATTGACTCTATCAGACCGAAGGATATGGTGCTGTATTCTTTATGTTTAGACAATTTTTAGAGTCTATCTCAATTTTGCATCTCAGAGGGAAGATGAAAAAATCACAAAAAAGTTCGATGAGATATTGAAAGTTCAGAGCTAGAACTAGATTTTGGCAAGAAGAGAGAGGATACCAGGGAGACAAAATAAGAAATCAAATTTAGGCCTTTCAAATTCAACTTGATTGAATCCATAGAAAATTGATTTGGACAATTAAACATTCGGAATAAAAGAGACTTCATGCTATTTAAGAAAATTAAAAGTCCTTTCTTGTCTCATTTTGTGTGATTTTTCCCTTCCAAATTCCTATTATTGAGTGACTAAATCAAAGTAAATGAATGGAAAAGATACTATGAATTACAGGCGAGGAGTTGAGAGACTGGTGAATTAAGAAAATCCGATTTAATTCTAGTTTAATTATTTTTCTAATTTACTTTTTTTAAAAAATACCAAATTAACCACTCCAGCCATGAGTTTGTCAGATGCTGATGATTACGTTCCCAATGCTGAGGACAACATCTCTATCGTAAAAAGAGGCTTTTTCAGTCATTTTAACTGTTTTAGATGTCTGATGCTGATAGATCCGAAGGTCATTCTGATATCGACATTGATGAAATTAACGATGTTTTACTCAAGAACCTTGAAAGCGACGTCTTTAACATGCAAAATGAAGTCAAACAAAAAGATTCTGAAATGAGAGTAAGAAATGAATGTGAATGTGTTGGAGGCTCACGATTTTTTATTAGAGACTTTTGGAAGAGCTTCAAAAACGTTTCTATGCAGAAAAAGATTCTGAATTTGCAAAGGTACAGAAATAAAGAAAAAAGAATAGATTCCTTTAACTGTTTAGGTGGCAGAGGAGTACCAGGAAACCATTAGAAATCTCAAGGAAAAGACAATTGAGTTGGAATCACAGTTGAAGTACGAGAGAGAACAATCTCAAAATTACTTTAACGCTGTTGATACGTAAGTTTTGAATAAGAAATCAAAATTAAATCTGTGAAAAGACTTGAGAATGAGAATGAAAGATTGAAGGCAGAAAATGAGAAACAAAGGCTGGAGATTGCTATTTTGACTGATAAGGTCCATAAATTAGGAATGGCGAATAATAACAGATCAACCGCAAGCGAAAGTGGCATGTATAATGCTCCTCCTAGTCCTATTGGATCTCATCCTCACGTATTGTGACATTTTTGGTGCAGTCAGTTAAAAAATTTTGAATAGAAAAATGATAAGAATAAGCCCAACTTTGTGTTGGATTGTGGAGAAGATTATTCACAGAGCGACTTTGATGCAAATACTTTCTTGAAATCAACTGATAATATCTTTGGTGGCCATGGCAACGATGAGGCTTGGGCCACTAAATTGGAATTCTTGAGAGAAAAGGTAATTCTTTGGTGAAGCAATAAATCTTAATTTTCAAAACAAAGCTTGTGAATGAACAGAATAGAAGCAGAGAATTGGAATTCATGATTGTGACACAAAAGAATATTATTGAGAATTCTAATGAGAATACCACTAAATTGAAGCAAGAAAACAAGGATTTGGAATCAAAGATTGAAAAGCTTCGTGGAGAAGTCGATAAAGTCAAACAATCCAAAATCCTCGAAAAGACCAAAATCGACAGTGTCATAACCTTTTGTGAACTTATGGACAACTGCGTTTTCCCCAAGAGCGAACTCGTCGAAAAACTCAGTGAACTCCCCATCATGATCTCCAATTATCTCAAAGGCGAAGTCGAAACTATCGCTTTCAATAAAAAGTACACCTTATTAAAACTCTAAATAAACAAAAATTAGCTTGAGTTCAAACAGTAAATTAGTAGCAGCCGGCAAGAAGCTCAAGGTTCTTTTGGATCAAGTCGAAGAAAATGTTGAAAGGGGTGATAAGAATTTCCGTGCAGGTATGGTAGCAAGCGAGCTTGATGATATCAGACACGGTATCACTAATCTGACTCAGTTCTTATCCAAGGCTATCCCTTCACAAGGACAGCAGCAAAATCAGCCTCAGCCAAATCTTCACATGGATGTCGGCCAGCCAGAAGGCCGCATTCCAGCAAGAATGCAAGATTTCAAATTTGCACAACCCACTTATCAAGAGCCTAATTATGTCGATCCTCGTGCTAATAACTGTAAACAAACTTTTTGAGTTATTTTTTTTAACAAAAAAATAGTTAAGAGTAGTTTCTTCTTGGCAAGAGCAGTACAGAATTCCAATAGTTTATTGTGGAATTTCAATAAGCAACCTCCCAGACAGGGTCAACGTACAAGCAGTGAAGGCAGAATGTAGATCGGAGAACGGGAGGAGAGACTATTTATCTGGAATAAAGTCAAGTCTCAATGATAAAGATATTGGATGTTTTTAAAGGAGAAGTTTTGAAAGATTCTAAACAAACTGTTTATATTTGTTTGTATTGGAAACAAACATTTCGCTTTTTATATTTCTTAATTGAAATTTTATATAATATATTGATAATCATTGATTGTGACTTGATGACTTTATCTCCAGTATCTTTTTAAATAACCATAATATCACCTGTTTTTACGTGGCGCAATTCCTTTAAAAAAATTTCTCTATATAAATGAATGACTAGGAAATGACAAGGTTTGATAGAAAAATGTCTCATAATCTCCGACTGTGAAATTTTAAATATCGCAACAAAATTTTGAAAAATAATTATAATTACCTTTGACTGATTAATATCCTAGCCGTCTTGACATTATGGAAAATTTTCTTCAAGAATCCACTACTGATGACTTTGACCCAATCCGTTACATTAATGACAACTTTCCAGACGAAGCTTCCCTTGCTGGTCTCGACACTCATATTCAACAACTCGAAGATGATTTGAATGGGATCAATAATGATATAGTGCAATCCATTCAAGAGCATGCTCTTTTGAATACCGACATTAGAAAACAGCTGGATGTTGCCCGTAAAAACGCGAAAAATATCCTTCAAGATGTTGATGCGATAAAGAGCAAGGCTCAGTCTTCCGAGACTTTGGTGACAGAAATGTGCCAAGATATTAAATCTTTGGACATTGCCAAGAAGAATTTGGTTTTCAGTATCAATACTCACAAGAAATATATCCTTATGGCAAATGCTATGGATAAGTTGAGAGAATTTTGCGAAATAAGAGAATATCGAGAAGTGGCCAATTTGATTTCGGCAATCGACGAATTTTTCATTTATTTCAAGCAATACGACCACATCGCTCAAATTCAGTCAATTATCAAAGAAAAAGAGACAATTGTCAGTGAACTGAAATGCCAAATCAGAGAAGACTTTATTGCTTGGGGCCAGCTTGCCACCACATTCCCAAAAAGCACAATGCAAGATGCCTGTGTATTAGTTGAGACACTAGGCCTTCCATTCCGTGACGAAATTATCCAGTTAATGTGTGAGATCATTCTCAATCCTTACAATTTGGAGTTCTCCAAGTTTGAAAACTCGACTTTGGACATGGTGGAAAGAAGATATACGTGGTTAAAGAGAAGATTGACCGAAATCGAAAACATTTATCAGGATGTCTTCCCTCGCTATTGGGGCGTGAAATGCTTCATTGTAAACCAATTTTGTGGAATGACAAGAATCCACATCACCAATATCCTTGAACAAAGCCCAATAAATGACGTTATCGGGTTATTGAAAGCTTTAGAATCAACCTTAGCTTTCGAGAGGAAGATCCACCAGATATTGGCGGATGAGTACAAGGTCTATATTGGAGATATAAACAAGGAAAGCGAGACAAAAGATGAGCTGGATGACGTGTTGGAGGGCAAGAACGTGCAATTAAAGGATATTCCACCAGAATCGAAGGAGTTTGCTATTACATCGTTGCCTAAGGTGAAGGGAAGTATTTCGGATTCTTTCGAGCAGTACATGAAGCCATATATTGAGAAAGAAGAGCACGATTGTAGAGAGACTATCCTCAAGGCACTTTTGTCTGATCAATATGACCCAAATTCAGATATCAAAGTGTTGGATTCTTCAATTACAATGTTCAATGTCTTCAAGGCAATTGTCAATAGAGCCAAGAGATACTCAAGATCCCAGACCATGTTTAACATTTGGAAAGTCTTGCAGAAATGTATGAAGATGTATGTCGATGAAGCTTTGGCTAGACTTGCAAAGGAAGAGCGTAATAAAGCTAAAGATGAAGGCGCCTTTGAGATTTTTGCCTGTTTGATTATCAACACTGGAGAATATTGCAAAGAAACTTTGAACCATCTTGTGGATCTCGTGAAAGGCTGCTTGGATTCTCCATTTTCTGACCAGGTTCAGGTCGATGAAGGCGAAACCTTGTTTATTAATATGCTAAATAAGGGAGTGGAGGCGTTGTTGAATCATATGGATGGCAAGACTGATAACGCCTTTTCGATAATTTATAAGCAAGATTGGGGCAAATTGCAGGATGTCGAGGATACTTCTGCTTATGTGAAGGAAGTTAGCATAATATTGACTGAACATATAAAGGTGGTGAAGGAGATTATTGGCGAGGCGTATTTCGTGTTTTATTTGAAGGAATTGATTGGAAGAATGCAAAACAAGTTTTTGAATTGTTTGTTTAGAACAAAGAGATTGACTGATATTTTCGTGCAAAGATTGCATTTGGATACTGTGGAGTTAAAGACTATTTTCAAGAGCTTGATTGCAGTCGATACTGCTACAAGAAGAAGAAATTCAACTTCTAATATGGGCGTTTTGAATTCCTTCAAGAATTATGTTGAGAAGAAGATCACCAAAACTGAAAATATTTTGAAGTTACTGGCAATGAATAATGAGCAATTCATGAAGAACTTGAGAAGTTTCTTCCCTGATCCTCCCAATACTCCCGAAGTTGAAAAGATGATGTTGTTAAAAGGCTTCAAAAAGCAAGATATCACAAATTTCTTTAATAGTATTAGGGGTAAATAACTAGAATCTTTGATAAGTTATGATCTTGTTGTAAAGTTATTATTGTTTAGCCTGAAATATTATTTGATAATAAAACCCTTGAAGCAAAAGTGTTTTCTCTTCTAAGATATGGTGAAAAGATTTTGAGCTTCAGCTAAATTAATTTTTATTTCAGAGTAAAATCAAACATTATATCTATATAATCCAAAAATGAGCCAGACAGAACGAAGACGTAAGGTCTAGGTTATTGAGTTTATCTGAATTTTTCTCAAGAGAATCCAAGCCCCCAGAAACCAAGAGGTGATTATGAAAACTTTTACAGCAATAAGAGCTGGTGTGATGCTCTTGACAAATCTAAAGTTTGGAGACTCGGAAAGATCATCGAAACTAAAGGTGGTCTTGGAAGTTAGCTGTTTTCTCATATTTATTAGGTGATTCTGTATTAGTATCATTTGATGGATGGAGTGATAAACACCAACAAGTAAAATAACATCTAAAATTCCAAATTCTAAAGTGAAATAGTGGTATTGTAAGCATGCTGCCGGAATTGCGCCTCCAAGAACACATTCTTTGGGGTATACAGGACAAGCTTCTGTGCCATTGAGAGATTATGATTTGACTGATCAAGCCACAATAAACGGGATCCAAATTGTAAGGTTAAGAGGGGAATATTAATTCATCTTGAAAGCTTGGAAGAAAATTGAAGCTGTTCCAAGATGATGCTAAATTATTGACTTTCGACGGATTTAAATTGACCTGTATTTTGTGATGAGAGGAAAAGTTCGCTAATTCCCTGTTTAGCATTTGTGAGAGGAGATTTGTATGTGACAGTGGATAGTATTTTAACATACAATGCTTTGATATCAGCACAAGATTGTTCAACGATTTCAAGCTTTTTGAAACAAGTCGTGAGCATGTCATTAAAATGGATGAATGTGGCCATTTCAACTTACCAAGCAATGAGAAAAGAAATTGGAGTGAATAACGTCTCTTATCTTGAAGAAATCAAATCAAGACGCCTTCATGTGACCTCCAGAATCACCTCGCTTTATATGTGCGGCTACGAAATTTTCCTCACTCTTAAAAGTATTTTTGGATGTGATAAAAGATGCACTGCATTCTATGAAGTACAGAATATTGAATGAGAAGGACAGCTTATTTATGAATGAATAGAAAAATAATTTGACGATAAATACAAAGGACATTATCAATTTGTTCCTTTTAAGTCAAGGACTGAACAAACTGATTGAATTATTGAGCTATGAAGATAAAGAGATTCCTCAAGGAACGATTGAGTTTTCAATCCTCTGGCCTTTGATTTACTCTATTCCTTTTCTCTTTAATAAGATCGTGTGGATCAGTTGGGAAAAGCCTCTTCAAAGGTTTATTGACGTATTACTTATTACATGGTGAAGATTGATTTGCTAATGGACTTTTGAAATAGGTTTTGTATTTGAGATTGAAGAAGGAAATTGAGAATGATTATCAATTTAAAGTGTCATTAGGTAAGAATCCTGAATTCCAAGAATTTGTTGATGCTCTCACCAAAATTAACGCTCGTATCAGTCCAGGTATTTCTCGAATTATTCCAATAATAACTCAGATGATAGAACCATTAAAGATTGGAGATTTATTTAATTTCAGTTTCCCAAGCTTTTCTAAACAAGAGTCAGCCATTTTACCAATCTTGGGTGGTCCTACAATGAAGTACAACCTCACTTACTGGCCTTGTTTATAATAACATTTTACAGCAATAGATATACAAGAAATTCAGATCTGACATTAAATGACTATGACGATGATGATAATGATATCTATGATGACCAAGATGTTGATGATTTTATTGAGGGCAATGTGAACCAAAGCTCTCCTCCAAAATCCTTCATTCCACCTCTTAAAGTTCAACATGAACATTCACAAGAATCCACAATCGTGAAAGAAGCATCCAATGTCGGGAATAAAGGAGAAGTCGATGAGCTTAAGCAACAATTGATTAATTTACAGCTCCAAATGTCAAATCTTCAGAAGAGTTTAGGTGAAGTTGCACAAGGCCAAGACGCATTTAAATACTCTTTGAACCAAACGATCGAAAAAGGACTGAAAAAAGCCGAAGTAAAAGCTCAGAAAGAAGTGGCACCCGCCCCAGTTGATGAGTATTTGGAGTGTTTTAGAAAGTCAGGCTTGACACCAGAAGAGTTTGAGACTTGCCTTGGATATGTTCGACAAGTGAATGAAGTGGTTCATGTGGACGAAAAGTCGATTGAAAGCATGACAATAAATCCATTAACAGTGAAAGTGGATGGAAAGGCTGAGTTTGCGAAATATGAGGAGCTGAGCTTAGGAGGAAGTGAAGACGAATTGAAGATATTGACAGCATTGGAGTATTATATATCAAATAGTAAGCTGTTGGATGCTACAAAACTGATCAAATGGAGAAAGAAGATTATCAAATTGGCGCAAATGAATGGTTGGGATGTGGCTTCTATTATTGCCCAAAGAACTCTCGAGAAACAAGGTAATGAATGTTATTTTGTTAGAGTGTTTAATAATTTATGAATAGATATTGACGCAAATGACATTATCATGTCGAATTTGTGTTTGATGCAGAAAATGGAAAATGTCGTTGGATTCGGTTTTGATGATGATGAGTATGATGATTTAGAAGAAGTCGATGAAGAACAGCAAGAATTGTAAGAGAATATTATTTGTAATAATTTAATTTATTATTCATTATATAATTTATAAAACAGTAGTTTTTTCAATGAAAAAGAATCTTTCCTCATAGTGTTGCCGATAGAAAATTGTATTTTTTCGCAATAGACATTCCAACATTTTCAACAATTCTTCCGAACTATGTTCTTTTAAAAAATCAAGCCAATTAAAACTCATAAAATATAAACACTTAATTATCCAATATTATTATTAAATTAACGATGAATACTCTCACTCATATACAATTTCAAAGTTCTCATTAGGAACTTGATCTTGCCACTGAATTTCTTTTATAATCATCAAAAGCTTTCGATTTAGTAATAATGAAATTCTGCAGAGCTTGATATTCTTCATAGGGCACAAAATGAGTCTTGAACTTATTATACCCTAAAGTCAAACAATGCTGTATTGTTGAAGCCGATCTTTGCGTCAAATTTATCCCGTCAAACTCACCTTCTGCTTCTTCATTCTTTTCACCCATTGAGCACTTCACCAAATAACACACTAAAAGGAAGAATTGAGGAAAATATTGAAAAGAAAATTGGTCTTACCATGTTTCTTTGACATTTCATTAAAGACATTTATGCTTGATTTTAATGGAGAAGGATAACACTTGACAAAGATAAAAACACAAGCATAAGATGGCAGTTGATTTCTTTTCGTCAAATCCATTTGTTTATCCTTTTGAGTCAAGTATTCATAGCTCTCCACTTTATCAAACACCATCCTCAAAGAATATCTCAGATCATCCATATAATCCTTGATAAACATCAGCTCCATGTCGAACAAGACTAAAATCGGAGCTCTTTCACTTTCCATTGCAACCGGCACGGCTTGTGGAGAATGGAAAAAATTCGCTTGATTCAATAAAATTTTCTTGAGATTCTCACAGCTAACACTTCTATTAAAGGATTTAGAGGAAGTTTCTTTGAAAAGAGCCTACGGTTTCATGCCACCTTTGATGGCATTTTTGATTCTCATGTTTGTTCCTTTGATTCCTCTTTCTTCACTCTCAGCTCCCAGAGTTAATTTCGTTGGTTTTCTGCTATTCTGCATACTGATACTTGGAAGAACAATGCTAGAATTTGAAGTGCGATTCCCAGCACTGATTGTAAAGCTACCGAGTTTATGTCTCATTTCTGGGCTTGCATTCCAACTCTCATGATTTCTGTTCAGATGCAATGACTTTTGGGACTTTGACTGGCCCATAAGGCTCTTCCTTGGTTCTGGCACTTTTGGATTTATTTTGATTGACTTTGTGATTTTGATGTCAGCCTTTAAAGTGCTGTACTCTATGCCAAGTTTTTTGCGAGATTCCTCGATTTCTTGCTTAATTCTGTCCACTTGGCTGGTCTGTTTTGTATTATTGGGAGTTACAAGAAATGTTGGATAAACAGATTGAATGTTGTTTTCTTCGCCAATGTATTTTTTCTTCATTTTCTTTTCGTTCTTGATTTTGGTAGTGTAGCCTAAAACTTTTGGTGTTCTGATAGTAGAAGAATTTATTCCTGAAAGAATCGCTGAAATTGGCTTTGCAAAGGGGTTATCTTCGTCTAATCCAAAATCATCTGGCATTGAATAGTGATCATTTTGTTGTTTTGCTTTTTTGAGTTTGGAGATGGAATGATTGGAGGCTTTCAATTTATGAGGGATGAAGTAGTATCCTTTTTTGAAATCAACAGGATAAGGAAAGTCGATGAGATCTGAAGGAGGTTGGTCGGGAGAACCAGTGGTCTGGCCGATATCAACGACCTTTTTTGGAATGACAACAGTGTTTGACTGAAAATTGAAATTCCTTTTCATTAAAATCCAAAAGAGGTTGTTTTATTAATTAATGCATAAAAACCCGTAATAGCCCTAAGGATTTGCTGAATGAGAAGTATCTTAAACCCTGCTTACAGAAGAATCTTAACTTGTGAATGATGTTGGGTGTGAGGTTGGGAGTTAAAGTCGAAGATAGTTAGAGTTTGTGGAAATTGAAGGAAGAATTGAAGTATAAAAAGGTGAAATTTTGAAGGATTCAACCCTGAAAATTGATCTCTAAATAAAGAAAGCAGAAGGTCGAAATTATTTAATATGATTTAATGCCTTGTTCATGTAAATTTATTAAGTTTGAGTACTTTTGGAGTTTTGTTGAAACCTCGTCAAAGACCACTATTTCCGAATTAGATTTGCTCATACTGCAAGCTCTTCTCAATTTTTTCTTGATTTGGAAGGGTATGCAATTCCATGCTTGTATGCAATGGAAAATAGGGTTTTATTTGATTCGGATTGAAGATAATGATAATGATTTTTTGAAGGTAACAGTTCTTTCAGATCATACAAGAGATTTTGAATTTTGATGTTTTGAGACAGTCTGATGCATAAGAACGATTTTACTTGTTTGAAGATTTTTATCAAATTTCTTTTCCAAAAATTTTTACTTGATTAATTAAGAAAGTCAAGAAAAAATTTATAATTTCAAATTAAAGCAAAAAGATTTTGGTAATAATTCTATTCAGTAGCAATACCCCCGATTACTATTCATGATAAACCTTTTCAAAATCAAAGATGATCTGCCTCTACCTGAACCCAAGTTTAAACTGAAATGAAGGATCAAGT
>Ga0182738_1004277_pt1 | contig 15892 bp, 11 predicted proteins | sample eDN5th30CBELigMG_FD_128876 | JGI IMG/M metagenome (GOLD analysis project Ga0182738, IMG submission 128876) | Enriched Miracle-Growth compost microbial communities from Emeryville, California, USA - eDNA 5th pass 30_C BE-Lig MG (version 2)... ... | reverse complement strand
TATCTCAATTTTCACCCCATGAGGTTTCTCTTATCAAATCGCCTCTCTTCTTTTCGATTTACGTTATTAAATTTATCGACAAAAATCTTTTTAAAAAACTGAGGCGATTTCTTTTGATGAAAATTTTTTTCGGCTTTAATTCGAGGCTTTATTCTCATTCTTCTCTCGAAGCGAACCTGGAATCTCCTCATTATTTCCTCCAGACCCAAATGACATTCTCTCTCAGTCATAACTTTCTCTTGTTGATTCTTCAATGAATTTCTCTTGGAAAACTTTTTTGGGACAATTAATATGGGTTTGGAGGTGAGACGAGTCATGCGTTTACTGTTCAAATTTTATTCCAAAAAATGTAACTTTTTCAGGATGAAATACCCGCTTTTTGGCTTGGTAATCCTGAATAAGCTCCTTGAAAGACTTTTTCTCTTCATTAGGGTTTAAAATTCAACGTCAAAATCACCCACTTATCAGTAAATAAATCTTACCAGAAATACCAAGCAAGCCCAACAGCTCATTTTGAGCCGCAAAGAGGTCTAATTCTTCTTCTGAAGAAATATTTAGAGTGGACGGCTTCAGATGGAAAGGCTTGAATGATTTAAAAAAATTAAAAATTATGGATGCGATTTCACATAATATTATTTCCAGAATAATTTACAAATCTAAGGTATTGAATTAACTTGAGGCGATAAACTGGAGATTTTGAAGCGTCCTCTTAACAAGGTCTGAGGCGTTTATCTTCTAGATAAAAGAAATAAAGACAGAAAAATCAAGGTTTAAATTTTTAGAAAGGTTGAAAATTTCGACTCTCTCAAGTCATTCGTCTCAAAGATTTATAATAGAAGTCTGTGGCTGATTAATGGCTTGCCTTCAATTCAGATTGCCTTAAAGCAAATTTTAGCTTCGATTGAGTTTCTATTGAGATTATACCATCATAAAAATCTTAACTATTCCGCTTCTTTTCTTTTCTGTTTGTTTAAAATCCGAGCTGATTGCAAGTTTTTCCTGAACAAAATCATGAGAAAATAATGGCTTAATAAACAGTCAACTGAGGTCAGATTACGTGGTTTTTTCTGCTATCGATGGTTTCTGATAGAAGTACTGATAATAGAATCGATCTCAAAAAAAGAAACCTTTCCAAATCCCATGCGAAAAACTCTAGAGAGTCTTTCCATTGAAATCTTATCGTTTCTAATTTTTCCAAATTTTAAAAGTCCTTTTTTCTGCCTTTCTTCTTCAAGTCTCCCGTTTCTCGTCTCTTCAGAAAATCTCTCGTTCTTTTGAAGAGGAACTAGACTTCCAAAGACCTTGAAAAAGATGAGCCTCAGATTAAAAAATTTTTATTTAAGACATGCCAACAAAAATGGAGGGCTGAACCTCACAGCAGAGGCTCAGCCTTATTTCTCTTAAGGTTTTTCCCCGAAGAAAAGAGACCTGACGGCTCAATTTTATGTGCTATTGAACTTCAGATGGGATGAACAGAAGATGTAGGAAAAATTCTTTGCATGCGTTGCGGGATTATGCGATAGGAATAAAGGCAGGGCCACACAGGAGTGGCAAAAATTAGCATCAGAATTAGGCCCACAATCATATTCTGTGTACCTTAAAATATTCCGTTTGCTACTTTGTACGCAATTTCAAATAAATTTTTTATGTATGAACTAGGATTCAGCCTTTCCGGACTCAACCACAAATTGTTTTACCACACTTTTCTCCTTCATTTTCTCACAAAACAAAGATATATTCCTTTTATCTTATCGCCAGTTTTGGATTCTAATTGGAGTTCTCCAGGTTGGCCAAGCAAAGAATTTTAGGATGGTAAATTGCCATGATAATGGCACTTATTATTTTCTTTTCTTTTCAAAGCTACACATGAATTCCTCAAAAGAGAAAAAACAGGGTTTCTTTCCCAATGATCTCTTTTCAAAGCGAAAAAAATGATCATATTAGCCCTCCATTTTTTATGTGAAACACGGCTGTTTGTCTCCAGATTGAGACAATTATATTTCTCAAATTTTCTTTAATCCTGAGCCTCAAAAAGTCCTATCGAGGTCTTTTAAATTCAAGGGATGGATAGTGGAATGCGTTTGGTTAAAAGGGGTCCAAGAGTATTAGAGTGTTCATAAACCTTGGAATTTTTGTATAGAAAAGTGGAGTTTGGTTTCTATTGAGTCTATTCTCATGAAGAAAAAAATTGTAAATAAAGCCATATTTGGAAGAGAAACTCTTGCTAATATTCTCAATGAAGAATAATGAGTCAGATCATTTGAGTTCTAAAAGATTCAACGATTTGTGAAAAATGGTTCTTTTCAACAGAAAGGTAGGGAAATAGTTTTGAGGAAGAACACATTGATACCCCAAATTTGTAAAATAATTGGAGAGAATTCAACATTGCCTTTGTATAAATTATCTGAAATCTTTTGAGCCTGATTTTTCACACAGAATCTTTTTCATTTGAAAAAAAAAAAATCGAAACAAAATTTTTGGGGGGAAAAATGATTTTGAATTTTTATGAAATAAATATTTGTTCGACTGGAGAAAATCTCAGGAGAATTTTTTGAAGGTTTTTTGCAATCTTTGATTGAAAAAAAATTTTTCTTTTTCTGAGTGAAAAATCTGGTGCCATGACTTTTCTTGCAAAAAAAAATCTCTCAAAATCTTCAACTGCAATCAAAACCCTTCAAAATTTCCTCCTCTTGCAAAAAATGCAGAAACAAATTATTTTACATGTTACATTTTCTAAACAATGACACTTTATTATGGGAAAAAAACTTCAAGTCTTTCTTGGAAGTGAGCTGACCCTTCAAGAAAAAGAAAGAAAAAAAAAAAATTTTTGGCAATTTTTTTTGGAGTCTTGCTGAAACTGTCAACTTCCTTTTGGAAAAGATTTGCTCGAAAAATTACTTTTGCTGATTTTTTTTTTTTGCACTCAGTCTTGTTGAAGAGTCCAGTCCGTCTGTTATTCAAAAAAAACCTTTTACTTGAAATTTTTGAGATTTACAAGACCTTAATTTTTTCTCAAAAAAACTTCTCTCTCGTGCAAGAATCATCATTTCACACAAAAATATTCCTGAACCCCCTCAAATCACATGAAGTCCTTCAGAAAAATTTATATATCCTGATAAGCCATTTCAAAGCTTTTCTTTTTTGGGTAAGCTAAAAGTTGCTCTTATTTGTTCCCAGTATTCCCAATACACAAGATTCTTCCAATCAGAACAAAACTATAATTCTCTACATTAAGATTTTATTCTCGAATGTCCACTGAGTTTGAATCACTTCGCAATAAATGGTTTTGCAACACCTGCCGTATCTCCTTCGACAAAGGCAGAGACGTACTCCTTTCATCTCTTATCTCTCTCACTAACCTCCTTTCTCAATTTAGGCGATCCAAATCCATGAAAGAACTCAAAAGCACAAGAAGAATAAAGAGCGAGAGACCAAATTCCAAATGAGAAAAATGCATAACCGTGAAAAAACCGAAGAAGAGAAATATGAAGAAGAAGTTAAATATCTAAATGAAGTACTCTTATTGTCCTCCCATTCATTCTGAGATTTTAAGAGAAATCAAAGAAGATATACAGGAGCTCCTCCGGATCCTAATACTCAAAACAAACCCAAAGGACCAGGCCAAGCTGGAGGAGTAGTAAATAGAGACAGTGGATATGGAGTCCCAACTGGAACTGGAAAACCTGGATTCCCCCCAGGCGGAAAGAATAAAAAAGATGAAGTTCTTAAACTTGATAGAGATCTGGGGATATCCTTTAAACCTCAAGATATGGGAGTCCCTGGAGAAAGTAAGTGATATTTATGGTTTTTGAATATGAGCTTTTTTTTCAATATGAGCAAAGCAAATTGGAGAAATATGGGAAAGGAAAAAAGTATTTGAGCATATTTGAAAATTTTTTAAGGAGAAAATTCCTTCCAGCCATTTATTGGCGAGAAAAGGAAGGAAAAAATTTGCTTTTCTGAAATAATTTCTTGAATAGAAAACTAGCAGGGAACCTTTTTTGAAGGGAAATTCTTTGGGGACAAAGATTAGTTGCTCTGAGGGTTTTCTCATATTGGAAAAAAGCTTTCTTTTTTTTGAATATTGAAAATTTGGGAAGAATAGAAATGTAATAACTATGAATAGCTTGGATATTGATAAAGGATGAAGATACCGGCAAGTTATGCTTCTACAACAAAATCTCAGGGAATAAACATTTCGAAAGACCCAGAGGTGTCAAAGTAAGCCCATTTTTCAACTACAACCCCTCTAATTTCCTCTCTGTAGTTATCCGCATATGAAGAAAAGAAATGGGAAGACTACCAGGCCAATCCTGAACGTAAGTTTTAGCTTACCAACTTCATGCTTATTGTGATTTGTTTAGAGAATTTGGATGTATTATTGGACCCAAAAGCTGCCACAGGACAAGTTGGACAATGGGAAGAGGTTGCTGTAGAAGAAGACTTCTACACGCAACATGCTGTGGACCCTAGGTTATTAGAGGAACCCGAAGAGGAAGAGGAGCAGATAGATATAAAGGAAGTTGAGTTAGAGGAGAAATTGGATAAATTGGAAGAGTTAGATGAAGAGCAGATGGAGGAGTTGTTGAATTTGGATAAAGCAGAACATGGAAAGAGTGTGTTGAGATCTAAGACTGATAAATTGAAGAAATTAATTGATGCAGATGTTGAGGCTGTGTTCAAGCCAACATTTAAAAAGGTAAAGAGAAGATTTTAAAGGGAGAGGAAGTAACTTTTTGTGAATAGGAATCTGATATTTTGTTCAAGAGAAGTACAGATACAAGAGGGTTTGACGGAGATGATGCTGAAAAGGGAAAAAGCAAAGGGAATATGTTCAAAAAGAGAAAAGGACAGAGCAGTAATGCTGGCACTGGAAGAGTTATCTTGGGCTTTGAAGATGACGATGAGGATAAAAAGAGCCAATAAATAATTGTTTTTGGTGTATCGGCATGATTTTTTTGTATAAACAGTTTGTACGTGTAAATTTATATATAGAGAAAAATTCAAGCTCTCTTCTTCTTCAGCACCAAATTTAGTAACTTTTTAAAGAGCTTTCCCCCAGTCAAATGGCCTGATACAGTGTAATTTATTGGAAAATGTTGACTACTAATTTAGTCATTAAATCTTCCTTTATTCCTTTGTGATTTTCATCTCTTTACACGCGTTTAAAATTCCTTAATTTGACCTTATGAGATCTTCAATTTCCACTTGATATAAATTTTTCTTTTTAATCCAAAATCAAAACCCTCTTTTTACATTACTTCCTCAATGAAAGCTCTTATACTCGTCGGAGGCTACGGTACTCGTCTCAGACCCCTCACTTTCTCCTGCCCCAAACCAATTGTCGAATTCGCCAATAAACCCATTGTTGCCCATCAAATTGAAGCCCTTGTCAAGGTTTGCCTTAAGATTATCTTGTTCTTTATTGAGATTTTCAATAGGTTGGTGTAAAGGAAGTCGTCCTCGCTATCAGTTATCAACCTCAAACTATGCTCCAATATATCAAAAAAGCCGAAGCTGAAGTGAGGATAAATTGTATTCTGATGTTAACTTTGAAATAGTATGGGATTACGATCACATGCTCACAGGAAACAGAGCCTTTGGGAACAGGTATTTTGAAATTTTCTAAAGGAAAATTTGAATAATTCTAAATACTAGCTGGTCCTTTGAAGCTTGCTGAGGAAATTTTGACAAAAGACAATAAAGATGATTTATTCTTTGTCTTTAACAGTGATGTTATTTGTGAATTCCCTCTTCAAAAGATGGTTGATTTCCATAAAGCTCATGGCAAAGAAGGAACTATCATGGTATTTATTATGAGAATAACTGTGGCTTATTTTATATAATAGCTAACTCAAGTTGAAGAGCCTTCAAAATATGGTGTCGTAGTTTATGAACCTGATGGCAAAATCAACAAATTCATCGAAAAGCCCAAAGAGTTCATCAGCAATAAAATCAACGCTGGTCTCTATCTTTTCAATTCAAGCATCCTTAAACGTATTGAGGTATCTTTTTATTGAAGTTCTCACATGAATAATTCCCCCTTTTAGCCAAAACCCACATCCATTGAAAGAGAAATATTCCCAAAAATGGCAAGTGAAGCTCAATTATATGCCATGATTCTTGATGGATTTTGGATGGATATCGGCCAACCTAAAGACTTCCTTACCGGAACTTATTTATATTTGAACTCTCTTCGCAAAAAGGATAGCAAGGCTTTATCCGACGATGATAACGTCATTGGAAACGTCTTGATCGTAATCTTGAAAAAGAGTTAGAATGGACTTATTACTTCTAGGATCCTACTGCTAAAATTCATAAAGATGCTATTATTGGTCCTGATGTAACTATTGGCCCTAATGTCGTTATTGAAGAGGGTAAATTTTCTTCGAGAAAAATGAATAAATAACGATTTCTCAAAGGAGTGAGATTACAAAGAACATGTGTGATGAGTAATGTGACAATAAAATCTCATACATGGATCACAGATTCTATTATTGGCTGGAGTTCTGTCGTTGGAAGATGGGTAAATCCTTTAAAATTCTAAAGAAATTCCCTTATGCAAAATTCTAGGTAAGAATAGAAGGAGTAACAGTGTTGGCAGAAGATGTCACAGTAAAGGACGAAGTGTATATTAACGGATGTTCTATTTTACCTCATAAAGGCGTCACAACTAATTTGCCAGAAAAAGGAACTATCCTTATGTAATTTTCTTGTATTAAATAAAAACGTAACAGCTCTTCCTCACCCCTCTGTTATTTAAACTCCTATTTTTTATCAAAGAAAACTAAATCTCAAAGAAGGTTCAACCTTGAAAAAAGCTTTGGGAATTTTTTAACCAATTAATTATCGTTAAAAGATACTCGCTTTGATTTCGAAATCAATGAGATTTTTCTTTTTTTTCATCTTTGTTTCTGCAATTATTCATTTAAGATTCAGCCTAAAACCCCATGTTATTTCATACAGATAAACATAGTCTCACTTTTTGACTTCTGTTTATTCCTGAAGATTTCGGAGTCCGTGAGACGATCTATAAATGGTAAAGAAGGGAGAGAAATAGGTTTCAAACGAGAGATTCTATTAACAAAATTTTAATTTATTTTCGGGCAAAACTCAAAACTGCAGATTCACAACAAACGCTACACAAATGGGAAACACTCAAGATAAGCTCCTTAATGACCCTGAAATCCAAAAAATCAAACCTAAATGTTCTCCTTCTCTTCCTCCTCTCCTAACTTCCCTCTTCTAGTCTCCCCTCTTGAAATGTACATGCTCGGACTTCTCTTCAAAGACCTTGCCGGTAGTCCACTCATCTTTCCATTCTTCTGAGTCTTTTATAGCAAGAAATGATGAGTTCATTGATAAAGAGACTTTCCTTCAATTCTTCCCTTTAACCGTATTCCTTGATCTTTCCTTTGAATTTTTAGTTATTCTTTAGGGATTATGGGGAGAGAAATTATTCGAAAAATTCGATTATAAGCATACTGGGTATATTAACTTCTATGGCTTCTTGCAAGGAATCGCTTGCTGTTGTAAATCGGCCGAAGATGATAAGGTTCATCTTCTCTTTTCCCTCTACGATATGGATCAAGATGGCTACATCAAAAAGAAAGAAATGATCACTATGGTATCTGGTTTATTTTCCTCATCATTGAGCCTTTATTGTAGCTCTACAACTACCCCAAGAACCATATCAAGTTCATCACTGAAGAAATCGCTCCAGATCACGGTGAAAAACTCGAACAAGTCAGTGAAGCCAGACGCCTTAGCTTGAATAATATTGACGATATTGATAACGTTCTTGTAAGCCCACATCACCAAAGAGATCATGAGGAAAGAGGTCAGCCTGGAAGTATTCATTCTGAGCATATTGATGGTGCTCTTAATGATGAACTTATCGTCGCTGGTAAACCGGATGGGCTTCTTTTTTGTTAAAAAGTTAGATGAGGATAAGAAGGCTCAGAAATTCTTACCAGTTCAAAGAGAAATCTCCAAGTCATATTCTTTCTATACTCAAAGAGAAAGTCAGATTCAAATGCAAATTCAAGCTGTTAATGATGCGAATAAGAAGAGCGCTCATGCTCATACCAAAAAGCTGCCTCAACTTGGTAATCAAAATCTTCTTTGAGCCTCTCTCTTATTTCAATAGATATGAGAAACTTAGAAGAGCCAAAGAAAGCAACAGAAATCATTGGATCACCTGACCAGATCGCTACAAGAAAGAATTCTCTTGATAAGGTTCGCATTGAATTCCGTTGAAGAGCATAAGTAATTTTCAATAGAATATACCAAGAAAAGCCGCTAATAAAGACACAAACTTCCCTGCTCCTGACCCTTTAAAATTGGCAGCTGGAAGAAAGTCAAGCACGTCAACTGTTATTCTTGATCAAAGCTTCGTTGCTGCTACTACTGTGAACACCAGAGTCAAAGAATATGCCTCATTTATCTTCAGAAGCTTCGAAGGAGCAAATTCTCGTGGAAAGTACTGAATATTTTGTGAAAGAAAAAAGCGAATAATTTTTTCAAAAGAATTTCTTATGATGAGTTTAAACAATGGATCGCCATGCATCCAATGATCTTGAAGGTTTTCGACGAAACTTTTCATCAAGATATCTGGTGTAACTAACTAAATTATCTTCTTTTTCACTCATTTTCATCATAGTGACTCCTGAGATCCCTCCTATTGGTGAGAGCTTTGTTAAAAAGTCCACACTTGATTTGAAAGGACATTTACAATACAGAGACAAGTAATTCAGGATAAAAGTGGTCCGAGAATAACCTCCTCTTCTTTAGGCCAGCTGAAATGGCAGGATATTTGAACAAAACAAGAAAGGTTATGAAGGGATGGAAGAAGAGATATTTTGAACTGAGAGAACATTTCTTGTTCTTTTATAACAAAAAGGAAGACAAACAACCAAAGGGTAAGTCTTAAATGAGAAACTTCCTAGAATTTTCATTCATAGGCGTGATCTTTTTGAATGGTTGTGAAGTGGAAGAATTGAAAGATTTCAGTACGACCAAGAAATATGGCTTCAAGATTTCGCATAAGAGTGATACTTATGAAAATCATTTGTTCTATTGCTCTGATAAGAAAGAATTCGATGAATGGATGACCCACCTCAAAGACTTCAACAGGTACTGAGAGCTCTATTGCAAGAGAATCATAATTCCTTTTTTAGTGCAAATATTTTGCAGAAATATACTTTCCACGAAAAGATTGGTACTGGCAAATTCTCCGTCGTCTACCGCGCAGTATTACCCTCTTCCAAGCCTTTTCATAACAAGAAATTTCTTTTAGTCATGCAAAACTAATAAAGATGAAGAATATGCCATCAAGGTTATCGATAAGAAGCTCCTGAAACCTGAAGAAAAAGAATTCTTACTGTATAGCTTCTCTCCATTTTCTGAAGATCTTCTTACCTCCTAGTTCCGAAACTTCCGTTATGAAGATCTTGGACCATCCCAACGTCATCAAACTTATCGATACCATCGAAACCAAGACTCACATCTACATTATCACTGAAATCGTCAAGGATGGTGATCTCTTCGATTACATCATTAACCGTGAATTCCTTGAAGGTAAACCCCAGAAACTTGACCCCCTCTTATCATTAAATAGAATATGATGCAAGCTTTATTATGAAGCAATTGATTACCAGTATTTATTTCCTTCATAATATTGGTATCATCCATCGTGATCTCAAACCCGAAAACCTCCTCATCAGTCTTGGAGATTTCGAGCAAGTCAAAGAAGTCAAGATTATTGATTTCGGCTTCGCCAAACTTATCAATGAAGGCGAAAAACTACGTGACACTTGCGGTACTCCCAACTACGTCGGTATGAGATATATCAAAATAACCTGTTGAAATTAACGTTAAAAAAATTAGCTCCTGAAGTCCTGAGAGGAACTGGATATGATAGAACTGCTGATGTGTGGAGTCTTGGTGTGATCATGTACTTGATGTAATAAAAAACTAGACGATTTGGGTGTTTATAATCAACATTTAGGGTGAGAGGATATCTTCCATTTGATGCCCATGATGTCAATGTGATTTTGAAGAATACTTTAAAGGCTGAGGTTCCACTTGATGATGAACATTGGGAGAAATGTTCACCAGAAGGTAAAGAGAATATGATCCTTATCTAAACATTTCAATAGCCAGAGATTTGGTCTCTAGATTTTTGCATAAGGATCCCAGTAAAAGAATCAGCTTGGTTGATGCTGCACAACACCCTTGGATTAAAGTAATTTTGTTATCAGAATGAGGATCTAACTTCCTTTAATAGAATAGAGAAGCATTGAAAATGTATGTGGGCGTGAATAGAACCGGTGGAACTAATGAAAGCAACTCAGGAGTCGCTTATTATGGAGCAGTGTAGGTTTGAGAATATTAATTTAGGCCGAGAGAAAAAAGGATAAAGATTATTTAAAAGATTGAATACGAGCTGAGCTCTCTTTGGCATATTTTTTTTATTGTAATAATAGAGATTATATGAGGAAATTATCATAGTTTTTAAAATGAACAAATTATACATACATATGCATTGATATACATTGAATTTTGAATTATTGAAATTTTGATTGAATTTGCAAGTCTGTGTTTCCCTCAAGTTTTAATAAATCTTTTTTGGAAGATGACCTCCCTTCAATACAAAGAATTTACTAACTCTTATTAAAGTGTGCATCTCTAAATCATTAATTACAGAAATAACAGAAATAACCACATAACATACCACACATAAACCAATCAATTTCCCTCATATCATCATATCGACTTTATCCTCTTTTACCTCCCTTAACCCAAAAGATCCTCCTCCTCCTCCTCCTTATGGAAAATGGTTTTTAATCATTTTTTCCAATTTTTCTTCACTGAGGGGCTTTGTTAAATAATCCACCATTCCAACTTTCTTACAATGATCTCTGTCCGACTTATCACTATTCGCAGTCAAGGCTATAATCGGGATCTCCGGTATCTCTTTTCTAGCCATTTTCTTCCTTAAAATCTCCGTTGTCTCATATCCATCCATAACTGGCATTTGACAATCCATAAAAATAACCTGAATTGGCTGGCTTTTGTGCTCATGTTTCATTAATAATTCAATCACAGATTCTCCTGAAAGAGCAGAGAAAACCTGATAACCAAGCGCAGAAACCATATGCTCAGCAACTGAAATATTAAAAGGATTATCATCAACAACCACAATACAACCTTTCTTCTCATTCTGCTGCTTGCTTAAAAGGCTCTTTTTATAAGCATAAGGGGAAGGAAATCTCTTCAAGCAAGCGCTAGAAGGAATCACAGGAAGAGTCTGGGCACTGGTAATTTGACAGCGAGGAATTAAGGGCAAAGTCAGCAAGACTTCTCCACGTTGAAAAACATCGGAACTGTTTCGAATCTGAAATTTATATGAGCTCATTATTTCACTAAGATCACCAGGTCTCTCGCCTTCATAATAATCATCTATATTGGAAAATGACTTTGTTTGGGCTCCTTCCTCCTGCTCATTGTGTTGATTTTTATTCAATAAAAATGAAAACACACTTCCTTCGTTATATTTACTGTTGATTTTTATTCCTTGCAAAAGCTTATCTGTGCACAACACTCTAGCTAAATTATCAGAGATATTCAAACCAAGCCCGACTCCTTCCTTATTCATCTTTTCACCTTCATTCTCCAGCTTACCAAACACCTTGAATAGTTTCCCTTGGTCTTCGCCCTTTATTCCAATCCCTGTATCTTCAACGCTCAATCTTATATATCTCTCGTCTTCTCTGTACTTCTCAGCTTTAAGAGTAATTCCTCCTTTCGAAGTGAACTTGACAGCATTACCAACAAGGTTGATTAAGATCTGGCTCAGTCTATTCTTATCAGTAAAAATTGTTGATGGAGCTGACGAGGCGATCTTTATCTTCAAATAAATATTCTTTTTCTTACATTGGAACTCAAACAGTGCCACTATGCTCATCATCAACGAATACAGATCAATCCTTTCAGGGAACAACTTCAGCTTATTCGCTCTGATCGAATTAAGATCCAACAGAGAATTTACAAGGCTTAACAACAAATTCGCGCTATTTTTACATATAGAAAGGTACCCTGAGGTCTCGACATCATACACTTTTTTCTCCATAATCTGAATCATCCCAAGCATCCCATTCAAAGGAGTTCTCAGCTCATGAGAAACTGTAGCAAGAACGCTGTCTTGCTGAGCGCTGGCAACGGCCTGGTTATAAATCGCGTGTTGTTGGGTTATATCTCTAATCAAAACAGCAGTAGCAGGCTGGCAATCCCAAGAGGTATTGATGAGATTTACAGCCAAGACTCGGTTTGAATGGGTTTTGGTCTCTTCGCTCCATCGCTTGTAGTCGAATAAACAAGCACTTTTCTTGTAGGTATCGGTTTTAGCAGCAAGTTGGTTCTGAATCCATGTAAAAAGGGTTAGTTTATGTAAAAGAGTCTTCTCGTCTTCATTTTGAGAAGAAGAAGAAGCTTGAGGACTGAGATCTTGTTTCCATTTGAAGTCGTGAAATTGAGCTTGAATTGTCTGGTAACGATCGCTTTGGGTGATCTCTTTGAATTCGTCATTTATCAAACAAAATCTTTGTAAATCCTGTGAGATTATCGCTAAACCTTGTGGAAAATCATGCAGAATCAAACTTTTCAACTGCAAAAATTTCTCTTGAGAATCCAAACTTGAAAAGAATAATCTCTTATTATGGTTCTCCTTATGGATCTCCAAATACGTCTTGAGCACTAACCACACTATATGAAAGAAAAATGGAGCTTCGCTTCCTCCAAAAGGACTCATTAGGTAAATTCTTGTCAAAAGTGCCACAAATCCAAAGACAAGCTTATGGCTTAGCCACGGAATTCTCGGTAAGATCAGCGACTCCAACATTGAAACAGCATAAGCCGAGTAAAAAGCGCCAGATGGATGGGTCATATACCCTTGTTGGCCATAGTAAATTCGCACAGAGATAAATATGAGGAAGAAGAGACAAAAGCCAGTAATTATTTTCTCTTGATGCTTTCCTGCTATTATCACAGTTTTCCAAAGAACTCCTGAAAGAACTGTGACTGTAATGAGAGAAAGGACGTCACTTGGGCTTCCTGAAATACGAATCCGGTTAATCTCTGTCATGATGATGATCAAGAATCCGCCTAGTAGACCCTAGAAGATGAGGGAAAGGAAGAGTTTGAGTGTTACTTTAAAGAACTTTTGATAGAGAGTTTTCTCATCGAGGTTATATTTGTGTTCGCCTTGGGCTTGAGGTAGGCTTCCTGGCAGTTTTTCCATCATTCCAAATAATTGTTAGATTAACCTTTTAGAGAAAAATTTTTAATGTAAAGCGGCATGCTGGCTGGATAAAAAAGGTATGGAAATAAATAAGAGTGGTAGATTAGTTGAACTTAAAACTCTAAAAACCAGACCATCTTATGTTGATCAATTTCAGTAAAAGAATTCAACGTTTCAAAGCTTGGAGAAGTAAAGTTTTGTCTATTGAGAGGGAGGACTCTCTTGAATTATGAAAAAGGAGATTTCTGTGTAAGAAGCCACCTCAAGATAAATACTTTTAGAGCTAGACAACGAGTCTCGTTATGCTTTTGATGAAGTCTTTTTCTCAAAAAGTACCAGGTTTTGTTGGACTTTTCAGGAAAACAACTCTGAAGAGTGAACCAACAAGCCTTTTAGAATTTTGGTGTTAAAAACGAAAAAAAACAGTTTTCTAGAAGAAATTACATCACACCTTTGTTCCAGCTTTCTTTTCGACTTTTTGGCAACTTTATCGCCACTAACCGATGTCAGGAAAGGGTTTTTTGGAGGTTGAGTTTTTCAGGAAATTCAAACAATCACGATAAAGATAAAACTTTAACTGTCTTTTCCAGTAAGAAATAAACCCACAAAATTATCTTTAATAAATAAAAATCCCAAAATTAGAAAATTAGCAATATCCAGTAATTTCCATTTCAACCTTCACAACAGTCTCTTTCAAATATTCTCCCTCAAGCCTCAGGTAAACTTCGCAACAACTTTCCTCAGGACAACTTCATTCAGAGGCTTTGTTAAATAATCACACATTCCAGCCTTTCTACATTCTTCTTTATCATTCTCATTATGATTTGCCGTCAAAGCCACAATAGGAATCTCTGGTATTTCTTTATTCCCCATCTTTTCTTTCAGCATCTTCGTCGTCTCATATCCGTCCATAATAGGCATTTGACAATCCATCAATATCATCGAAATCGGCTCAGTATCAAAATTATGGCTCAAAAGTACATTGACTGCTGCGTTTCCAGAAAGCGCCGATATTGATTTAAATCCCAAGGAATTTATCATATACTCCGCCACTGTAAGATTAAACGGGTTATCATCAACTATCAAAATCGTCTTCTTTTTATGAGACTGCCCTGATATCTCTGCCATTGTTTGTGTTGGCTTGTAAATATGAGGTCTCATCATTAAAGGGTTTTCAGATAATAAGAATTCAGGGATCGAAAAACATGATGAACTCGTCATTCCCCTTAAGGGTATTTCACTCATTGATGGTGTAAATTGTGTCTGTGAAACATTGAGATCAGCATCAGACGCAACAACTCCATCAAGAAGAATCTGATCTTCTTTGAGCATGTTCTCCCCTTTACAGGAGTAGCTTCCATATTTCGCATCAATTAAGAAAGAAAAAGTTGTTCCTTTCCCATATGTACTCTCAAGCTTCATGCCCTTTAACGTTTCATTGCTACATAAAGCCCGAGCTAAATTCTCTGAGATACTTAAACCCAAGCCAACGCCTTGTTTATTCATCTTTTCAACTTCATTTTCCAGCTTGCCAAACACCCTAAATAGCTTGCTTTTATCTTCATTCTTGATTCCTATTCCCGTATCTTCCACACCCAACCTCACATATCTCAAATCTTCACTGTATTTATCGGCTGTTAATGTGATACCTCCTTTTGAAGTAAATTTAAGCGCATTCCCGACCAGGTTGATCAATATTTGACTGAGCCTGTTCTTATCAGTGTAGACTGACCCTGGAGTCTCAGGGCCGATTTTTATCTTGATATAAAGTCCTTTTCGATTACACTGAAATTCAAATAACGCCACTATGCTCATCAACAACGAGTAAAGGTTGACCTTTTCTGGGAAAATCTTGAGCTTATTAGCGCTGATCTGGTTAATATCCAAGATCGAATTCACAAGACTTAACAATAGATTCCCACTGTTCTTACATATAGAAAGATAATTTAGCAGCTCAGAATCATTTATTTTCTTCTCCATTATCTGTATCATCCCCAACATTCCATTCAAGGGCGTCCTCAGCTCATGCGACACCGTTGCTAACACATTATCCTTCTGTGTGTCCGCCATCTTCATGCTGAAAATCGCATATTGCTCTGTGACGTCCCTTACAAAGATCGCTATTGAAGGCTGATTTTCCCATACAATATCCATGAGATTGACCCCAAGGACTTGACTTTGATACGTCGAATCGCTCTCATTTAAACGTTTATAGTCCACCAAACAAACCGCCTTTTGATTCCTTGAAGCTTCTTCTCTTTCAACAAGGAACTTCTTTTGGATCAAATTGTAAAGGGAAAATGGAGCCTCAGGCGTGCTCACAAATCTTTGTAAACAATCACTCAGATCTTGTTTCAAGAAAAATTGATCCAATTGGCTTTTTAGATTGAAATATAAGCCACTTTGCGTGAGATCTCGGTACTTATCATTGATGAAAACATATCGGTCTACTTCTTGAGACATTATAGCAACTCCTTGAGGAAAATCCTTCACGACCAAATCTTTGAATTTGACAAGCCGTTCTTCAAATTCAAATCGTGAACAAAATAATTCTTTATTATGTGCCTCCCGATTCGCTTCAAAATATATCTT
>Ga0182738_1004276_pt1 | contig 15892 bp, 20 predicted proteins | sample eDN5th30CBELigMG_FD_128876 | JGI IMG/M metagenome (GOLD analysis project Ga0182738, IMG submission 128876) | Enriched Miracle-Growth compost microbial communities from Emeryville, California, USA - eDNA 5th pass 30_C BE-Lig MG (version 2)... ... | reverse complement strand
TGAGCTGGACGGACGCCTGCTCTTCGCGCGTCAGGTCGGCCCTGACTTCAAGCCAGCCGAATACGGCCTGAAGCCGGTTCATTGCGAAACCGTCGCCGGCTATATCTATGTCTGCGTCGCCGATGAAGCCCCCGACTTCGGTTCTTTCCGCAATCTGGTCGAACCCTATCTCGCGCCGCACAATATCAAGGACGCAAAGGTCGCTTTCGAAAGCTCGATCATCGAAAAGGGCAACTGGAAGCTCGTCTGGGAAAACAACCGTGAGTGCTATCACTGCGCCGCGAACCATCCGGAACTCTGCCGCACCTATCCGGAAGCTCCTTCGGCAACCGGCGTGCAGGGCGTGATGGAAGACCCGGAGATCAACCAGCTCTGGAAGAATTGCGCCAGCGTCGGCCTGCCCGCAGAATTCAACATGTCCGAGGATGGACGCTATCGCATCACCCGCATTCCGCTTCTGCGCGACGCGGTGAGCTACACCATGTCCGGCAAGGCGGCCGTCAAGAAGCCTTTGAGCGATCAGGTAGCTGGCAACACGAATATCGGCGCAATGCTGCTGTTCAATTATCCGTCGACCTGGAACCATCTGATGGCGGATCATGCGATTTCCTTCCGCGTTCTGCCGATCAGCGCCGAGGAAACGCTTGTCACCACCAAATGGCTCGTTCACAAGGATGCCGTCGAAGGCGTGGATTACGATCTCGATGAACTGACCCATGTCTGGATCCAGACCAATGACCAGGACCGGCAGATCGTCGAAGAAAACGCGGTTGGCATTCGCTCGCCCGCTTATCAGCCTGGTCCCTACTCGGTCGAACATGAAGGCGGCGTGATGCAGTTCCTCGAATGGTATACCAACACCATTACGCCGCGCCTGCGTGGCGAAGCGGCAAAGCTCAGCCGCGTCGCCTGATTACTGAAATGCAGTTGAAGAAGTGAGAAGGCCATGCAGCCTCTGAAATATCTGGACGAGATGCTGCCGTGGAACGACAGGTTGCAGATGCTGGAATGCATCTCGGCCATCGAAGAAGCGCCAGACGTCATGACCTTCTCCTTCAAGACCGCCGAGGACAACTGGTTTCGCTATACGCCGGGCCAGTTCGTCACTCTGGAACTGCCTATTGAACGGGCTGACGGTTTGGGGCCGGTGCTACGGACCTATACGCTTTCCTCGACCCCGTCCCGTCCCTACCATATCTCCGTCACCGTAAAGGCGCAGAAGGACAGTATCGGCACGCGCTGGATGCTCGACAATCTGCGCCCGCCGATGAAGATCAAGGCTTACGGGCCGAACGGCGATTTCTCGCTTGCCAACCATCCGGGCGAAAAATATCTCTTCGTCTCCGCCGGTTCCGGCATCACGCCAATGGTCTCCATGACGCGTTGGCTCTTCGACTGCGCACCGGCAACCGACGTCGCCTTCATCAATTGCGCGCGCACGCCGGATGACATCATTTTCCGCCGTGAACTTGAATTGCTTGCCGGTCGCATGGAAGCCATGCATGTGGCCTTCATTGTCGAGCAATCATCGGCACGCCATGTCTGGCCGGGCCTGCATGGGCGCATCGACCGTGCCCGGCTTGAACTGCTAGCGCCCGATTTCCTGCATCGCAAGGTGTTCTGCTGTGGACCGGAACCGTTCATGAACGGTGTACGCGGCCTGCTGGAAGACGCTGGCTTCAACATGGCCAACTACCATCAGGAGAGCTTTAATCCGGCCAGCGAGATTTCGTCGGTTCCGGTGCCATCCACGCTCTCCGAACCGGCGAGCACTGCGGCAGCACCCGCCGCCCCGGCTATTGCTGCGGCCAGCGTTGTCTTCAGCCTCTCCGGCGTGGAAGTCGAATGCACGGAAAACGACACGATCCTGCTTGCCGCCCGCAATGGCGGCCTCAAGATTCCGAGCGCCTGCGAGTTCGGAATCTGTGGCACCTGCAAGGTGAAGTGCCTCGGCGGCGAAACCGAAATGAACCACAATGGCGGCATTCGCGACGATGAAATCGCCGAGGGCTATATCCTCGCCTGCTGCAGCCGCCCGCGCGGTCGCGTGGAGATTGACGCCTGATTGAATCGCATTCCGAAAAGTTTTCGGAACAAGATTTGCAATCTAAAAAGTCAGGCTTTCTTCAGAAACTCGGTTCGCAGAACCAGTCCCTTGACCTGCTTGGTGCTGCAATCGACTTCGTCCGGATTTCCGGTAAGGCGAATGCCCTTGACCAGCGTTCCCCGCTTCAGCGTCGTGGAGGTGCCCTTGACCTTCAAGTCCTTGATGAGCGTGACGGAATCGCCGTCGTTCAACTGAGTGCCATTGCTGTCGCGGACGATTACGTCTGTCATGATCGCTTCCTGTCTGGTTCCTGATTGGAATCGTCCGTAGCACTGTTCCCGATGTTATACCAGAACGCGGCTTATTGCTGGTCTCACGAACTCTGTCTGGCTATAGTCGGTTATGAAATAAGCAAAGCGAGTATTCCATGATCAGTCATGCACTTGTGGTTGTCGACGTCCAGAATGATTTTTGCCCCGGCGGTGCGCTGGCGGTTGATCGCGGCGACGAAATCATTCCCACCGTCAACCGACTGATCGATGAAAGCGAACACGTCATCCTCACGCAGGACTGGCACCCCGCCAATCATTCAAGCTTCGCCTCGACTCATGCCCACGCCAAGCCTTTCGATACGATCGAAATGGCCTATGGCCTGCAGACGCTTTGGCCCGATCATTGCGTGCAAGGCAGTCATGGCGCGGATTTTCACGCTGACCTGCAATGGACGCGGGCACAACTCGTCATTCGCAAAGGCTTTCGCATCGGCATAGACAGCTATTCGACATTCTTCGAAAACGACCATAAAACGCCGACCGGTCTTGGCGGATATTTGCGCGAACGCGATATCGGTTCGCTCACACTGGTCGGGCTGGCCACCGACTTCTGCGTCGCTTATTCGGCGCTCGACGCCGTTGCAGAAGGCTTTCAGGTGCGGGTCCGTCTGGATGCATGCCGTGGCATCAACCTCAACGGCTCGATGGACATCATGCTGCAAAAAATGAAACAGGCTGGCGTCGAATTGATCGACGAGCCTGCCTCAACATCGCATCTACTCTAACTCGCCGTCCGGCATAGCGACAAAGATCAGCACCGCAATGATGGTGATGAAGAACCGGAACGCGGATTCAATCCCGTTCCAGGTTTGCGACATCCACATGCCGAACCATTCCCCGCCGACCGACATGAAGCCGACCTGCCAGACCAGAAAGCCGAGCGCGAGACCGGCAATGGCCCATTTCTTGGAGCGGTTGAAACTCACGGCCCGGTCGGTCAGACGGCCAAGCATGGCAAAGGCCCCGATCCAGCACAGGATCGCCGTTAGCGTTTCCGCCGCAATGATGAGAATATAGGCTGCATTATGCAGCATCGGATTATCGATGGCGCGATATTTGATCGTGGCATCGGGAAAGATCGTGTCCATCATCAGAACATGCTGCACAAACCCGAAATTGGTGTCGTAGTCGGTGATGTTACCGAATGAAACCAGCGTTGCGAAAAAGGCTATCGCCGCCACAAAGGCGGTTTTGCTCAAACGTGTTACGACCATGGAAATCCCCTTTCCCCGAATTGCCCGCAGCGTGCCGATCATGATCCCTGAAAACGATCTGCGGCATGAAAGCGATGTCACTCGCCTCCGGTAATCGTCCTCAACTCCGGCGATTCGGTCAAGGCCAACAAAAAGGGCAGCCGAAGCTGCCCCTGTGATCCAACGACACTGCGCACGTTTAATGCCCTGTGACCTCTTCGGCTTCTTCCTGCCAGTTCGGATTGAGCCGGTTGTAGCGCAGCGAAGACATGAACGAGAGACCAATCAAAGCCGCACCGATAAGGCCTGTAATGACTTCCGGGATATGTACCAGCGTCTGGACATACATGATGACCGCCAGAACCAGGATCGCATAGAACGCGCCGTGTTCGAGATAACGGTACTGGCCGAGCGTCTTGCGCTCGACAAGCATGATGGTGAGCGAACGCACATAGAATGCGCCGATACCAAGACCAATGGCGATGATGAACAGGTTCGTGGTCAGCGCGAACGCGCCGATAACACCGTCGAACGAGAAGCTGGCATCCAGCACTTCAAGATAGATGAAGGCGCCCAGGCCACCGCGATGGACCATATCCATCTGCTCCTGCGTCGCATCCAGAACCTCGCCCAGTCCTTCGACAGCGAGGAAGGTCAGAAGACCGAACAGGGCCGCAATCAGGAATGTGTGCGAATGTTCGGCATCCAGTTGATAGGAGAAGAAGATGATGAGAGCGATTGCGACACCGATCTCCACCCCCTGCACCGAAGCGAACTTCGACATGCGGCTTTCGATGGCCTTGATCCAGTGCACATCCTTCTCGACATCGAAGAAATACTTCATGCCGACCATCAGCAGAAACGTACCGCCAAAGGCCGCGATACCCGTATGCGAATCCGCAATCACGCGGGCATATTCGTCCGGCTGCCAGATCGCAAGTTTCAGCGCCGAGATCGGATCTGTCCACATGGCAACCGCAACGATAGCCAGCGGGAAAATGATGCGCATGCCGAAAACGGCAATCACGATGCCCCAGGTCAGGAAGCGATGCTGCCATTCCGGCGTCATGTCGCGCAGGATGCGCGCATTGACGATGGCGTTATCGAAAGAAAGCGAAATTTCGAGAACGCTCAGAACCGCACAGATGATGAAGACGGAGACCATTCCCCCAAAGGTGCCGGTCATTTCGTAGCCGAGCCAGAGAGCACCTGCGAGACCCAATACGGTGAAAACCATGGGCCAGATAAAGTATCGAAGAGTGGCCATTGCAAACCATCGAATTATTATTGTTATCAAACGGAAACAGGCACTGGTCGCTACAGCGCTACTTCCCGCGAAGCGAAATCCGCTTCCCGTCGCACGCTCTACCTGACCACTGCTCTTCCCGCCAAGGCGTATCGGCTATGTAAGTAGGCCATCAGATGCAAACAAGAGAAAGCGTGGCAATAATTTGGCTTCTTTGCGGATTTGATGTGCTGAAATATTTCGTTACTATTCCGTGATACTAAAGTAGAACGACCGCATAATTCCAGCTGCTCGCCCTCACAGTAAAATCTGCCAAAACGTCAGATTTGTACGAATTGTCACGTGGCAAAAACTTTATCTCAACATAAATTCATAGTGTGGGTGGCAAACCGCTATCGGTTGCGTGCCCTTCAGGAATAAGGGAATTCAACAAATGATTGCTCCGGAAGAGCTACAGCGACGAATAGAAAAAAGACTTGCCGAGAGCAGTTTTTCACAGCCGGAACTTCTGATCAGACGGGCGCATCGCATGGCACTTGATGGCAAGAACGGGTCGGCCTCGGTAGCCAACGCGCTGCTGAAGGAAGCCGGTTCGCAAATAGGTCTGCAGGAGCTTTCCGATATAATCGACCATAAGCCCTGGCTGCTCGAAACGATCATCAACGGCGTGGGCAAGAAGGGTGGCAACTCCGATCATCATTAGAGCATGCCTCCCGAAAATGGGAATCCGTTTCGGGATAAAGACATGCTTGAAAACAAACGGAGAGAGCATTTCCAGCATTTGTCTTTCGTAATAACTGCAAGGGGAGAACCAGACGATGATAACCGGACCTCAATGCCGTGCAGCCAGAGCCCTCGTGGAATTCTCGCGCGACCGTTTGGCTCAACTATCCGGCATCGACGCTGCGACAATCGAGCAATTTGAACGCAAGCTCGGCACGCCATCGGACGAACAGACAGCGGCATTGACCGAAGCACTGGAAAAAGCCGGAGCGCTGTTCATCCCGGAAAACGGCGGTGGTGCTGGCGTACGCCTGAAATTCAACCGGTCGGAAACGCGGCGCATCGCCAACCTGGAAAATGAAGGCGGCCCGACTGCTTCCGACGACGTGCCGTAGCAGAGGCCGTCCTTTCAAGGGTTCACCCTGAAAGCGACGGTACAAACATATAGAGCGCCGATCCGGTTCAATCAGATCGGCGCTCCAAGCTTTCAATTCCCGAAAAGACTTACTTGTCGGTCAGCGCCGGAGGGTCCAGCCGCGGCTGCATCTTGATCGTCACCATGTCCTTGGCATCAAGATCATAATCCTTGAACGCCGCGCCACGCAGAACCTGATCATCATAGGTCTTCACGTAGTAAGTCATGTTTTTCATGTCAGCAATGGTCGTCCACTGCGTGTATTCAAGCGGTGCTCCGGGTTCCACAATCCAGCCTTTGGGAATGTCGAAATTATTGGCGATATGCTCTGCCAGACGAACGCTTTGCGCACCACTCGGCACCTTGGCTGCCGACAGGACGAAAGCCGTTGCGCGAACGAACCTTGACGGAGGCGTCGTATCACCGGGGACGCCCAGCATACCGGAACCTTCGCCCAACGGCTTGAACGTAGCACCGTTGACCGTAAGAGGCTTGTTGTTGTCTGGCGACAGGTGAACGTAATTGCGCAGATTGGTCATATGCCAGTCGAAGGGAGGCGAATTCGTCATCACGCCGAGCGGATTGTCATAAACCTTCAGCTTGCCATCAACGGGCTCGATGACGATCGATGCACCGGTCGCATCGTGCAGCGTATAATGAACTGGCGGCGCAAAGCCCATATTGGGTTGTTTGACATCGATCACGGCAATGCTGGCAAGCGCATCCTTCACTTCGGCTACAGTCGAGAAATTGGTCAGCGCCCAGCTCAACACATCCCACGGGGCGAGACTGTCTTCAGCCTTTGCTGTGGAAGGGTCCTGAAACTTGGCGAAATCCGGGAAATAGAGAATTCCGCCAGCAAGCCCCTTTTCATTCATGCCATCCGTCAGAGCCGGGATGCCAAAAGCGTTCATGCCGATCACGGCATATTTGCTCTTCCACTGCTTGCCGGGCTTCGCATCGGCAGCAGTTGCCGTGAAAGCATAGTTTCGCGGAACGACAATCATATCGGACTTGAGTTCGAACGCGAATTCCATCGTGCGCCCGTAGACCATGCCGCCGTCGCTCGTCGGGAGAACGAAGCTGGTGCATGCGGATGCTGCCTGAGGAGCGATCAGAGCTGCTGCGATGAGAGCCGTTGCGGCGCCCCGCGCAAACATCCGGCGCGACGACTTCCAGATAGACTGTTTCGTTTTCATGATGACCTCGTTACTCCACGATTTGTCATTTTTAAAATTGCCAAACTAACTTCCCCACCTCGCCTCGAAGAGGACGGAGGTGCTGCTCCCATCGCAAATAAATGGCTACCCCCAATGAAAGTCAACAGAACAAACCTTAATATAAGTATCAATTTCCAGTTTATTTCCCCGAATGATTAACATATATATGGAGAAAGATTTGAATCTGATGTATTATCGAAATTGCTAATACATAACCGAGGGGGTTTTTTCGGTGAAAGACGGAAGATCACGTAACCATAGCGGGAATTTACTGCTAAAAGTTGCCAGAAGTATTATATTAGCATCAACTGTTTTAATAGGCGCATCAGCAGTATCGCTGGCCGCAGATGCAGTGACGCCACAACCAGAAATTCAGGATCAGCAGCGCTGGCGCGTGGTCGTCAGCCCTTATCTCTGGGGTGCATCGCTCAACGGTAGTGCCGGACTGCTCGGGCACAGCACCGATGTGCATATGCCGTTCAGTGAGATTCTCGACAATCTCGATATGGGCCTCATGGGCAATGTCGATATCAGCAACGGAACGGTTGGCTTTTTCATCGACGGACAGTACGTCAAGACCAGTCAGAAGGAGAGCCTTCGCGACAACGAGCTTGCGCTCGACATCAAGACGACGAGCCTGTCAGGCGGTGCTTACTATCGTATCTATGAACAGCAGCTCGAAGGAACGACACTCTTCGGAAACCAGCGCGTTTTCGCGATTGAACCGACAGTCGGCGTTCGCTGGACAAAGCTGGAAGCCGGGCTGGAAGTTGGCCGTTTCAGCGGATCGCGCAAGGTGGAATGGACTGATCCATTCGTCGGTACGCGCGTCTTCTATGACATCAATGACCGGTGGAACATTTTCGCGGAAGCCGACATCGGCGGTTTCGGGGCTGGAACCAAACTCAGCGCCAACGGTCAGATTTATCTCGGTTACCGCACGCTCGTCTTTGACGTCCCGACAACATTTCGCGTCGGCTATCGGGCGCTCTATCAGGATTACAAAGACAGCGATACGGTCGAGAAGTTCAAATATGACGTGACCCAGCATGGGCCGGTCGTCGGTTTCTCCGTCTCGTTCTAATTCGCGACAAAATTATTTTCATTTGTTTGGCCCGCCGGTAAAACCGGCGGGCTTTTGTTATTCATGCCCGTTGATCCGTTCTAAAGCACATCCCGAAAAGGGTGAAACAGCTTTCGAATAAGATGTGCGTAAAAACAAAAAGTTAGAGCCCGATCTGTTTCAATCAGATCGAAACGCACTCTAAGTAAAATTCAACTACTTCCGATAATAATAGGTTCGATATCAAGTGGGGGGATGAATGACTTATATCTTCGAGTTGCCGATCTATCTTTCTTTTGCAGCCTTCGCGATACTCGGAATTGTGTTCTATGCAGTTGGGCGTTTCGCGCTCGACATGCTGTCCAGGCATGCAGCCAGCGACGTCCTATCTATTCCGATCGGTGCGTTTATCAGCACCATTGCAACGGCCTGGGCCTTATCGCTCGGCTTTGTCGCCGCCGATATCTGGAGCGTCAATTCCCGGGCTGATCAGGCGATCAGCGAAGAACGTTCCGCCATTTCCCGCCTGATCGGAACCTCCCATACAGACATATTGAACGCGCCCGAACTTACGGCGGCTCTTACCGGCTATCGCCTTGCCGTCATCGACGACGAATGGCGCGATAAGATCAATGTCGAGCCGGCGGGTTCCGTCGAAACCGCGCTGCAGAACATAAGACGCGAGATCATCAATCTGGCGCGCACCGACGTACCCTCACCTGTTATCTCGCAGCTTATCAACGACTTCGATGAGTTGCAGGACGCACGCAATACGCGCCTGGCCGTCGGATCGACCTCAATCGACTATTACAAATGGTATCTCGTGCTCTCGCTGACATTTCTGACAGCAATAACCATCGCCGCCACCCATGCGGACCGCGTGCGGGCTGGCGTGAAGGCGCTCGTCATCTATTCGCTCACTGCCTCTTTCTGTCTCTGGATTCTTGCAATCCATGCCAATCCCTATCAGGGGCTGGAACGCCTTGAACCGTCGCTCCTTTTCACCAGCCACAAGCACGGTTAAGATGCCGGGAGATTCGATCTATTTTATCTTGCTGAAATTGCAGGAAAATCTCTTAAGAGAGCATCCCGAAAAATGTGAAACGGTCTTCGGACAAGATGCGGTGTTCAAAACAAACAGTTGGAATGCGGAGCAGCGATTTGATGAAACTGCTGGGCGCTGGTGCCCTCATAGGTTTGGTGTTGCCGGTCGGACAGGCTTCGGCGCAGACCTTCAGCGTCTGCCACGGTTATGAATGCCATTATCGGACCAAGGTTACGCTGACTGCGAAGGACGAGCAGCGCATCCGAAACCTTCTGCACAATGGCAGTCGCAGCGCGGACGGCGAGCGGAAGGCATTGCGAACGGCAGTTGCGATCTTCGAGCAGCGCAGCACGGCCTTTATCGGCGTTCGGGACAAGCCGAGAATGCAGTTCGGCAAGGCCCGCATCAAGGGTCAGATGGATTGCATCGATGAATCGACCAATACCGATAACTTCCTGCGCTATCTGCAATCACGTGGCTGGCTGAAGCATCACACGGTCGCGCGCCGCACATCGCGCGGTGCCTTTTTCGACGGTCGTTATCCGCACTGGACTGCCGTCATCGAAGACAAACAGGGGCAGAAATGGGCCGTCGATTCCTGGTATGAGGCAGGCGGCGGACCGCCAGACATCATGCCGCTCCAGCAATGGAAGCAGCGCGGATATATGGGCGAGCGTTAAAACCCGCGCGCCTGCCTTTCCACTTATAGCCACTGCCTTATATCGCGTTGTGAGGGCATTCTGCTCGCGAGACTACCGGGCATCACAGAGGGGACGATCCATGCCGATTTTGAAACGGTCTTTTTCCAGCATCTGCACCACAGCACTCGTTGCAGGCAGCATGCTTGCCGCACCGATTGCCGAAGCCTGCACGCGTTTCGTTTATCACGGGGCCAGCGATCAGGTGATGACCGCCCGATCCATGGATTGGAAAGTGGATGTTGCAACCAATCTCTGGATTTTTCCACGCGGCATGAAACGTTCCGGCGAGGCGGGCAAGAACTCGCTCCAGTGGACGTCCAAATATGGCAGCGTCATCGCCTCCGGTTACGATATTTCCACGACAGACGGGCTGAATGAAGCTGGACTTTCCGTCGGCGCCCTGTGGCTGGTCGAATCCGAATATCCGAAATATGACGGTACCACGCCGGGCCTCAGCATCGCGGCATGGGCGCAATATGTGCTCGATAACTTTGCCACGGTCGATGAGGCGGTCAAAACGCTCCGCACAGAGCCTTTCACCATCGTGACGGACAAGGTCCCCGGCGAAGACAGGCTGGCCACGTTGCATCTGGCGATATCCGATTCTACTGGCGACAGCGCGGTCATCGAATATATCAACGGCAAGCAGGTAATCCATCACGGCAAGCAATATCAGGTGATGACCAACTCACCGACCTATGACGAGCAGCTGGCGCTCAACTCCTACTGGACCCAGATTGGCGGCACTGTCATGCTGCCCGGCACCAATCGCGCGTCTGATCGCTTCGCGCGCGCATCGTTCTACGTAAACGCCGTTCCAAAAACCGAAGACCCGGTCGAATCGATTGCCAGTGTGTTCAGCGTCATCCGGAACACCTCGGTACCTTTTGGCCTGACGACACCGGACCAGCCGAACATTTCTTCGACACGCTGGCGGACCGTGGCCGACCATAAGCGCAAGCTCTATTTCTTCGAATCCGCTTTGACGCCCAATGTCTTCTGGATTGACCTGAAGGACATCGACTTTTCGCCGGAGACCGGCAAGGTCAAGAAACTAGACCTCGGCGTCAATCAGACCAACACCTTTAATGGTGTCGTCAACGACAGTTTCAAGGAAAGCGAGCCCTTCAAGTTCCTCGGTCTCTAAGCAGGATCTGCAATTTTTAGCTGAACCAATCGCGCTCCGTTGCGTTAGTTAATCATAACCAACCCAGAACGGAGGACCAACCAATGGACTGGAATCGCGTTGAAGGAAACTGGAAACAGGCCAAGGGCAAGATCAAGGAACAGTGGGGTAAACTCACCGATGACGATCTCGACCAGATCAAGGGTCGGCGCGAGCAGTTGGAAGGCAAAATCCAGGAACGCTACGGCATAGAGAAGGACCGGGTGCGTTCCGATCTGGACGATTGGTATAATCGCCAGACCTGGCTTTCATAAAGCCGCATCCTTCAAGAGAAAGCCCTGCCAACTGGCAGGGCTTTTTAAATTGTTACCGGCAGCCATCCACACGCTGCAGAGATGCCGACAACCCCATCAGGGAAAACGTATAGCGGGTCTGCGTACCGCGTGCCGAGGTCGCCTGCACATTGAGCGTTTTGCCCGAGCGCATAGCGCGCATCAGCTTCGCCTCATCGGCAACATTTTCCGCCCAGGCGCGATTACCTTCCGTGAAGAAGGGAAAGCGCGCGCCATCCACCATCACATTAACCGAACTATTGGCCTTAAGCTGATAACCCATCACCAATTGCGGGCTATATTGGCCATCTGCCTTGGAAATAATCACGAAATTGTCGCCATGCTGCACGCCGGTCGGATGAAAATTGATCGGCACAGTCAGGGCGTAACATTTGTTACCCGCAAGCTCGGTGTTCTGGTAAACGCCCCAATCGCGGAATTCACCCAAATAACTCGTCTTCGCTGAAGCCGCGAGAGAACTCGCCACCAACCCTGCCAATGCCAGCGCAACGGTGGTTGCATTTTTTCTCATCGCCCAAAACCTCCATTTTGTTGCCAGTTCACGTCACTTAAAAAATTGTTTCATTGCGTTACTATTTTCTTAACGAACTGCTAAAATTTGTTGAAAGTTTGCGATGAAAACGAAAATGCCGATCTGTCCAAACAGATCATCGTTCCACAGACATGATATATGAGAGAATATTGAGGCCGTTGCCGGACCGCAGATGAAACCGCTCGCATCGCTTAGTTTGTATAGCTGTTACTAGCCTTAGATCGCCCTGCAAGCTGCATCAGTAAGAGCCATTATGCCCCTCCTGTTGGAATCCAGATTTCCAATTCCAACGCTCATACCAACACCCCCACAGCCATGCGGTGAATGTCGGTGCCCCGTTAGCACGATCTGGAAATCTAAAGAACAGGAAATGGTGGGCCCGGAGGGACTGCATCACTGATTGAAATTATTGGACATTTTGAAGGTTAGCCAAAATGCAAATCACGGTATGTTCCGCGAGTTCTGGGCTAACCGGAACGACACCCGCCTAGACGCGATGCACGTATGCGCTATTCTCTGCACAAACAGGGAGAATGGAATGAACGGACCAAAGCGCGAAGGTGACTACCCGGATCGGGATATCGATTTGCAGGAACAGCTTGCCGGGAAGCTTGTTGAAGCTCTGGATGCGGCAGAGGCCGTCGGATGGGGAAGGATCGAAGCTGCAACGGCTATGGTCGAAGCAGCTATAGCTATTCAGCAAGGGGAGACTGGAACGGTGCCGGATGAGTGATCATCCCGGTATGTGAAATCCGCCCTTCAGCATGAAGCCGATAATCCCGGCGATAATCCCGCCGATGATGTACATGTTGATCGACTTCAGAGAGCTAGCGATACCATTTACCTTATCGTCAAACTTTTTGTCGAGTGACGTGATTTGGTTCTGAATGGTCTTCATCTGCTCATCCTTGCGCGCATCATCGATATCGTACTTCACGAGACGGCTTTCGATTGACGTGAGCCTCTGGACATTAGCAGCAGCCGTATGTTCCAGGTTGACCACGCGTGAGCGAAGATCGTTTTCAGTGTCCGGCATGTTCGTTGCATCCATCCGCCCGGTTGCCCCTATTACTTCTTGTCGTGAATAGCGCACTCGTCTTTCGACCAGACGCCGCCTGCACAACCGCGCACTATGGTACGGTCGATCTTTCGTTGATCCGCCTCGGTTGCCCCACGAGCGCCCAGCAGATCGGTTCCGAGAACATTACGGACGCCGCTCACATTTGCCGGTCCTGAATGTCCACACCCCGCCAGCGTCAATGCACTCATCATAAGAATGGGAAGCATCCAGCGCTTTGCCTGTGGCTTCATTGTTCTGTCTTTCGATTTTGGTTTCTGTGCTGGCCGTTCCTGAGAGCCTTCCGGCCACATACCCACCCGCCAGAAGCAGAAACGCCGCCACAAGGGCAGCGAGCAAGTATTTCAGCCAGTTGGGGATGAGCGCCCAGATCATGCCTCTTTCCTCACCCGCTGGATGAAGAAGTAGAGACCGATACCGACAAGTGCGACCATTGCAACAGCAAGCGCCCACTGCATCGGTCCTGAACCGTCAGCCATAGCGCCGACGCCGGTAATAAGCCCGCCGAGCGGTCCCCAAGCTTCAGGTTTCTTCAGCACCTCTTTCAAGGACGTATCCGACTGTACGGCCTTGCCTGTTGGAACCTGCGGCACCGGTGAAGGTACGGGAGCACTGTCACGCGAGAACGCCAGAGCGCGAGACCGAACCCGCGAGACCCGCGAAGTCCAGCCTTTGCCGAACGTCGAGAACGTGCCGAGACCTTTCAGCCATGCCAGACGCGCATCGCACAGTTCATTGATGATCCGGTCAGCGGCCATCTTCCGCACGGCAGCGAGTGTCTTTGCGCCGATGACGCCATCCTGATCGACGCCGACGACTTTCTGGAGCATCTTCACGGCGCGGGCTGGACCAGAGTGGATAGCAAAATCCAGCGTGGCATAATCCACACCGGCAGGCAGATCATCACCGGAAACCTTATTCCAGTAATTCTCCCGGTAGATATCCGTCGCCTTGGCTTTGGTCAGCGCCTTCACTTCGACTTTCGAGACACGACGCCCTTCCCAGGCTGACAGCGTAGCGATGGTGATACCGAGATTGGTCGCACCGCCGGGGTCCTTTTCATGGTCCACATACCCGCCCTCTTCCGAGAAGACATGCGGCATCGCTTTGGCAAAGGTTCCATTGGCCATTGGTGATTTCCTTTCGGCAATAAAAAACCGCCTCAAAGGGCGGTGCGATCAGTCAGATTGTGGTAAGGATTATTCAACCGGCCACTCAAACACCGGCAGTTCGGCCAGAAACGCTCCAACGCTCGGCTGCTCGCGGTCGCCGTTTTGGACCCTATCCAGTTCTGCCAGTGCATAAGCCCAGACCTGATCGCGCCATGCGACGAAAAGGGTTGCTTCTGCCGACCATTGCTCAATTGTTGAATTGACGTAGCTGGCGAGTGAGTTGCCGTCGTCGTACTGCTTTTCTTGTGCCTTGGCATCAATCAGCGACTGGATGGCACGGCGGAAGTCATCGGCGGTGGGAACAGGCGCTGGCGGCGTGTATTCCACGATTTTACCATCCACATATCGGCGCAATCCTTGATACGTCAGCAAGTCTTGATACTGCTCAGTAGATATTTCTACTGTATCTTCAGGGTAATTATCGCCGACAATTCCAGATGGGTAAAATCCAGTCACAAACCCATCGCCATTGAAAGTTGCTCGTATCGTCATAATGCTCTCCCTATCGCAAAGAAATCAATGCGAGCAGGGGAGTTAGTTGCCGCCGCACCGTCTGACACCCGGTTAACCTGAACGCTGAAGCTGTTCGCACTCTTATATTCCTGAAACATGGAGATATTGAATACGCCCGGACCCGGATCTCCTGAGACAGCAATCGCTCGATAATTAGCATCAGCAAATGGGGCTGGTAGTGTAATAGACGCACCACCAGTAGCATTAGTCGTAACAACTACCGTCGCGCCTTGGATTAAGACTGCCTGCGAGCCGACCGGGATTTTAATTGCAGTGTCCAGTGCGCCTGTATCGGAAATCGCGAGGCCCAATGTTGCCAGCATCGAGGGGCCATTTGCATCATCTAAAACCGTGCGAGCAAATGCTGTCAATGGTGTTAGACCGGCTGCGTTATTCGCGGTCAGATACGGCAATTGGTCTGCAGCAGCCGTTCCCGTTAGGTTGAGTAATGCACGTGCAGCAGTAGTAATGTCGGACTGTGTTAGTTCTCCCGCCCCATCTGTTGTTAGCACTTTGTCTGGAGCCAGTGTAAGTCCCGCCAACTCTGACAGATTATCGACATCTGCCAACCCCGCCAGCTTGCCAAGGCTGCCGTTCGGGTCTTGGATGCCGAAGGTTGCCGGATCGGCCAAATCCAACGTGCCGGGTCCGGTGAAGATCGGCACCATACCAGAAGCGCCAACAAGGGCAGCGAAGGCTTCAAGATTGCCACTGGACAACAGGTCGATCAGATTGCGCACGGCACCCTGATACCGGCTGCCGTCTGGCTGGAACCGGATGCGCAGGGCAAGGCCAGTACCGGCGGCGTCAGGAGGGCAAGGCAGAAACAATGTGCCGCTATTCTGACCAGTAACAGACGCGATAATCAGGACATGGCCAGAAGGCGTAATAATAGCGTCACCAGCCTGCACGGCTGCGGTCTGAAGCGCTGAACCGGACGTGGTGAAGTCGCTGCTGCCAGAGGTCAGCGTCACCGTACCGATGTCATAATCAGGACGAATAGCCATTATGCGCTCCTCTTGGTCTTCTGAGCGGCTTCAAGGTCTTTGTTGCGCTGCTCTAGCTCGTTGCGAAAAGCTTCGTTCTGGGCCTCTAGGATGGACATATGGGCGCGCATCCCGGCGATCTCGTTA
>Ga0182738_1004273_pt1 | contig 15896 bp, 15 predicted proteins | sample eDN5th30CBELigMG_FD_128876 | JGI IMG/M metagenome (GOLD analysis project Ga0182738, IMG submission 128876) | Enriched Miracle-Growth compost microbial communities from Emeryville, California, USA - eDNA 5th pass 30_C BE-Lig MG (version 2)... ... | reverse complement strand
GGCCACGCCTTCGCCGCGACGCTCGAGGAGCACAACCGCAACGTCGCCCGCTGGCGGCAGATCGAGGCCGATGCCGCGGCCCCCGCCGCGGCCGCCCCCGCCGCGGCCCCAGCAGAGGGTGCGGCGCCCGGCTGAGCCACGCGCGGCTTTCATCCTTCACAGCAAGAGACTCGCCCCATGGCCTTGAGCAGCATGACCGGCTTCGCACGGGCCGAAGGCACGTTCGGCGCCTGGCGCTGGGCCTGGGAGCTGCGCTCGGTGAATGCGCGCGGGCTCGACCTGCGGCTCCGCGTGCCGGCCGGATTCGAGGACATCGACGCCGCCGCGCGTGCCGAGGCCGCCAAGGCGCTCGCCCGAGGCTCGATATCGGGCGGCCTCACCCTCAAGCGGGACGAGCGCGTCGGCGCCTATCGGATCAACACCGCGCTGCTGGATCGGCTCGCCGAGGCGGCGGCGGCCTATGCCGGGCGACCTGGGCTCGCCCCGGCCCGCGTCGACGGCCTCCTTGCGGTCAAGGGCGTGGTGGAGCCGGTCGAGGCGGGTTCCGACGAGGTCGAGGAGGAGCGCGCGCCGCTCGTGGCCGCGCTGCTGGCCGGGTTCGGCGCGGCGCTGGCCGAGCTCGGCCGCGCCCGGACGCAGGAGGGTGCCAGGCTCGCCGCGGTGGTGAGGGCGCAGGTGGACCGGATCGAGGCGCTGACGCTTGCGGCCGAGGCGGTGCCGGGCCGCGACCCCGAGGCGGTCGCGGCACGCCTCGCCGCGCAGGTCCGCGCCCTCGTCACGACAGGCGAGCTCGACGTGCAGCGCCTCCACCAGGAGGCGGTGCTGCTCGCGACCCGCGCCGACGTGCGGGAGGAGCTCGACCGCCTTCTCGCCCATGTCGCCCAGGCGCGCGGGCTGCTCGCCGCCGGCGGGCCGGCGGGGCGCCGGCTCGACTTCCTGGCACAGGAGTTTAACCGCGAAGCGAATACGCTGTGCTCGAAGTCGAACGACGCCGAGCTGACCCGGATCGGGCTCGAGCTCAAGACGGTGGTCGACCAGCTCCGCGAGCAGGTCCAGAACGTCGAGTGACGGGCAAAGGATGCCCATGAGCCCCAGCGCGCCCATGATCCGCCGCGGCCTGATGCTGGTCCTGTCCTCGCCGTCGGGGGCGGGCAAGTCCACCATCGCGCGCAATCTCTTGCAGCAGGACCGCTGGCTTAAGCTGTCGGTTTCCGTGACGACGCGCGACAAGCGGCCGAGCGAGATCGACGGCGTGCACTACCGCTTCATCACGCTGCGCCAGTTCGAGGCCATGCGCGACCACGGCGACCTTTTGGAATGGGCGGAGGTCCACGGCAATTTCTACGGGACGCCGGCCGAAGGGGTGGAAAAGCACCTCGTCGAGGGCTTCGACGTGCTGTTCGATATCGACTGGCAGGGCACGCAGCAGCTGACGGCCAAGCGCCCGCACGACATCGTCACCGTGTTCGTGCTGCCGCCCTCCGCGGCCGAGCTGAAGCACAGGCTGATCCGCCGCAACGAGGACGACCCCGAGGTGATCGCGCGCCGGCTCGCCAACGCCAAGCGCGAGCTCGAGCACTGGGTCGAGTACGACTACGTGATCGTCAACGATGACCTCGACCGCGCCTTCCAGAGCGCTACCGCGATCCTCGCCGGCGAGCGCCTGCGCCGGGAGCGCCGGCCCGACATCGCCGAGCTCGTCGAGGCCATCAAGGCCGAGCTCTGACAGCATTGGGGTAGCAGTCCGTAAGTCTTGGCACCGGAATCGATTCCGGCAGGGAACGGGACCTGCGGATCTCCGTTCTCACAGCGTCGCGGGGCGACCCCGCACCAGCCAGGAAGGGACAAGTCCCATGCGGGTGATGAAGATTGCAGCCGTGTCCGCCCTCGCCGTGGCCCTCAGCGCCTGCGGCTATACCGCCGAGCAGCGCGCGGCGAGCGGAGCGCTGATCGGCGCCGGCGCCGGCGCCCTCGCCGGCCAGGCTCTTTGCGGCAACACGGCGTGCACCGTTGTCGGCGCGGTGGCAGGCGGCGCGGGCGGCGCGATCATTGGCGGGGCGACCGCGCCCTGACGGCCGGTCCGCTCAGCAGTGCGGCCCCTGGAGCGCGATCTCGCTCACGGGGGCCGACAGCACAGTCAGCTTCACGTCGGTGATGCCCTGGCGCTGGAACCCGAGCGCCTGGGCAGCCGCGCGCGTGACGTCGATCACGCGTCCGTTCACGTAGGGACCGCGATCGTTGATGCGGACATCCGCGGAGCGGCCGTTGGCGAGATTGTAGACCCGCACGACGGTGCCGAAGGGCAGGGTGCGATGGGCCGCCGCCATCGCGTTCGGGTTCGCCATCTCCCCGCTCGCCGTGCGGCTCGTCAGCTCGTACCACGAGGCCTCCCCGCACTGCCCCACCCCGCCGCCATGGCGGAACGATGCGCAGCCCGAAAGGGCAAGGGCGAGGGCGAGGACGACGGGAATCGTGAAACGCGGCATGGGCGACCGGCCGGAGGGGCGTACGCGCCGATCATGGTTCGCTAAGGTTAAGGCCGGGTTGATCGCGGGCGGGCGAGCCCCGTAGTCACAACCCGGCGCTCGCGAACAGGCGTCCCCAGCCGTTGCGCTCGCGCGAGCCGTCCATCCTTATCGCGGGAGGAAGGAGTTCGGGCACGGTTTCCCCGTCGTCCGGGCTCGGCCAAGTTTCGATCCCGGTCGACCTGCGACGATCCCGGCCCGAAGATTCCCGATTTTCGGCAGGATCGCCCTGGATTCCCGTTTGAGGTGGGCGCAGGGTCCTCCTTTCCTCCGCCCGGCGCGCAGGCCCGGGTGGCGCATGTCGGCCGGGCGTACCCCGGCTCCGAGCGTTCGATCGGCCCCGATGCAGACCAATTTCACCGCCGCGCAGCTCGAAAGCCCCGCAATGGCGAGCTCGGAGAAGATTCTCCGCACCTGCGTCCATTGCGGATTCTGCACCGCGACCTGCCCGACCTATCTCCTGCTCGGGGACGAGCTCGATTCGCCGCGCGGGCGCATCTATCTCATCAAGGACATGCTCGAGGGCGGCAAGCCGGCCGGCCCGGAGGTGGTGAAGCACATCGACCGCTGCCTCTCGTGCCTCTCCTGCATGACGACGTGCCCCTCGGGCGTGCATTACATGCATCTGGTCGATCACGCGCGCGCCCATATCGAGGCGACCTATCGCCGGCCCTGGGACGAGCGCCTGCTGCGGGGCGTGCTCGCGGCCGTGCTACCCTATCCGAACCGCTTCCGCCTCGCTCTCATGGCAGCCCGGGTCGCCTCGCCCTTCAAACGCGTGCTCGCCCGGCTGCCGCGCGTGGGGAACCGTCTCGCCGCCATGCTCGACCTGCTGCCGCCGCGGCTGCCCTTGCGTCCGGCGAGCGAGGTCCCGCGCACGTTTCCTGCGACAGGACCGCGGCGCGCGCGGGTGGCGCTGCTGCAGGGCTGCGCCCAGCCGGTGCTGAAGCCCGGCTACAACGAGGCCGCGACCCGGCTGCTCGCCCGGCACGGCGTGGAGGTGGTGCAGGCGAAGGGGGAGGGCTGCTGCGGCGCGCTGGTCCATCACATGGGCCGGGAGCACGAGAGCCGCGCCTTCGCCCGCCGCGCCATCGACGCCTGGATCGCCGAGATGGACGGGTCCGGGCTCGACGCCATCATCGTCACAGCGTCCGGCTGCGGCACCACGATCAAGGACTACGGCTTCATGTTCCGGGACGACCCGGATTACGCGGAGAAGGCGCGGCGGGTGTCGGCGCTGGCGAAGGACATCACGGAATATCTCGCGGGCCTAACGCTCCTGCCGCCGGTGCGCGAGACGGACCTCGTCGTCGCCTATCATTCCGCCTGCTCGATGCAGCACGGTCAGCAGATCCGCACCGAGCCGAAGGCGCTGCTGAAGCGCGCGGGCTTCACCGTCAAGGACGTGCCCGAGGGCCATATCTGCTGCGGCTCGGCGGGGACCTACAACCTGCTGCAACCCGAGATCGCGGGGCGGCTCCGCGACCGCAAAGTCGCCAATATCGAGCGCGTCGGCCCGGACGTCATCGCGACCGGCAATATCGGCTGCGCGACGCAGATCGGGAAGGGCACGACGATCCCGATCGTCCACACGGTGGAGTTGCTCGACTGGGCGACCGGCGGTCCCGAGCCGGAGGGGATGGCGGGGCTTCAGGGGCGGACCGCGCCCCACCCCGCGCCCGCTTTCGCGGGGTGAGCGGAACGGTGCCGGCTTTCATTGGTTCGCCCTTCACGGCTCAAGGGGATCGACACTCATGAACCAGAACGACAAGGCGGGCCTGCGCCTTCAGGTTGCCAATGCGCGTGCCGAGGATGCGGGCCGCGGCTTCGCGCGGCTCAGCCAGGCCGCCTTCGGCCAGCTCGGCGTCCGGCCCGGGCAGGCGATCGAGATCGTCGGCAAGCGCCACACCGCGGCCATCGCGGTGCCGCCCTATGGCGAGGACGAGGGGCTTTCCCTGATCCGGCTCGACGGGCTGCAGCGCGCCAATGCCGGCGTCGGCAGCGGCGATCATGTCGAGGTCCGCGCCGCCGAGCCCAAGCCCGCCGCGCGCGTGGTGCTGGCGCCGGCGCAGAAGAACCTGCGGCTCAGCGGCTCGGGCGATGCGCTGAAGCGCACCTTCCAGGGGCGGGTTCTGATCGCGGGCGACGTGGTCTCGACTTCCGTGCCTCGCGCGATTCCGGGCGGCGATCCGCGCCTGCCGCCGGAGGTCCGGCAGCTGTTCCAGACCCAGGCCTATGGCTTGCAGGAAATCCGCCTCGTCGTCGTGGCCACGACCCCGCGCGGCATCGTGCAGATCGCGGCCGACACCGAGATCGAGCTCCGGCCGCAATACGAGGAGCCGAAGGAAGCCCGCCGCGCCGACGTGACCTATGACGATGTCGGCGGCCTCGGCACGTCCGTCGACCAGGTCCGGGAAATGGTGGAGCTGCCGCTGCGCCATCCCGAGCTGTTCCAGCGGCTCGGCATCGATCCCCCGAAGGGCGTGCTGCTCTACGGCCCGCCCGGCACCGGCAAGACGCTGCTCGCCCGGGCGGTCGCCAACGAGGCGGAGGCGAGCTTCTATCATATCGCCGGACCGGAGATCATGGGCAGCCGCTACGGCGAGAGCGAGCAACGCCTGCGCGAGATCTTCGACGAGGCGCGGCAGAACGCGCCGGCGATCATCTTCATCGACGAGATCGACTCGATCGCCCCCAAGCGCGAGCAGGTGACCGGCGAGGTCGAGCGCCGCATCGTCGCCCAGCTCCTCACTCTGATGGACGGGCTCGAGCCGCGGCAGAACATCGTCGTGATCGGCGCGACGAACCGGATCGACGCGATCGACGAGGCGTTGCGGCGTCCGGGCCGGTTCGACCGCGAGATCGTGATCGGCGTGCCCGATCAGGCGGGCCGCTGCCAAATCCTGCGCATCCACACCCGCGGCATGCCGCTGGCCGAGGACGTCGACATCGACGCGCTCGCCCGCGTCACCTACGGCTTCGTCGGCGCCGATCTCGGCGCGCTCGCCCGCGAGGCGGCGATGGAGGCGGTGCGGCGCATCCTGCCGCAGGTGAACCTGCGCGACGGCGTGCCGACCGAGGTGCTCGAATCGCTCCAGGTCACCCGCGCCGATTTCGAGGGCGCCGTCCGCCGCGTGCAGCCCTCGGCGCTGCGCGAGATCATGGTCCAGGTGCCCGACGTCACCTGGGAGGACATCGGCGGGCTCGCCGAGGTGCGCGCCACCTTGCGCGAGGGCATCGAGCTGCCGCTCAGGAACCCCGAGGCGTTCCGCCGCCTCGGCATCCGGCCTGCCAAGGGCTTCCTGCTGTTCGGCCCGCCCGGCACCGGCAAGACGCTGATGGCGAAGGCGGTGGCGCGCGAGGCGGAGGCCAACTTCGTCGCCACGAAGTCGTCCGACCTGCTCTCGAAGTGGTACGGGGAGTCCGAGCAGCAGGTCTCGCGCCTGTTCGCGCGGGCCCGGCAGGTCGCGCCGACGGTGATCTTCATCGACGAGATCGACAGCCTGGTGCCGGCGCGCGGCGGCGGGCTCGGCGAGCCGGCGGTGACCGAGCGCGTCGTCAACACGATCCTGTCGGAGATGGACGGGCTGGAGGAACTGCAGGGCGTCGTTGTCATCGGCGCCACCAACAGGCCGAACCTGATCGACCCCGCGCTGCTGCGGCCGGGCCGGTTCGACGAACTCGTCTACGTGCCGGTGCCCGACGGGAAGGCGCGGCGGCACATCCTCGCCATCCAGACCAGGGCCATGCCGCTCGCCCCCGACGTCGACCTCGACCGCATAGCGGAGAAGACGGAGCGCTATACCGGCGCCGACCTCGCCGACCTCGTGCGCCGCGCCGGGCTCCTGGCGCTGCGCGGCGATCTCGAGGCCGAACGCGTCACCGCGGCGCATTTCGACAGGGCGCTGAAGGAGACCCGCGCCTCGGTGACGAGCGAGATGGAGCAGGAATACCAGGAGATGCTGCGCACGCTGAAGCAGCAGGAACCGCGGCAGCGCATCGGCTTCGGCATTCCCCGGGGCACGCGCTGAGCATGCCGCCGCTCACCACAGTTCGAGATGGACCAGGGTCGAGGGGTTGAGGATGTTCGCCGGGACCGCGAACTCGTACTCGCGCTTGATCTGCCGCGCCTGCCCGCGCCGGACATTGTCGTCTACGATCCCGAGCAGGTTGACGTTGTAGTTCATCCGCCACGACCACCAGGACGCGTTCTCCACCGGCCGCTCGACGGCGGCGGGATCGGTCATGATTGATCGTCCGATGGCGTGGAAGAACGCTGCGTCATTGGCGCGGCGCCGTTCCATGAGATCGGCGCGCCGCTGCCAGCCGACGGGCTCGATATGCACCAGCGTCACGCGCGCATCGAGCGCCCGCAGCATGTCGTAGAGTTCTGGGCTGATGTAATCGACCTGTTCGATGCTGTGCCGCGTATAGACGAGAACGTGCTTCCTGTAGGGCCGGAGATAGCCCACATTGGGCGTCCGGTAATCGCAATTGTGCGAGCGGAAAATGATCTCGCCGTCGTGGCGGGCGAGAATCTCCGCGCAGGCCTGGCCCTCTTTCGTGTATTCCGCGCCGTGGAACCTGATCTTCCGCGTCCGCTCGAAGCCGAGGCCGACATAGAGCTGGAACAGGTTCGCCGACCAGCCGCTGCCGAGCTCGACGATCGCCTGCGTGTCGGGGCGCACGCATTTCATGAGATAGCGGATCGGGCTGATCGAGGAGACGACGAAGCGGCCGGCCCTGAGGTCGGGGTGGTAGAACCCGTCGTTGAACGGCCGGTCGTCGCGGGCGAACAGGTTCTGCGCAAGCGGGCGGATCACGTCGCGCTTGGCGTAGAAATCGGCCGGGTTGGCGCGGCCGATTTCCAGCTCGCGCAGTTGCGCCAGCAGCGAGGCGAGGTGGTCGCGCGGCCGCGTCGCCACGAGATGCTCGATCTTGTGCCGGACCTTCTGCCAGCCCTTCTCCTGGCTCGCCTTGGTCCGTCCTTCCGGCCCGGAGCTGGCGGCCTCGCCGTGGTTTTCGGCCATGCGCTCGCGGCACCAAGATCGGATGGACCCGTGGCACGGCAGGGCCGCACCGGCTTTCGGACGCGAGCTTGGCAGGGGCGGGGGATGGCGGCAAGAGGCGGGGGAACGAGCGCTGAGGGTCGACGCGACGCTTTGCGAATCCTCGAGCGGACGGCCCCTCAGGGCCGATGGTCCGCGTTTCCCGCTTCGTTCGCAGCGAAGGCGACCATCCTGGGGGGTACGCCCGACCTGCGCCGGCCCACCCCCCGGCGTGGAGACGATTCCCCGAAGGGCCCTCGTCCCGCTGCGATTTCGGCGCTAGGCTCGGCACGGCCCGAGCGGGCCGATCGGACGGGAGCGGGACCCATGAAGCGGATGCTGACGGCGGTCGCGGTGCTTGCCTTCGCCTCTCCGGCGCTCGCCGGACCTCCCGACACCGCCAAGCTGCCCGCGAGCGACGCGCGGGCGCTGCTGACGGAGGTGGTCGAGGCCAACATCGCCGGCGAGAACTGCACGGGTTTCCTCGTCTCCGACGCGGAGTGGAACTTCCTCGTGACGACTGCCGACCAGCTCGCCGCTGAGCTCGGCCTCAGCCTCGAGGCCTATGACGAGGAGGTCTACGGCGCGGCTTTCGAGGCCTTGGACAAGGACCCGAATTTCTGCGCGACGGAAGGGCCGGAAATCGCGGAGGTCATCGCGCGGCTGACCGCGATGGGCGGGATCGTCGATCCGTTCAAGCTCACGGGCTGAGCTTCACAACGGGATCAGGCACAGAGAGAGATTGCTCTAGCGAGCTTCGGCAATGAAGGCCCGCTCGGTCCAGGGCTCAATGCGCGGCCTGACATGTACGACGAAGTTCGAGAGCTTGTGCCGGGCAGGCAGACCCATCACGTAGTCCGCCACCATGTCAGCCGCGATCCATGCGTCTGTCGTGCTCGGCCCCGGCATCTCGGCGTCGCCGACGAAGTTCACAAAAGCAAGGATCGCCGGGATACCGTTCCGACGCAGGAAATAGAGGTGAGCCAGACGGTTCGCGCGTTGGTAGAAGGCGGCGGACCAGGATGCGAGAGGCCGTGCTCCGCAGAAGGCAGCGGTCTCCGCGAGTGCGCGGTCGATCTTCTCCCTTGCGACTTTCGTAGCCTGCGTTGGCGGGGAGCACATCTCCCGGATGTGCGCCTTTGCTTCAACCAACACGACGTGACCTGCGTCGCTTCGGGCCAGCCCGTCCCATTGTGGACCGCGTGCCGGCCAGAATTCCTGAAGCGCCCTGGACAGGTGCGACAGCGACAATCGATCGAGAAAGGCCGCGTCTCTGTATTCCGCGAATTCGTCGTGCCGGATCGGAGACAGCCAATCCAGCGACGTTGCCCCCGTGCAGGCGGTCAGAATTGGCATTTCGAGTTCGGTCAAGCGGCGGGCGACCGCCTGCTGCAGCCATTTCTGACTGCCACGCTCGGCAGCCGCCTGGGGAACTCGCATGGTTTCGTTTTCGCGCATGCCCATGGCCGGACTGGTGCCCAGCAGACCAAAGCAGAAAGGCCGCCCGGAGGCGGCCTTTGCTCAGTTGTCGAGGAAACTCCGCAGCTTCCGCGACCGGCTCGGGTGCTTCAGCTTGCGCAGCGCCTTGGCCTCGATCTGGCGGATGCGCTCGCGGGTCACCGAGAACTGCTGGCCGACCTCCTCGAGCGTGTGGTCGGTGTTCATGCCGATGCCGAAGCGCATGCGCAGCACGCGCTCCTCGCGCGGGGTGAGCGAGGCCAGCACGCGGGTCGTCGTTTCGCGCAGGTTGGACTGGATCGCCGCGTCGATCGGCAGGATCGCGTTCTTGTCCTCGATGAAGTCGCCCAGATGAGAATCCTCCTCGTCGCCGATCGGCGTCTCGAGGCTGATCGGCTCCTTGGCGATCTTGAGCACCTTGCGCACCTTCTCCAGCGGCATGGCCAGCTTCTCGGCCAGCTCCTCCGGGGTCGGCTCGCGGCCGATCTCGTGCAGCATCTGGCGTGAGGTGCGGACGATCTTGTTGATCGTCTCGATCATGTGGACCGGGATGCGGATGGTCCGCGCCTGGTCCGCGATCGAGCGGGTGATCGCCTGCCGGATCCACCACGTCGCGTAGGTCGAGAACTTGTAGCCGCGGCGATACTCGAACTTGTCGACCGCCTTCATCAGGCCGATATTGCCTTCCTGGATCAGGTCCAGGAACTGCAGGCCGCGATTGGTGTACTTCTTGGCGATCGAGATCACCAGGCGCAGATTGGCCTCCACCATCTCCTTCTTGGCCTGCCGGGCTTCCTTCTCGCCCTTCTGCACGAGATGGACGATCTTGCGGAACTCCGTCGGCTCGAGGCCGGTCTCGGTCGCGAGATTCTGGATTTCCTGGCGGTACTGCCGGATCGTCTCCTTCTCGCGCGCGACGAAATCCTTCCAGCCGCGGCTGGCGAGATTCGCCACCTTGCGCAGCCAGTTCGGGTCGAGCTCCGAGCTCTGGTAGTGCTTGAGGAAGTCGAGCCGCGACACGCCGTAGGATTCGGCGAGGCGCAGCAGCCGCCCCTCGTACATCGTCAGGCGCTTGTTGATGTCGTAGAGCTGCTCGACCAGGCTGTCGATGCGGTTCTGGTTCAGCGAGAGCGACTTGACGTCGGTCTCGATCTCCTCGCGCAGCTTCTTGTAGCGGCGCTCCTGGTGCGGGGACAGGGTCTCGTTCTTGAGCCGGTTCTCGATGTCCTGGTCCTGCAGCCGCCGCATCTTCTTGAAGTTCTCGGCGATGCGGTCGAAGGTCTCGAGCACCTTCGGCTTCAGCTCGGCTTCCATGGCCGACAGGGAGATGTTGTTCTCCATGTCGTCCTCGCCCTCGGGCTCGGCGCTGAGCTCAGCCGGGGACGGCTCGCGGCCCTCGCCGTCGGCCTCGGCCTCGGCGGCGGCAGCCGGCGGCTCCGGCCCGTCGGGACCGGCATAGGTCGCCTCGAGATCGATGATGTCGCGCAGGAGGACCTTGCCCTCGTTGAGCTCGTCGCGCCAGATGATGACGGCCTGGAAGGTGAGGGGGCTCTCGCACAGGCCCGCGATCATCGCCTCGCGGCCGGCCTCGATGCGCTTGGCGATGGCGATCTCACCCTCGCGGGAGAGCAGCTCCACGGAGCCCATTTCGCGCAGATACATGCGCACGGGATCGTCCGTGCGGTCCGCCGGCTCGCGCGTCGTCGTGGTCTTGGCGACGGCCGTGCCGGTCGCCTCGACGATGTCGCCGCCGCCGCTCTCCTCGTCGGAACCGGCCGCGCCGTCGTCCTGCGTCTCGTCCGCCTCCTCGGCTTCGATGACGTTGATGCCCATGTCGGAGAGCATCGCCATCGTGTCCTCGATCTGCTCGGAGGTCACCTCCTCGGAGGGTAGCACCTCGTTGAGCTCGTCATAGGTGACGTAGCCGCGCTTCTTGGCGAGCTTGATGACGCGCTTGACGGCGGCGTCCGACAAGTCGAGCAGCGGCCCGTCCTGCGGCTCGCTCACAGCCTCGGGCGCCTCTTCCGTTTCCGTCGTCTTCGTCGCCATGTATTCTTCGTCTCCGCCAGTCGCGGCGTTCCTGCCCGCTCGCCCCGGGCCGCCGTGGAGCGTCCGGCCGGGCCGGGGCGCTCGAGATTTAACATATCTGTGGCCCGACCTCGCCCGGACCAGACCCTGCTGCCGATCGAGCAAAATGGCGCGATCGGCTTAAGTTGGGCTTAAGCGAGGCGCCGCGCGGGCCAAGCGCCCGCGGCCAGCCGCTGCCGGATGCGCCGAACGCGCGCCCGAATTTCCGCGCGAAAGAGTGCCGAGAGCCCGTATGTAGCCGCGGCGATGGAATCCGCAAGGGTGATTCGCCGCGACTCGTCCAGTCTTCTTGCGCGTCGTGCGCGATATGGCGAAGGAACGCGGCAAGGCGAGTCTCGTCACGGAATTCTCTGCGCTATGCTTGGGCGATGAGCAAGATCGGCAGTAGCGGGCGGTCCGCCGCGCCGCCGGGCGCGCGCGCTTGAGATTCGGCCTCGACAAGCTCGGTGTGCTCATCGCGGCGCTGGCCGTGTGGGCGGCGTTCGCCCCGTTCGTGAGCCTGCGCGCCAACCGCATCGCCGCGGCGGTCGGGCAGCCGATCCCCGCCGCGCTGCCGACCTGGGCAGCGGTGCCGGTGCTCGCCGTGCTCGCCCTGGCCACCGTGCTCGCCCTGCTGCGCTGCCCCGCCTGGGCGCGCTTCGTCGCCGCGGCGACGGCGCTGCTCGCCCTCGCCCTTGCGATCGGCATCGCCCCCGGACACCTCGTGGAGCCGGGCGACCGGCTGGCGCGCGTCTCCCCCACCGCGGGCTTCTGGATCGGGGTGTTCGCCTTCGCCCTGCTCGCCGCCGACGCCATGACGCGCCTCGGCCTGGGGCCGCTCGCGCGCGTCCTGGCGCTGCTCGCTGTCACCCTCATCCTCGCCGCGCTGCTCGTCTCGGGCCTGTGGGACGGGCTCGGCATCCTGCGCGAATACGCCAATCGCGACGAGGCGTTCTGGCGCGAGGGAGCGCGACACGTCGAACTCGCGTTCGGCAGCCTGCTCGCCGCGCTTCTCGCCGGCATCCCGCTGGGCCTTCTCTGCCATCGCGTGCCCCGGCTCCGGGCGGGGACGCTCGGCGTCCTCAACGCGGTGCAGACGGTCCCCTCGATCGCGCTGTTCGGCCTGCTGATCGCTCCGCTGGCCTGGCTGAGCGCCGCCGTGCCGCTGGCGGCCGCGCTCGGCATCGGCGGCATCGGCGCGGCGCCCGCCTTCGTGGCGCTGTTCCTCTATTCGCTGCTGCCGATCACGGCGAACACGGTGGTGGGCCTTGGCGGCGTGCCGGCCGCCGTCACCGACGCCGGGCGCGGCATGGGGCTGACGGCCGGTCAGCGCCTCGCCTGGGTCGAGCTGCCGCTCGCCCTGCCGGTGATCCTCGCCGGCATCCGCATCGTCCTCGTCCAGAATATCGGCATGACCACGATAGCCGCGCTGATCGGCGGCGGCGGCTTCGGGGTGTTCGTCTTCCAGGGCCTGGGACAGACATCCGTCGACCTGATGCTGCTCGGCGTGATCCCCACGGTCGCGCTCGCCTTCGCGGCGGGGCTCCTGCTCGACGCCTGCATCGCCGCGGCACGCCGGCGGGGGCGCGCGTGATCGAGATCGACCGCCTCACCAAGCGCTACGGCGCGACCGCCGTGGTGGACGAGGTGGCCTTCACGGTCCCGGCGGGCAGCATCGCCGCCGTGGTCGGGGCCTCCGGATCGGGCAAGACGACGCTGTTGCGCATGATCAACAGGCTGGTCGAGCCGAGCGCGGGCCGGGTGAGGATCGACGGCCAGGATTTCCGCGCCCTGCCGGTGCACGAGCTGCGCCGGCGGATCGGCTATGTCATACAGAGCCACGGCCTGTTCCCGCACCGTACCGTGGCCCAGAACATCGCGACGGTGCCGAAGCTGCTCGGCTGGGACCGTGCCCGGCGCCGAAAACGCGCCGGCGAGCTCCTCGAGTTGTTCCAGCTCGACCCCGCGACCTATGCCGACCGTTACCCGCATGAGCTCTCGGGCGGGCAGCAGCAGCGCGTCGGCGTCGCCCGCGCGCTCGCCGCGGAGCCGCGCCTTCTGCTGATGGACGAGCCTTTCGGCGCGCTCGATCCGATCATCCGCACCAAGGCGCAGGACGATCTCAGGGCCATTCAGCAGCGTCTCGGCACCACGGTGATCCTCGTCACCCACGACATGGAGGAAGCGATCCGGCTCGGCGACCGCATCGCGGTGATGGAGGCGGGACGGCTGCTGCAATATGCCCCGCCGAACGCGATCCTCGCCCGCCCGGCCACGGCCTATGTCGAGGCGCTGGTCGCGACGGGCGACCGGCCCTTCCGCCTCCTGTCGCTGGCGCCGGTCGCCGAGGCGGTGGAGCCGGGGGAAGCGGCGGGCCCGCCGATCGCGGCGGGCGCGACCCAGCGCGAGGCGCTGGCCGAGCTGATGTGGAGCGGCCGGCACGCCGCCCCGGTGACGGGGGAGGGCGAGACCCCGATCGGCATCGTGACGGTCAAGGGCCTGATGGACCGGGCGAGGCGGCCGCCATGAGGGGCCGGGCAGGGGTGCTGTTCCGCCTCGCCGCGCTGGCGCTGCTGTTGGCCTTCATCCTGCGGCCTTCGTGGTTCGAGCCGCTGCTGCGCCCCCTGACCGAGAACGGCGCCCCGGCGATCTACACCCGGGCGAGCCTCATCGGCCTGACGCTGCAGCACCTGCGCGTGGTCGCGGCCGCCACGCTCGCGGCAAGCGTCATCGCGGTCGGCCTCGCGATCCTCGTGACGCGCCCCTTCGGCGCGGAGTTCCTGCCGCTGTCGCGCAGCGTCGTGAATATCGGCCAGACCTTCCCGCCGGTCGCCGTGCTCGCCATCGCCGTGCCGCTGCTCGGCTTCGGCCAGGGGCCGACCTTGGTGGCGCTGTTCCTCTACGGCCTGCTGCCGGTCTTCGAGAACGCCATGACCGGGCTGACGACGCTGCCCGCGCCCGTCGTCGAGGCGGCGCGCGGCATGGGGATGACCGGCCCCCAGCGTCTCCTCCGGGTGGAGCTGCCGCTCGCCCTGCCGCTGATCCTAGCGGGCGTCAGGCTCTCGCTCGTCATCAGCATGGGCACGGCGACGATCGGCTCGGCGGTGGCCGCGAAGACGCTAGGCGAGGTCATCATCGCCGGGTTGCAGTCGAACAATCTCGCCTTCGTGGCCCAGGGCGGCCTCATCGTCGCCGCGCTCGCGGTGCTGATCCACGACGGCATGTCGGCGCTGGAACGCCTGGCCGCCCGGCGGGCGGGGCGACCGGCGTGAACGGTCACGGGCTGCCGAATTGGCGGCCCGCATTGAGGATTCTCAGGATGACCACGCGCTCCCCCTCGATGAGGAACGCGATCGAGACCCGTCGCTCAAAAGCAAGAAGACGAAGCCCTGGCCTGATGTCGTCCCGGGCAGCGCCCCGCTCCCTGCCTGATTCACTCCCCCAGGCCATGCAGGGCCACCTCCCGCCGATGCGGGCCGGTGCGGTGCTCGAACAGGAAGATGCCCTGCCAGGTGCCGAGCATGAGGCGGCCGCCGGATACCGGGATGGCAAGGTGCGTGCCGGTGAGCGCGGCGCGGATATGGGCGGGCATGTCGTCCGGCCCCTCGCTCCGGTGCACATAGGGACCGGCCTCCGGGACGATCCCCTCGAAGAAGGCGGCAAGGTCGCGGGCGACGTCCGGGTCGGCGTTCTCCTGGATCAGCAGCGAAGCGGAGGTGTGGCGGCAGAACAGGGTGAGCAGTCCCGTCGCGATTCCCGTCCCCGCCAGCCAGCGCGCGACCTCCTCGGTGATCTCGACGAGTCCCTTGCCGCGCGTCGGCACCGACACGGACCCCACGGCCTGCCGCAAACTCATCCTGCCTTCCTCCTCCCCCGCACACCCCGCCGCATCCGGTGCGGCTTCGTGTCACTCGTCCCCTCCGGCACGGCAGGTCTGCGCGCAAGGACTGGACTCGGGATGCCCCGAGGCGCATAGCAGCGGGTCCCGCCGGTCAGCCAGCCCGCGAATGCGCCCGCACGCCCGGCCCGGACCTCACCTCAAGTCAAGGGTAGACACCCATGAGCACCGGAATCCTCAATGAGGAGAACCGCAAGTGGTGGACGCTCGCCGCCGTCGCGGTGGCGCTCTTCATGATCATGCTCGACAACACCGTCGTTAACGTGGCGCTGCCGGCGATCCAGCGCGACCTCGGGATCGGCGTGACCGAGCTCGAATGGGTCGTGTCGGGCTACGCGCTCTCCTTCGCCGTGCTGATGCTCTCGGGCGGCAAGCTCGCCGACATGTTCGGCCGCCGCCTGCTGTTCATGATCGGCCTGTTCATCTTCACCCTGTCCTCGCTCGCCTGCGGCCTCGCCCGCGGCGCGGAGGTGCTGATCGCCGCCCGCGTGGTTCAGGGCATCGGCGCGGCCTTCATGATGCCGGCCACCCTGTCAATCATTACCGCGGCGTTCCCGCCCAACCAGCGCGGCGCCGCACTCGGCATCTGGGCCGGCGTCTCGGCGCTGGCGCTCGCCATCGGTCCGCTGATCGGCGGCATCCTGACCGACAATGTCGACTGGACCTGGATTTTCTTCATCAACATCCCGGTCGGCGTGATCGGCCTCGTCGCGGCCCGCATCATCATCCGCGAATCGCGCGACGAATCGCACGAGCAGCGGCTCGACCTGCCGGGCCTGCTCTCCTCGGGCGTCGGGCTGTTCGCGCTGGTGTTCGCCCTCATCGAGGGCAACACCAGGGGCTGGGGCTCGGCCGAGATCATCGGCCTGTTCGTGCTCGCCGCCGTCGGCTTTCTCGTGT
>Ga0182738_1004272_pt1 | contig 15897 bp, 11 predicted proteins | sample eDN5th30CBELigMG_FD_128876 | JGI IMG/M metagenome (GOLD analysis project Ga0182738, IMG submission 128876) | Enriched Miracle-Growth compost microbial communities from Emeryville, California, USA - eDNA 5th pass 30_C BE-Lig MG (version 2)... ... | reverse complement strand
TTAAATTTCAATTTCTCTTTTTGTCTTCAAATTTATACTTAACTCCTAAATTCTGCTTCCCATAGATGGAAAAACTTTTTTATTCTCCTGTTCTAGTCAGTCTTCCTCCATCACACATCTCTACTCACTCAGTTGAGACACTCCCAGAAATCCTTCCCTCTTATCCAAAGAAAGAAAGCTTTGATTCAGTTGATTCAGATCAAGAAAATAATTCTCCAAACGAAAAGCAGGAGATGATTGCAATTACGAACACTCCTCAATCACGAATTCTGACTGAAAGGAGAGAAAAACGAGATTTCCAAACCAAACAGGTGCTGCCAAATCCGAGAATCAAAACTCAAAATTTGAATCAAGAGAACCAAGAAAACTTGGATCCCATGCTGATCGAAAAAAGACCTGCTACCAAACAAACCTCAACAAGACATTATTCAAATTCAAAAAGAGAATCAAGATTATACTCCATGATTGATAGGAAACCGAAAAAGCAAACCCTTGCGGACTTTCTTTTTGTCACAAAGAGGAAAACCGATTTTGGCACTTTGGTTACTGGCCAGGTCTTGGAAGACACCCTAGAAATCAAAAATCAAAGTGGTCAAGACATTTGGGTCCAACTTGAAGTTGACTGCTTTAATCAGGACTTGCAAGAAACTGAAGAGTACGTCTATTCATTAAGGAGAGATTATGCCCAAGACTATAACGACAGGCATTATGTGTTTATGGCTGCAGATTCAACTGCCTACTTTAGAATGGCGATCAAGGTGCCACTCGTTAAATCTCCTCTTGAAATCATAGGAGAAACCAGAATCATGGTCCAGGGGCTGTCTGGCATGCACAGGATTCCCATGCGCTGCACTGCTCTCCTGCCAAAAATTATCTGTCCAAAAGAATTATTTCATCAGCAACTTAAGCATAACATCATCAAACTAGCCATCAAAGCTGGAGGCAGAAAACAAGAGAGCAAAATGCCGCTCAAAAACTGCTCAAACGTCCCAGTCACTCTCGATTTTGGATTCTATGCTGCTCCAAATAAAAGTTACTCTTGCTTCGTCTATCCAACCTGCGTCACCCTCCCTCCCAACGGAATGATAGTTTTAACCATTCTCGTCAAAAACAATTCACTCCAAATCACTGGACCTAATACTTCAAATCAAACTGTCAATCAAGTCCTTGTCGGTAAAATACCAGATTCATCTGTATTCTACACTTTTCCTTTGTCAATTGATCTCTATTAAATCTTTTCCATTTTTCCCGAATTCATCAAGGTATTGTAGAGTCGGCTTTTAGCCATTTTTGATATCATCAAGATATATTAAACCAATAAATATTCATCCATACATAGAGAATATGCTTATTAAGCATATACTTTTTATCTTGTCTAATTGTTGATATTTTTATTTATTCATCGAATCTCTCTCCTACTAAAATTGGTTCTCGATTAGAGCGGATTTAATTTTGTATCTATCTTTTGTTTATTTGCACACACATGGAAGATCACATGAAAACAGCTGAATTTTGTTTTTCAGCTCCTGCAAAGTTCATTTTGAGTGGAGAACACTCTGTTGTTTATGGAAAAGATGCTTTGGTTGCGACGATTGATCTCAGAACAAGAGGCGATGCTCAAATTGTATTTTCTCAAAAAGAATTGCCTCCATACTTTGCCGATATTAACCTTGTCCCAGTGAAGAAAAATTTCCAAATAGTAAGTTAAAAATCGCTTTTTGCTAAATTAAGGCATTCCAAGGACTTGCAGACATAATCAGCAAACAAAGTTATGACTGGGATATCATTCAGGATTTCTATCAGAAATACAAGGACACTGTTCATCAAGAAATTCCAAATATCTCTGAAAATGATTTGACCACCGATGAAAGAATCCACTTTTTCTACTCTTTTCTCCATACTTTCAAATATATTTTGGATCTGAGAAAAGATCTTCTTTTGCTCGTTCCCAAATTCCTTGAATCTCTTCGACACACCAGCGTCAAATTGAGTATTGAAAGTGAACTCCCGCTTGCAAAGGGTGTTGGATCATCTGCAAGTTATGCAGTTGTTGTTGGTGCTTCTCTCTTGGTCAGTGACATTTTCCAACTTTGTAATTCTCATTTTACATAGAAATATTGGGAAAAAGTTTGGAATGAATTCCTTCCAAAAGACGTACAGAGTATAGATTTCGCAAATTTCGAAGAATTCAGAAGCCATGCCAATCATGTTGCATTTGACTTTGAAAAAATTTTCCACTCCACTCCCTCTGGGCTTGATAACAGTGCCATTTCTTATGGAGGAATTTTAGCTTACAACAGAGTTGAGCAAAGAAGATCTCAGATCGAGGTCAATTTCCTCGATACTTTTGAAATTGTTTTAATTGACAGTGGAATGGAGAAAAACACAAAAAAGACTGTTGAAATGATCAGAAGGATGTCCCAACAAGAAAACACAAGTCAAGCAACAATCTCCATCATCAACACCATTGGAGATGTCACCAAGTCTATTGAAAAATTATTGTCTCTCAAACCTGAATCTCCCGAACAAACCGTTGAAGCCCAAAGAAGTTTCGAACAATTAATCAAAATGAACCATTGTCTCTTGAAAGCCCTCAACTTGACTAACCCCATCATCGATCAAATCATCCAGTACGGAATTTTTGGTATAGCAAAAAGGATAACACTTGTTAGGATTTGTGAAGGGTTTAACTTTACCAGCAAACTCACTGGTGGAGGAGATGGTGGCTACTGTGTCTGCTTCATTCCAAAAACTGCCAGTCAAGACCAAGTCACTGAATTCCTTTCAGTAAATTATACTTTTTATTTACAAATCTCACCTGCGTGTAGGCATTAAGTAAAGAAGGATTTGAAACGATGAAACTTCGATTTGCTAAACACGGATTGGTAATTTTTTGTGTCAAAACCAAGAATCAATTAAAATTTCCTTAGGTTTTGGAAAGGCAAAAAAATTAATAAGTCTCTGCCTGCATAATCATGTTTCTATTCATTCTGTCACTAAAATCTCGTATTTAAATGCATACTATTGCAAATGAAACAAACTTGAGTAAAGGTCACATAAAATCCTCGGAAGTAGCTTTTTAAAAACAAACTGACAAATACTTTTATTTTCCTATTTAATAAATCTGTTAACCGACGATTCCCACTGAACACACAGGGATTTTTTCCACGCTATGTCGTGTTGTCAGAGAGACAGTCTCAAAATCCTATGGTTCGCTTGAGAACGAAAACAAAGCGAGTCAAAATCTCAATTTTCCCCATTTGGGCGGATTCATCATGAAAACACCCCAAAATTTTGTTTTATTTAATTTTAAATTGAACAGATAGATATAAGTAATTTTCAGTTGGAAGATTTCAAACAAACAATAACGAGATATATCAGATGCTCAAGCACTACCCTTTTGCAAATAGTCGGAACAAACAAGCAACCCCAAACGCCCTCAACACAATCGAAACTTATTCACAGATCTCGTATAATCGTGCAAAGCCCAATTCTCATAAAAGAAATGCTTCAGAGATAATTGTCTCTCAGTCTGGCAATCCAAGAGCTTCAGTCGAACTCGGTAGGAGGGGCTCTGTTGTTTCAAAAACTCCTCATAATCTTGACTTGTATCAAAGAATAAAATATCCCCTTCTTTATCCCTTCCTAGAAGTCATTCGATTTCTGCAAGAAGCACAAGTCTACTAAATAGCCACCACCACGTCCACGACGAAAATAGTAAAGCTAAGCATCGTCCTAGCAGTCACAGTCGTCAATCTCATCATCAAACTTTGAGTACAAAAATTTATATGAGAATTTTCTAAAGTCTTTATAGATGTCTTGAGCAATATCACGAATGGAGCAAAAATCAGAGAGCAAAAAGATCCATCATCATTTATTAAAAAGAAGGAACCGACCACCTTCAAAGCAAAGAAAAGAATTCAACTCCAAAACATCGAAGACAATTCCATTGTCAGTAATGTCAATACTCCGCACTTTAAAAATATTGCCAAATCCTCAACCTCCAAAAACAATCAACTGTTTGAAAAAATCGCCTCTTCTTCTTCTGTGACTCCAAACCAGAGATATTCTTGTGTCTCGTCAAGTCAAATTCCTGAGAACACGCACAAAGAGAATAGACCACCTTCTTCGAAACCTAAAAGGCATTCGAGAAATAAAAGTTTTTGTCTTGAAAATGAACAACACCACCTTGTCTTCGCTAATAATCCTCTGACAGTCAAGAATGACTCGAAAAAGAAGCAAACTTTGCATATCAAAAAAGTGTCTTCTTCTGATGCATCCAAACTTACCTATGCTCAAATTATCAAGCAAAAAAAGAAAGGCAAATCCAGCTTACAAGAACTCATTGAAAAGCAACTCCAGCAAAAGGTTTTGCTGCAACAAAAACTAGCTCAAGACCAAAGTCACCTCTCAGAAAAGAATTGCACAGCTACGACCAATCACACTCTCGAAACCGCTGTTTCTCTTGTTCAAAAAAAGTTTCAAGAGCATTTCAAGAAGCAACTCAAAACTGAATATGAAAGGAAGAATATTGAAAGCTTAATAATTACTCCAAAAATGCAGACAAAAGTCACTCGCTCTGTCCCAACAGAATACAACAATATGATGAATGAAATCACTCGAAAAATTCCCAAGTCCCCAGAATTATTTCAAGGTTACCTCAAAAAGCGCAACAACTCTCAAACAATCTCCCATGACCTCGATGTAAAAGTTAGAAAGAACATCTCAAGGCCTGCTGGTCACAAAAGAAACTCCCACTCAATGTCAATCAATCCCAAAAACAACTCTCCAATCAAAAAGAAGCAAGACCCTCATGCTTCATTTGCGACAGATTTTAATGATCAACATCACAATTCTCAGGATTTTTCAACTCCTGCTGATGCAAATGATGCTTGTCTTCGAGAAAATCTCATTAAAACGAACAAAGAGAGCTTTGAGAACTTCAACATGTCCCCAAATACCAGCTTAGACTATTACAGGCTTGTCAAGGTCATTGGGAAAGGCTCCTTTGGGGTGGTGTACCTTGGTATCCATTTGCTAACAGGTCAAAATGTTGCCATAAAGACCATCGAAAAACGACACATGCAAGATGAGCATTCTAAAAGAAAAGTGCTTCAGGAAATCTCAATCATCAAAAATTTAAATCATACCAATATTGTCAAATTATTTGAAGTCTTTGAAAATAATAAATACATATTTTTGGTTCTGGAGCATGTCTCACAGGGAGACCTGCTTGGCTTTGTGAAGCAGAAGGGAAGAGTTGAGGAAAGCACAGCCAAAAAAATTTTTGCTCAAGTCATCGCTGGAGTCAAGCACTGCCATCAAAACAACATTCTCCATCGTGACCTCAAGCTTGACAATATTTTGCTTGACAAGAATTTCAATGTCAAAATTTGCGATTTTGGGGTGAGTCGTACAATGAAGGAAGGTCTATTAATCAATGAACAGTGCGGCACTCCAGCTTATATCGCTCCCGAAATCATCAACAACAGGGGATACAGAGACTACTTTTCAGACATCTGGAGTCTTGGGATTGTTCTCTTTGCGATGCTCACGGGAACAGTGCCCTTCAAAGCATTTAACATTGAAGATCTTCACAAAGCCATTTTTAGTGGCAAGTTCACATGCCCAGACTACCTCACCCCTGAATGCCAAAATCTGATCCATGCAATGCTCAAGCTTGATCCCTATAGTCGAATCACATTGGACCAAATTATGAACCATGAATGGCTCAAGACGCATCCAAAGAGCCAACTTTTGAGGTTTAACACTGCTGAAAAAGAAATCGCAGAGACTATTGTCCAAAAGGTCAATATGCTTGGATATACAAAAGAATATGTTCTCAAATCATTAAAAAAGAAGAGTTGCAACCATGCTTCGACTTGTTACTTTTTGCTTCATAAAAAATATACCGAGTTGGCAGCATCTGATTATCATCTTTAAATTTATCAACTTTTTTCAAAACCTTACATTATTTCTTTTATTTGAATAATTTTATTTCATTATTTCATAAATGAGTACCTTTTTTCTTACATTCATGGAGAATTTTATAAATTACAAGAAAGAAAGTAGAATTTTTTAGAGTTCAAGGGGTTCGTGATGGTGATTATTCAAAAATTTATATGATTTTTTCCATTCGATTGAAATATCTTGGCCTGTAGGGATTTCGATAAAAAGCTCGTAGTAAACTAACGTTTCGCCAATATCTTGGGCGTCTGACCTGATTTTGATTTCAAAATTTCCGGATGATTTTTTGTCCAAAGTAATTCTAACCCTTAAATCATCACTAGAATCATGATTTAGGTAAATGTTAGAAACCTCCAAGTCATAATTTACATCTGTTAACAAGAAGGTGTCAATTGAGTCAAGTGTAGGCACTGATATGGGATTTTTTGAGTTTTGGAGCCATTTATCTGAAAATTTTCCATATGAGAGGATTTCCTGATATCCTCTCTGCAAGTCCAACAACCCCATCACACTTGGACCCTTATTATCCTCTTGAAGAGATAAAGACATAGAAATGATAACAAGTAAGAACAAAACTCTTTTAAACATACAAGAAAAATATGACATGAATTGAAAGAAATTAAATTAATAATTCTATTTGTTTTATATGTCTCCAATATTTCCAATATCAGAAAGCAGGTCCTAATGATATCAAAAATCCCATTTGAGAAAGAAGAGGACAAAGAAATCAATCTTTTATTTACTGTAATTTCAAACTTTTAAAAATGGAGAATTCTCGGGGGTCCGTGAATCCCTCGAGAAATTTCACTTGATTAATTTATTGGATGTATTCTTAATTTTGTTGATTTTTACTCTCCTTTAATCTGTTATTGAACGTTAAAGCATGGCTCATATTGAGGGAGACGGCCCAAGCTCAAATATCTACAGGTTGCTATGGTCAAAGGAAGGATCTTATTCTGAGAAAGTGCATATTATCATCCCTGACACCGTCATATTTTCAAACGGAACTCCAACAATCTGGTATTTTACTGGTGTCGAGGGCCAAATCTTGAAAAAAATGCATAAAAATATCACATTCGAGAACATTTGCAAAAAGTTCACTACGCAACATGCAGACAATGACATTGTTGCTTATTTCATATCAACCGATACTGCTCGAGTTGACGATCGCTTATTATTACTTCATAACAGAGGTAAAACTTTTGCGAAATGTGAATACTAACAATTCCCCAAAGGAACTGATGAAAATGCTGCTGATCAAAAGTGTTCAATAGAATATTACACAGCTGAAGAGTTTCGTAACCACGACAGATTTGAGAAGAATTCTAAATTTTTCTAGTCCATAATTTCTCCAACGCCTCAGTCTGCAAAGACAAAACTGGTATTCTTCAAAGCTTCATCAAACCACATGGTCAACACAATGGTAAATTAAGGGATGATTCTTTTCTCAATTCTCACTAGAAATGATTCAAGCTATTTGGAGTCCAAAACTCTGTGTCTTTGCCAAAAGGGTAAACCATCGCAGGCTAAACGAGACAAATTGTACAGTCAATGAACGAACTTTGACTTTTGAAGGCCCAGAATTCTGCAGCAAAACTGGTATTGAAATGCTGTTTTTTGTCCTCAATCCTTATTTAGTTCCCTTACCTGGCAAACATTTACCAGAAAATTTAAGAGAAACGTGTGAGGCTCTAGTGAAGCATGTCACAAATGCAACATATGAACAAGTCTCAATCCAAAAAATGGTTGCATACTTTAAAATTGATGAAAAAGAAAAAATCTACTTTTTATGGACTGGCTCAATTCGGCTGAATGAAGTAAAAATCATCGTGAAGATTGGAGTCTCATTTAATTTGCAAGGTTTCAAAATATCAAAGGAGAAGTAGAATGTACATCAACAAACCGATTTGTCTTGAACCTGGTGTTCGGGTATTCTCGAAAATTACAACTCCTCTTCTCTAACAACTTCATCCTTAGTTGAATAGTAAAAGTACAGACATTATGAGGAAGAAAAGTGCAAAGAGAACTCAGAGTTGTCAACATGATCGATCTGGGTGTTCACTTTGCCTTGAAGCGACAAATCCCAATGATTTGTTTCCAATATCCTTTAAAACTCTTCTTGAAAAACCCGATCTGATTGAACAAATTGAGAGCAAGCACAGAAAAGACACAGAAGACATCGGTTTTAATTTCGCCCCCTCTTATTCCAAAAAGGTTTTTTCTCCTTTATCTCACTCTCGCTAACCCATTTTGACCCAGTTGCTCCCTGAATTAAACAAGTCAAGCTCAACCTCAATAAAACGCCCTCATAGTGGAATTCCAGAATTTGTCCGAAGGTTATATCCTGAGCTCAGATTGAGAGAATTTTTGGTACTTCGACACCAAAACCAATTTTTGCTTCGCATGGCAGATGTCTGCGAGGAGTGCTTTTTAAAAGTGACTCAAGAGCCTCAAAAAGAGCTTGCTGATATGATTTGTAACTCGGCAAAAACTCTGGAGAGACTTGTCAGACCCCTCAGCAGGCTTAAATCCAAACCTCGACCAGACACATCCTTAGCTCAACGAAATGTTATTTTTCATTGATCTTTAAAAAAATTTACACCTTCTTTCTTTAGGTTCTCCTCCCTCCAAAGAGAAGATCCAACCTTAACTTGAGTCTTGATCAAGATAAAATTGATGAGAGTTTAGCAAATAAACCTCAAAGTGAGCGATCTGAATTGGTTCAACTGATTTCAAAAGCAAGACCCAAATCAGGATCGAGAAACTCCTGTGAAACAACCGTATTGCATTCCAGTGCTTCCAGGTCGAGTTCTAGCTCAAATATCCCAGGCTTTCTTGCTGCAAGAAGGGCAGCGTTATCAAACAGAAGAGGAAGCCAGTCTTTTGTCAATAAAAGCAATCTTGATAGCTCTTCCAAAAACCAAAATTCTAGCCCTGCTCGGATTAGAAATCTGGATCTGAGCGATCATCATGCCAGCCTCATCGATGAGAAAACGCCAGCAAGTCTTTCCATCATTCAAGAAAATCACATTGCGATCCCTCCTCCTCGCAATTCTAGCAAACTATTCAAAGGCTCTCTCTTGATTCCAAGTGAAAGATCTGGAAGCTTAAATCAAATTAGAAGCAAAAGGTTACCCGTCAGCAAGAGGTCAATTGCTTCCAAACCACCAAAGGACTTTGAAGATTTCCTACGGCCTTCAATCGAAGATCTTTCTACAACAATCGAGCCTAATAAGCTCCAAACTGATAATCATTCATCAGATGCTGCAAGTTTAAGAGAAAGGTATTGTATTTTGATGAAAAATAGACATAGACTAATCTCCTCCCAATAGGCATTCTCGGAATGCAAGTATGATATCTGAAACTCAAGATTCGTCATCTCGAAATTTGATGAGTCATAGAAAGTATTTTTCTCAAAGAATATCTCCTCTAACTAATTTTTCAACTAAGAATCCTCAAACAACATTTAGTCAAAGAGCAAGGTGAAGAACCACATCGACAGGAAACATTTGGAGGAAACAGCGATAGGGATCAAGATTTTAGCCCACCCCGAAGTCAATTCTTTATTAGAAAAGAATATCAAAACTTCTCAACGGCGGACCTCCCTCCAAAGAACAAAAGATACAGACCAGCCTTTGATAACTCAGAGGTGAAAAAAGTCGATTCAAGCCAAAACAGACAGCCAAGAAGCCATACCAACAAAGAAAATATTCAAAAATCTTTGCAAATTGAAAGAATATATAGATCCAAATCAAAAAAATCTCAACATAATAAATCCAAACCAAGTTTTCAAATATAATTTATATTTTTTATAATGAATTTTCAAGCCTTTTTTGTAAACCTCTTTTGGAGTAAATCTTCGAGGAAAAAATTATATACAACAAGATAAATAATACAATTGAAATGATTTCGGAATACAACGCATCATAGGGTTATTGACTTTTGACGACCCACTTATCTTTGCAGAGAGGGCAGGTTTCATTCACTTCGGTCCATCGAATGATGCAATGTAAGTGGAAATGATGATTGCACATACCTTGAACTAAGAAAAGTTAGACTAAAATCGGCTAAAAACTATTTTACTTGGAGGACAATCATCTCCAGGAAATTTACATTTTGAGCAAGGGGATTCTAAAGGAAACTGACAAATCGTGCAATCTGTCTGGTTCTCAATATCCCAGACCCAAGTCGCGGCCGCATTCCAGCCCTTGACTTTAACTCTCATTCTTAGTCAAATGAAAATTATTTATTTCAACGAGAAAATTTCCTTTTATACTGCTCCTACTTAAATTCAAATTAATTTATATCTAGAACTAGCTGTTATCATCTGATGAGACATTTTGACTGATATTCCCTTCACAGAGCTTTCTCTCTCAATATAGAGAAATGAAACCCTGGATCTTGAATATGGGAGGGCAAAGTTTTCCCATGGTTCTCAGAAGATTTTTACAATTTTTCCATTAAAAAATTTTGAATTTCTCTGTCAAACAGAAACTTTACTCTTTCAATTAAAAATTGTATTTAACAATAAGATAATACACTACTATGGACCGGAATTACTATCGAAAAACTTCCATAACTCATGAGCCAGAAAAGTACCACTATCAGCAAAACTCCCAAAGCGTCCCTTATTCCCCTGTCAAAGTCTCTCAGCACCAAATGAATCGAGCTGATAAATTTGACCAGACAGCCTTCAATAATAAAGCGAGAACCCAAAAAGTGAGAGGATTTTCGTCTTTGTACTCAATCTTTAAGGGATCATCTCAAGCTCAAGGTCAGGGTCACCCAACACACAAAAAGGTGTATTCCAACTATAACAATAGGGAGTCAGAAGATTGGGCCTATTATGAAAAAAATGCCAGAAACTTTAATCAGAGAAATGAACTTCCAAAAAGCCCCCAAAAACCGTATATCCAAAGACATGACGGAGGCTTCCAAAACGACGATCACTATGCTGTAAATTTTGAAAGCAATAGGTTCGGGGTATAATTTCTTTAACTCGTCCTCCTGTTTAACGAATATCATCAGAATAACTATCAAGAAGAACTCGAAGTGCACTATATGGAGCCGACAAAAGAAAAGAGTAGCAAACGGGCCCCTGTTCAGAACAAGGCAAATGAAGGTCGATATTCTTCAATGAATCGACTTCTAGAAATTAGAAAAAGAGAATTTGATAATGACGAATAGTAACCTTGAAATTTTAACTTTTCCTTAAGTCAAAAAGTGTCTATGAAGGAGTAGGGGAGTATGGTTCCAATCAACGTGAAAATGAAAGAGGTAATTTTTCACAGATGATGCATCCTAAATAATAATAAAAAAGAACAATCTGACGATGAATGGTATCAAGATCGCAATCAAGTGTATAGTAATTATGAGGATGAAGAGGGCCTGACTTATGAGAATATTGTTCAAAATAATACAGCAGCAGCTTCCTATCGAAGTTCAAATTTAAAATCTCACCCCGACCAAAATCGCCATTTCCCGGCAAACCCCACTTGTAAATAACCCTTTTCCCTTCAGGCTCTGATCTCATAGTCCCTTCAACGACTCCCAAACAAGGAGTGCTCTCAAATGCTACTTCCAAAAAGAAACTCGACCTCATTACCCTCAGAAGCGATTATCCTGATGTTCCTGTCTTTCGACCTGAAGACGTCCAAGATTATTATAATAACGACGAGGATGAATATGACGAAGATGATGATCAAGCACCGAAAAAAAGCTATGCTCAAATCCACAGTGATCGAATTAAAAACGCCAAGTACATGAAGTTTAAATCATTACTCATTCTCTTTAGACTGGCTGCTAAGCAAAGCTTTGAACTTGAGAATAAATATATGGCTCCATCAGTCTCAAATAAAAATGTCAAGGCATCACCATATGATACTCAAACAAAGAGAAAGGGTGAAGGCTGGCATACAGAAAGGGATGTCACATTTGAAAACTCATATGCAGTTAAAGAATATCCTCCAACTGTTCCTCGCAAAAACAGATGGGAAAAATTGGATATAACCCAAACCAAAGAGAAATCTCAACCCAAAAAATCTGAACGCTCGCCCAAACATCACCCCCAAGATTTTAATGAAAACGCTCCTCCTCAATCTAATTACTGGCCCATGAGCAGTCCTTTCAAAAAGAAGCAACTTCAAGAAAACACCTCCAAATATTTAAATACGGTCCAACAACAATCTCCTCCCCCACCATCATCTGCCAAAAAATCTGTCAAAAAACAAAACATGTGGGTTGAGGAGCCTGACAGTCAATCTCTCCACTCAAGCCAAGAAGCGCCAAGCCAATTTGGAATCCTCAAATCTCCCCCAAAACGATCTGTCTCAACCGCAAATCTTGCTGATGACAACTCTCAGGAACTCAGCAGATCGAAAACTTTTGCTTCATCCAAAAGCTATCTTCCACAAAATCGCGAAAGCTACTCCCCTGCCGGCCCAAGAAACACGACCCAGGGTGGCGTCTCTGATTCAATAACAATCTCTAATCAGCCTTCATATAATGTATCATACGTCCCCACTGCGGCAACTACGCCTAACAGCCATGTCCAGCTTCAGCTTCAACTTCCAATTGCTCTAAATCCCACGATGCAACCTAATTTCCAAAATATGCCTCCTCCCCAATTCGTTAATCCAGGCTATATCTATCCCAGCAATTTCCAAAATCAACCAATAGCTATGAATTATCCTTTCACCACAAATCAACCCTTCTATTTAAATCCTCAAATCTACCAAAACACTCCCCAAATGGTCTTTCCCAACATACCACAGCCTGTCTATAACAACATAAACCCCCAACCAACAGCCTCAAGCAACAACAGTTTTGTGTATTTCTCAAACTATGGAAGCATTCAAGATCAGCAAAACACTCAATCCAATCTCGCCAACATGAAACTCTCTCAAGTTATTCCAAGCCATCAGAGCCTCCCTCGTTCTGAAAAGAGCCAGAGCGAATCAACTGAGGACTCGCAAAGAAAAACCTTGGATAAAAGCATAAAAAATTACATCAAAGATCAGGAAGAGTTGCTCAAGAAGCTCGACGAAGATAAAAAGAAGCTTGTTGAAAGACTCAAGAATCCTATCGTCGAGCAACCACAACAACACTCTGTCCCCACAAAAAGGGAACCCGTTGAAGAGCCTCCTGTTAAACCAGAGGCAACTCCTTCAAAGCAAAAATCTTCCGAAAAATTAAAAACCAGCCCCAAAGCCACAATCAAAACTCCAATCAAAGCTGAGGAAACGAAAAAGACAGTTCAAAAAGAACCAACGGCTTCAATCCCAGGAACTCCAAAAAGTAAAGCTTCTGAAAAGGAACCACCAATGAAAAAGGAAAGAGTCTCCGCTTGGGAAGCACCCTCAAAGCAAAAGTCAAACAAAAAGGTAACTCGTTCTTTGATACTTTTTTTTAATATCTCTTCCTCATAGGAGAAGAAGCCTGTTGTTGCTGCTGAACTATCTTTAATGGATGATAATGTTGCAAAAGTTAGATCTCCTAGTCCTAGAAGCCCCAATTTCAAAATTCCAAGCCCTAAAGCTCCAGCTAGCATCCAACAAATAGTTGAACCTGAGAAAGAACAGGCTGGTGCTTGGAAAATGGACTTTGCGGTTTCAGAAAAAACTCCCGTTGAAGATGCTTTTTCAATTAAAAAACCCACCACCCTCGCCGAGATGTTCCTTAAAAATAAAAGAGACTTGGCAGAAAAGCTTGATCACCAAAAAGATCATTCAAAACCGTTAGACAAAGAAAACAAGCCTGCAAGAACCAAAGAAGAGATCCTCAAGCAACGAAAAGCAATGATGGAATACAAGGGGCCTGCAAGGGCCAAATCCCAGATGGAGGAAAGAAACGAACCCAGAAAAGAAGATCTGAGCCCAGCTCCAATGGGAAGAGGCTTTGGCAGTTCGCAAAACCCGTTCGTTGACCCATCAAAAGCTGTGAAAGAGCCAAACCCAGAGCTATTGAACCGTCTTGCTTTTGGAACAAGAGCAAAGGTAATTCGAATTTTTTGTTAAGCAAAGACTCACAATCTCTCAGGTGACCAAAGAAGAAATGAAGGCCTTGAACCACAAAAATTACGAGTTGCTGCCTGAAGTCAGGAAGAAGAAAGAAGAAGAGAAAAAGAAGGAAGAGATGAGAAAGCGACTCGAAAAAGCCAAAGAGCTTGATGAAGTACTGAAATTCTCTCTTTCCAATTTAAACTTAATTTTCTAGAAAATAAGAGGAACAATGAGGAGAAAAACCATCAAACCTTTTGAATAGAATCTGTCAATTTTCGATCGCCTCTTTGTATTTTTCAGCAATTTTGCGAGTTTTGATCTATTTATAAAGCCAAGTAAATCCAAGAGGTTCTCTCACTCAACATTTCATTGTAGTTTTCACTCTTTGTATTAAATATTCTCCTTTTTTATTTTCTCGTAATCATCATCAATTAACCTTTTGGGGAAAAAAAATTCTTCTCTGTTCATCAAAAGATTTTCTCTAAAATGTTTAAGAAATTGTTTGAAAAAATTCTGAAAAAATGAAATTCGAATTAAAATTTTTTTTTTTCGTTTCAAGAACTTTGTGAGAAAAAATCACATTCCATTTATTTTTATTAAGAATGTAATGTATTATACATTACAACAGGATTGAAGGAGCTCAGAAAAGACTCAATGATAAAATGCTTGAATATTCAAAGAGTGGAAATGAGCTTTGGAAAAATTGACGACAAAAAGAGGATTTTCCTCCTCCTGTTTTTCCTTTCTTCTTTGTCACTTCCTGTTGTTCATCTGAAATCCCACCTTTTTAATAATTCCATTCTGTCCAAAAGTTCCATCATCAAAACCTCAACAAATAAAATTTCTTCCTTTGAATCTTCCAAAAATGGCAAATCCATCAGTATTTTACAATATTAGACAAACCTTCAACATTTTTTCTTTTTCCTAAATCGCTCTTATTTCAAAAGAAAACTCCAGAAAAAATATTTTCTTGAATTATTTCAATCCGCTTTGATTTTCGCACAATATTTATTTACCCTTTCCCTATTTCGTGGAATTTGAGGTCCCAAGCTTCTGGATTCGAGTTTGGAAAATTTGAGCAAAAACAAAAGGAAAATTAGCGAAATTCAATCTTTGGGATCAGTTGAAGAAAATGTTTCCAAATAGAAATCAAGAAATTTGTTAAAAAAAATTCAAAAACTCAAAATCTTCCTCAACGATTTTTTTATGAGAGAATAAAGAAGAAAGAAACCGATGAAAAAGCTCAAAGACAATGGGAAAAAAAACGAAAAATAAAAAGTCTGGCTATTTTTCTTGATTATTTAAATTGAGAAATAAGATTTCATTTTTTTCAAAGACCAGTTTTGGACAAAATTTCGATGACACTTTCAACTGTTCTCTTGCAAAATTTTACGGAGATAAAAATGAAATATTGTTCAGTTTGGACAAAATAATCCACAAAATTTGTTGGAGCTCATTCCAAAAGCTCAGAAAAAAAGTTGTAGTTCGAGACAAAATGCCACAAAATTTAGAGCTCAAGGAAAAATCTACTCAGATGAGATGATGAAATCACTGAAAATAAAATAAAAAATTTTTAGTTCAGAGTTGAGTCGTTATCTTGAAGGAAAAAACTTTTTCTCCTCCCAAACAATTCTGTATTTTTCAAGAATTTTTCATGCGGACTCCCCTTGAAAAATATCTCAATTCTTTCTTTCTCCAAGACAAAACGGTGGTTTTTTGTTTCTTCAAACCATCTTTCTCCTTCGAAAATTCTAACTGAATCTTGACTTGATAGAATAAATCATAAAAAGCTTTTTGTTTTAATCTATTTAGGATAGTGGTGGTAGCCCAAAACTTTTTATTTATGTAGTTGTCTTTAGTAACACTATCACTCAAAGTTTCTAACTGAGTAAAACCCTCATAATCGGTATAAATTTCATCAATCCAAAAG
>Ga0182738_1004271_pt1 | contig 15898 bp, 14 predicted proteins | sample eDN5th30CBELigMG_FD_128876 | JGI IMG/M metagenome (GOLD analysis project Ga0182738, IMG submission 128876) | Enriched Miracle-Growth compost microbial communities from Emeryville, California, USA - eDNA 5th pass 30_C BE-Lig MG (version 2)... ... | reverse complement strand
GAACTACTTGTCGTTGTGGCCATAATTTCAATCCTCGCAGCAATTCTATTTCCGGTGTTCGCACGGGCGCGGGAAAACGCACGGCGCACTAGCTGTATAAGCAATCTGAAACAAATCGGTTTGGGGACAATGATGTATACGCAGGATTATGATGAGAAATATCCACCGACTTACATACTAACATCACAACCAGCTCCCGGAGGGGAAGATTGGAGTTCGGGAGTCGCCTGGTATTGGCAACAAATTTTGTATCCCTATACCAAGAGTATGCAACTTTATCGATGCCCTTCAACAACTACCAATTTACCCAATGCGATGAGCAATAATTATGGAGTAAACCTTTACGTCATTAGCCTGAACTCCCTTTCCATGGCCACCATCAATGCTCCGGCCACTACTTATCTCATTATGGACTCGGGCGAATATAGAATTGACGCATATTACACCTTTAATTCATCCGGCCATTATTATTTGCCGGGAGAAGGAAAAGCCGGCAGAGATTGCAGCAGTGTTACTACAATAAACAAGTCCGATTGTGAAAACGGCCGGCATTTTGACGGCGTGAACATGACATTTGCCGACGGCCATGTGAAATGGTTGAAATCATCAGTAGTTGTGAAGCAAGCACAAAATGTCTATGACGGCGTCTCCAGTTCCTGGAAGCCTGAAACTGGCGGATTATAAAATTAGCATTTCGCAAAACACCGTAAAAGTACTTTTCCCCTGAGAGACATTATGAAATTCATGACATCGTTAAAAATCCTATCTGTTCTAACTGGTGTGTCGCTGTTGACTTCCTGCAGCACCGCGGCATCCGATGCACAAAGCAGTCCCAAAATCGAATTAACACAATTTGAAGTGACGCATCCAGATTCCAATACCACCAAATTGGTAATGGTGGCTAAAGGAACTGGCATTGCCGTAGGATCATTTTCTATCAGACTTGACCAGTCGCCAGAAACAGCAAAGTTAGAGAATTATTTCGAACAGAGTGGATATTGGTATCTCAATGGCGGAACAGCAAATCAGCCTTCGCCGTTTTTGATGGACAATGGACCGCACGACGAAGATCCTCAAAAGGGCGTTTTTGTGCATACATTTCATACCCAAAGTTGGCCGGACGGACGTTATGCGTTTCGGGTGAGCGCCATGAATCGGCCGGCAAAGGGCGATTATGTGGCGGATTCACGCGGGTTCATTTTCACCAAAGGCAAAGCCGCACCGCAACAAATGTCCAACATTGCTTCGGCACAGCATCAAGTCATTTATCAGAAGGATGGAATTTATGCGTGTTTCCCCGGTTTATTCATTTTGCCGGATGGGAAAATAGGCATTCGCTTTGGCACAAAAACAGTGCGCAGTCATATCGATAACACAGGCGGAAGCCTGTCGCTAATTTCTGGCGACGAAGGCAAAACCTGGGAGAAAGCAATCGAGCCAATAGTGGATCGCCGCTGGGAAACTAAAGATGGAAACTTCGTGCTGCCCGAGGCGAAAGGTTGGGTTCACGTGGATGCCAGCCAAAAAGCAGCATTGGAAAAACAACATCGCGTTATTATGAGTGTGCGCCCGGGAACAATCGCTTATCTGGGCGGCGCCATCGTGAAGTCTTCCGATGATGGCGGCAAAACCTGGCAAACCAAAGAAATTGCAGTGCCGGAAGATTGCCTCGGTTTAATGAACCATCATGCATACGCCACCTATTTAGTGACAAATAAAGGAGTTCGCCTGCGCGCCGTTTATGGCCGCCGCTTCCAGCCCGATGCACCCAACCAGCAAGGAAAAGACGAAGTGTATTTCTTGCGTTCCACAGACGATGGTAAAACCTGGAAATGTTTTCCCATGTACCCGGATGGTCCGCCTGATTCGAAAGTGGGCTTTAATGAAACTGCCATTGCACAGGCTGCCGATGGAACAATTATCGCAATGATGCGCTCTACCGAAGAAGATTATTTGTGGCAAGCCAATTCCAAGGATGGCGGCATCACATGGTCGGCTCCCATCAAAACGCCAATTTGGGGGTTTCCTGCTGATCTCATCCGCTTAAAAGATGGCCGGCTCCTATGCTCATACGGTTACCGGCGCACACCACTGGGAATCCGCGCTTCCCTCAGTCGCGATAATGGTAAAACGTGGGATGTAGACCACGAACTAATTATCAGAAAGGACGGCCTCGCACAACCGGGAGATGTTGGTTATCCCCAAAGTTACGAGTTGCCGGATGGATCCATTTTTTGTGTTTATTACATCACGACGGATTGGCAAAATACGCATATTGCATCGACGATATTCGAATTGCCGTCTTACTAAAAACCGTCTGAGAATTCAGGAACATGTGTCATTTCGACTGGAGCGAGGAACGAGCGGAATGGAGAAATCTTGTCGTTTTTTTGTTCATTCATGTTACGCGGCAAGGTATTTTTGCCTCACGCGAAGCCGCGAAGATCGCGAAGAAAAAAACATACATCGATGAACAGGATAAACAGGATTTAGAATCACTCTCTTATCCTGTTTATCGATGTAGAAATAAAAGTACTTTCATCGCGTAACATGAGTTATTCATTCGCTTTCAAGCACCAAGATTTCTCCACTCCAAAATTTGTTGAAACAATTTTTTCCAGTCGAAATGACACACTCACTGTAAGATCACAAACAAGCTCTAAAAACAACATACAAGACTTCCGCAAAATTGTAAATGCGACACTATTCTATGAAAAGTACTTTTATTGTAATTTTATTGATGATTCAAGCGATAGCAGCGTGGGCAAATAATGGCTTCAACATTACCTGGCAAAAGTTGCCATCAATGCCGCAAGCTCTCAGTGGCCATATGTCGGTTTGGCATGATGGTGAATTGCTGGTGATCGGCGGGACGAATTGGAACGATGGCAACAAAAGTACTTTTGCTGATGTTTGGGCGTATTCGCCACAGTATCAGAGTTGGCAGCAGAAAACTTCGTTGCCGCAGCCGATTGCTTATGGCGCAGCTAAAAGTACTTTTACAGGACTGACGATTTATGGCGGTTGGGATGATGGTAATGCATTACAGGCAACCTATTCTCTTGACGAAAATAATCGCTGGCAACAGAGTGATGATTTGCTGTTACCATTAGCTTATAGTGCGGTGGAAGTAGTTGACAATAGCACCTATCTCTTTGGTGGCGCAGCGGATTTAGCAGATGCCAAAACATACAATGCATTTTTGTGGAAGAAAAGTGCGAATAGCTGGGCAAAAATTTCGTCCTTACCAAAACCATGCGCACTACTCGCTTCCGCTTCCACGCAACACGGCATCTATATCTTTGGTGGCATGAATTTAAAAAAAGGCAAAGTGCACAATCTATCGAATGCGTGGTTTTATGACATTAAAAAGAACACATGGAAAGCTTTACGACATCTTCCCATAGCAGCGCGAGGCATGGCCGCTTGCGCCATTTCGGAACGATATATTTTGTTGGCGGGTGGTTATTCCGATACATTTTTAAATCAAGTGTTGCTGTATGATATCCAAAAGAATTCCTATTCGCAGTTAACACCGCTGCCTTATGCCGCATCAGGAATGCAAATGGTGTATATAAATAATTGCGTTTACGTCATGGGTGGAGAAGATGCGCCACGCCATCGCAGCGATCTATTCTTCGTGGGACAGGTGAACAATTTGTCATGAAAAAATGCGTTCGTTTGTGTCTATTATTATTCATAGCCACGCTTGCTTTTTCCGGCTGTGCCAAACAAAACGCTGATCCCAACATCATCGAAATCACTTATGCCTTTCCTTCAGCCGCCACGCGTGATCCGGTGATCAAAGCGGCGTTGGCGGAATTTACCAAAACGCATCCTCATATCAAAGTCACGCCACTTCCCATCGCCGGCGATTATTATTCCAAACTGATGGTGATGATTGCCGGCAATACAGCGCCGGATGTGATGTGGATGGGGCAATCTTTCGGCGAGTTCGCGCAGCGCAATGCCTTTCTGGATATCAGTAAAGAGATGCAATCGGAAGCTAACTCGAAAAAGTACTTTTCCTCGATCATCGATTGGTATCGCTTTGATAAAAAACTCTACGGATTTCCGTATGGCATCGATTGTTTGCTGACGTTTTATAACAAAGATATTTTCCGCAAAGCGGGCGTGCCGTTTCCGCAAAATGATTGGAATCTCGATCAATTTCTCTCTATTGCGCGGCGCCTGCAACATTCAAATGTCGCCAAAAATATCCCCGGCTTTTATGCGATGGGCGGGGAAGGCGCTTTTGCCGGTGTTTTTGACGGGCATATATTGAGCAAGGATTTATCGCACAGCACGATTAACTCGCCGCAATATATTAAAGCCGTGCAATTTAATTATGACCTCAAAAATAAATATCATGTCAGTCCGGGACCGGCATCGGGCATGGTTGATAAAAATCAGGCATTTCGCCTGGGAACAGTGGCGATGGTTTCGGGCGCCACCTGGGATATTCCGATTTTGCAACGTGATGCCAAAGAGATTGACTGGGATGTGGCGCTGCCGCCGCGCGGCGTCAAGCGCGCCATCTGGGGCAGCAGTTCCGGTATTTGCGTATTCTCGCGCACAGCGCATCCGCAACAAGCCGTCGAGCTATTGAAGTATCTCATTTCGCCAAAAATGCAATTGAAGATATGCCGTCTTTCGGGATGTATTCCCTCTAATTGCCAAGTGGCAAAACAATGGGCGCAGGACATAAAAACGCCTGAGCATATTGAAAATTTCATTAAGGCGATTCCCTATCTGGAACCATCGCCGCGCGCTGTGGCGCTTTCGGAAATCAAGAGCAAAATGCAACGCGCCACCGAGCGCGTCATGATGGGACGCGCCACGACAGAAGACGCCATGAATGATGCGGCGCAACAAATTGATCGAGTTATTGAACGGCAGAATCGATTGTTGGGGAAGGAGGAATGAGAGGAAACGGATTTAACGAAAATATTCAGTGGGGGCAGGCCTCCGTGCCTGCTTAAATAGAATTTATTCCTTATTGCCGTTTTTTAAAAATAAGGAGTCAGCAAGCTGACATTTTATTAGCAGGCACGGAGGCCTGTCCCCACTATTCTATATTATGACTTCTTAATCACACCATGAAAAAAGTACTTTTACGCCAAAACCAACAATCCGATAAATGGGCAGCATTAGGATTTTTAACGCCCAACTTCATCGGCTTTTTGATATTCACCTCACTTCCGGTTCTGGCGACTTTATTACTGAGTCTCACGGAATGGGATCCGGTGGCTAATCCACTGAACAAAATTCAGTTTGTGGGGCTGGCGAATTTTTCGTTGCTGTTGGGATTCACGCATACCGCTCACGGTTGGGTTGCCAATGATCCCAATTTTTGGCAGTTCACCTGGAATACGCTATTTTTCATGCTGGCGATTCCCGTCAGCATGGCCTTGGCGCTGTTGCTGGCTATTGGCCTCAATCAAAAATTGCGAGGTATTGCTTTTTTCCGCGCGGCGTTTTATCTGCCATCCGTGGCGGCGGGCGTGGGCACCATGATTCTGTGGATTTGGATACTCAATCCGCAATACGGTTTGATTAATACCATCTTACATTCGATGAGCATTAATGGCCCCAACTGGCTTCAGGATTACTATTGGGCGAAACCTGGTTTGATGTTGATGATGGTTTCCGCATCGATGGGCGGCACTGGCATGATTATTTATTTGGCGGCATTGCAAGATGTGCCGCAAGCGTTATACGAAGCGGCACGCATCGACGGCGCCGGACATTGGGATCAGTTTATTACCGTGACCTGGCCTGCTTTGAAACCAGCGACATTTTTTATTTTTACCATGTCGATTATCGAAGGTTTTCAAGGCGGTTTTGATATGGCTTATGTGATGACCAACGGCGGGCCGGATGGCGCCACTTCCACATTGAGCTATTACACCTGGAGCGAAGCTTTTCAGTATTTTCATATGGGATATGCGGCGGCTATCGCTGTGGTGATGTTTCTTATTATCGCTATTATCACTTGTATTGTATGGCGTTATGGAGGTGACGCGGTTAAGGCGGTTTGAGATATCGAATACAGTGGGGGCAGGCCTCCGTGCCTACTTATAGAATGTCAGCTTGCTGACTCATTGATTTTAAAACGGCAATAAGGAATAAAGTTTTTATAAACAGGCACGGAGGCCTGTCCCCACTTATCTTTGTTGTGGACCATCAAAAGTACTTTTATATAACCATGCAAAACACCCTTTCCCAAAATACAAAAACTATCCTATTCCGCGCTATTTTAATATCCGTATTAAGCATCGTGGCAATAGCTATTTTGATGCCTCTATTATGGATGTTTCTCACGTCGATTAAAGGTAGCAACGACGTATTCTCCACGCCGCTCAAATGGATTCCGTGGCTGCATTTTGCACCGACGTTGGATGCATACAAACAAGTTTGGACGCAGGTTTCTTTCGCGCTCTATTTCGGCAATAGCTTATTTATTGCCTTGGTAGTAATGATTGGCCAGGTATTCACCAGCTCGCTTGCGGCCTATGCGTTTGCGCGCTTAAAATTTCCCGGACGCGACAGGATATTCCTGGCTTACCTGGGAACATTAATGGTGCCAGGCGTAGTAACAGTGATTCCGGTGTATATCCTGATGCGCGAATTACATTGGATCGATACCTATCAGGCATTAATCGTCCCCGCCATGTTCAGCGCTTATGGCACTTTTCTATTACGGCAATTTTTCCTATCCATTCCCAGCGAAATGGAAGAAGCGGCGCGCATTGATGGATGCAATGCTTTTGAGATTTATCGTTGGATCGTGGTGCCGTTGTCATTGCCGGCAATGTCCACGCTGGCGATATTCACCTTTGTGGGAAACTGGCGCAGTTTTTTGTGGCCGCTTATCGTAACCAATTCCTCATCGCATTACACACTGCCAGTGGGACTGGCGGCGTTCCGCACGTTGGAAGGTGGTGTCAACTGGCCGGTTTTAATGGCGGGATCGATGTTGATGACGTTGCCAATGGTCATCATTTTTCTATTCGGGCAGCGCTATTTTATTGAAGGCGTGCGCATTGGCGGGGTGAAGGGGTAATTATGGATTACAGGTTCAGTGGGGGCAGGCCTCCGTGCCTGCTTATAAAATGTCAGCTTTGCTGACTCCATATTTTAAAACGGCAATAAGGAATAAATTTTTATTTAAGCAGGCGCGGAGGCCTGCCCCCACTGGGTATTTGACATTCTACTTCCGACTTCTAACTTCTAATCACCATCATGGCAAAAGTACTTTTAGAGAATATCAACAAATCATATGACGAAACGCATATCGTCAAAGATGTCAATCTTGAAATTCATGACAAAGAATTTCTCGTATTAGTCGGTCCGTCGGGTTGTGGCAAATCCACCTGTTTGCGGATGATTGCCGGGCTGGAAGAAATTTCCGGCGGCACTATTAAAATCGGCGAGCGCGTAGTGAATGATCTCTCACCCAAAGATCGCGACATCGCGATGGTGTTTCAAAGTTATGCGTTGTATCCACATATGACGGTTTTCGATAATATGGCATTTGGTTTGCGCCTGAAAAACCGGCGGCGCGGCTTGGCGCGTTTGGTTTATCGTAATGAGATCAAACAGGCAGAAGCGGCTATTCGCGAAAAAGTACTTTCCGCCGCGGAAATGTTGGATATACAACATTTATTAAATCGCAAACCCAAACAATTATCCGGCGGCCAGCGCCAACGCGTGGCATTGGGGCGCGCCATCGTGCGCCAGCCGCAGGTGTTTTTGATGGACGAGCCGCTCTCCAATCTCGATGCCAAAATGCGTGTGCAGACGCGCGCGGAAATTATCAAATTACATCGGCGATTGGGCATTACTACTATTTATGTGACGCACGATCAGGTGGAAGCCATGACAATGGGCGACCGCATCGCTGTGATGAATGACGGTATTCTGCAACAATGCGACACGCCGCTTAATTTATATCATCATCCGCGCAACCGTTTCGTGGCGGGATTCATCGGCAGCCCAGGCATGAATTTTCTGGAAGTACATGTAATTGCGAATGACAACGGTTTTCTTTTCAAATCAGATGACATCGAATTAGAAGCTCCCGCGAGCAGAGCAAAAGTACTTTTGCCGTATGCCGGAAAAGTACTTTTACTGGGAATCCGCCCGCAGGATATTTATGATCGCGCACATTTGCCAAATGCGTTGCAGGCAAACGATGGTAATATTATTCGCGCCCGTTGCGAAGTGACCGAACAAATGGGTGACGCCACGCATCTCTTTTTGCAAGCGGGAAAACACAGCCTCGTGACCGCCGTCACGCCGCAATCGCAACCGCTGCCGGAGGAAATGATGGAGCTTGTTTTCGATATGAAAAAAGTACATTTGTTCGACATGGAAAGCGGGGACGTAATCGGCTAAGCCATTAACACCAGATTATAATAAACATTCACGCGCGGCTCGCGCGGAGGCTTGTTCCAAAAGTCCTCTTGCCTGGCGCACAGATTCTTCCAGCGGCATTGAAGCATCGGAAATGGCATAGGCGGCATGCACGCCGAGTTCGCGTAACTGCGCGGCATTTAATTGCACGCGGCCGCCGAAGGCCAGCACCGGGACATGGGCTTTGTTAGCGGCGGCGGTAACTCCGGCGATGGTTTTGCCATGTAGGGTTTGTTCATCCAGCGAACCTTCGCCGGTGAAAACCCAATCGGCTTTACGCAATTTTTCTGCAAAATGGGTGACATGCAAAACCGTATCAATGCCGGGCACTAACCGCGCCTTTAAAAATGTCATTAAGCCAAATCCCAGGCCACCGGCCGCTCCTGCTCCGGGGGTGTGTTGCAAATCATGCCCCAGCGCGGCAGCGGCCACTTCGGCAAAATGTGCTAATGCCTCATCCAGCAATTGCACCTGCGCAGGCGAAGCGCCTTTCTGCGGGCCATATACGGAAGCCGCGCCGCGCGGGCCACACAGGGGATTGGTGACGTCGCAAAGTACTTTTATACGGCATTCCCGCAAACGCGCATCCAGATGGTTGAGATCGATTTCGTGCAAATCAATCAGAGCCTCGCCGCCACGTAAAAGTACTTTTCCATCGGCATCCAGAAACCGCGCGCCCAGTGCTTCCAGACATCCGGCGCCGCCATCGGTGGTTGCCGAGCCGCCAATGCCAATCAGCAAATCACGGCAGCCGTGATCGAGCGCCGCTTTAATGAGTTGGCCGGTGCCATAAGTCGAGGCGCGCAAGGCGTCGCGCTGTGCCTGGGGAATCAGCGTCAATCCGGAGGCCTGCGCCATTTCAATCATCGCGGCGCCATCCGGCAAAATGCCCCACGCGGCAGAGGTTTCATACGATAAAGGATCTTCCACGCGCACCATATGGCGCGTTCCGCCCTGTGCCAAAAGCGCTTCCAGCGTTCCTTCGCCGCCATCCGCCAGCGGCAATAAATCAAAAGTACTTTTATCGCCTAACACGCGCACCACGCCAGCCTGCATCGCTTGTGCTGCTTCGAGCGCGGTGAGCGAACCTTTAAATGAATCGGGAGCAAGAATAATGTGCACGATAGAAATTCATAACATAAAATCTATCGTGAGGCTATTTTCGTGGAGAAATAAATTTCAATTGCAGCGTCATGGTATCCTCTTCTTCCTCCACTCGCCGTCTGCGGCGCAGGAATGAAAAAAGCAAATCAGCCAGCACATAACACGCGGTCAATAGCAATAATCCGCGTAAGAGGAAAAAGATGGTGGTACCGGGAAGAAACAGCATGGCATTTATAATGTTGATGACATCAGCGACGTTTTGCGGCTGCGATTGGGCCACTGACCATACCCAATAACAAATACAATAAATTACCGCACTTAAAATCAGCACAAAAGGCAACATTATCGATTCCCCCTTTTTGACTCGTATTATGGATACGTTCAAACCATAACTATTGTTCCATAAATAATCAATTTGTTGAGAAACTGTGGTAAAGGATATTTATTGCAAAAGTACTTTTATAACTACAGACCCCATAAAAACAGCCACACGGACAAATCCGTGTGGCTGTTTCGTCTTGCATTAGCTTAACGCTCATCCGCCGGTTCCCATTTCAGCCCGGTGTTGCCAATGTATTCGGACGCGGGACGGAAAATGCGATTATTGGCGTATTGCTCCAGCAGGTGCGCCGTCCAGCCGGCCACGCGGGAGCAGGCGAAAATGGGGGTGAATAAATCGTGCGGAATATCCATCACGTGATAGGCAGAGGCGGAATAGAAATCAACGTTGGGATAGATGCCTTTAGCGGCCACTTTGGGCTGGAAGGTTTCTTCCACCTTGCGGCTGATTTCATACCATTGCGGCTGGCCGGTGCGCTTGCCCAGTTCTTCGCTCATCTTTTCAAGGATTTTAGCGCGCGGGTCTTTGGTCTTATAAACGCGATGGCCAAATCCCATCACTTTGTTCTTCTCGGCCAGGAAGTTTTCCAGCCACGGCTCCACATTATCCACGCTGCCAATGGCCGCAATCATCTTCATCACTTGCTCATTAGCGCCGCCGTGCAGCGGGCCTTTCAAGGTGCCGATGGCCGAAACAATAGCGGAGTGCATATCCGACAACGTGGCGGCGGTGACGCGGGCGGAAAAGGTGGAAGCGTTCAATTCGTGATCCGCATGCAGAATCAATGCGACATCAAAGGTTTTCGCGGCATAATCATCCGGCTCTTTTCCGGTCAGCAAATAGAGAAAATTCCAAGCAAAGTTCTGATCGGCTTTGGGTTTTAACACTTCCTGCCCGTTGCGCAGGCGATTCCACGCCGTGGTCACCAATGCCAGTTGTCCCAGCAATCGCACAGCTTTGGCGCGGTTGGCGGCTTCACTGTTGTCCTCACCCTGCGCGTCCAGCGTGCCCAACGCGGCTACAGCCACTTCCAACACGCGCATCGGATGAGTGTCTTTGGGCAATAACTTCAATATGCCTAAAATGGAATCCGGCAGATGCATGGCCTGGACTATTTCCTGATGTTGCGCTGCCAATTGGGCGGCAGTAGGCAAAACTCCCTGCCACAATAAATAAGCCACTTCTTCAAAAGTTGAATGAGTGGCTAAATCGTCGATATCATACCCGCGGTATACCAGTTGGCCACGTTTACCATCAATGAAACAAATGGCAGATTGTGCGACAACGACATCTTCCAGACCTGCTGCAAATTTATTTTCGGACATATCTTTTCTCACTTAATTTAACGACTATAAAAGTACTTTTGCGGTACCTAACTCCTTCTCCCCGGCGGGGAGAGGGCTGGGGTGAGGGGCGATTTTTCTAATAAATGTATCTTGAAAAAGTACTTTTAATACCCCTCACCCTAACCCTCTCCTGAAAGGGAGAGGGAATAAATCTTATTCCGGCAAAGCGCACAAAATGCGTTCGATGCCTCTGCGAATATTCTCCATCGAATTGGCATAGGAAAAACGTACGTGTTCGGGCGCGCCAAATCCTTCGCCGGGCACGCAAGCCACTTTGGTTTCGTTCAATAAATAATCAGCCAAATCGGCGGCGCTGTTGATTTGCGTGCCGTGGCCAACCATCTTTCCGAAAATTCCCGATACATTGGGAAATAAATAAAACGCGCCTTCGGGCGCGCCGCAGGTGACGCCGGGAATATCGTTCAATAATTCGCGCATCACCTTGCCGCGCTTTTCAAATTCCGCCATCATGGCGGCGTCCGGCGTTCCTTCCAAAGCCGCAATCGCGCCGGCCTGCGCAAAGCTGGTGGGATTAGAAGTGCTCTGGCTTTGCAATTTGCCCATCGCCTTGGCCAGTTCCACTGTGGAGCTGGTGAAACCGATGCGCCAGCCGGTCATGGAATAGGTCTTGGAAAGCGAATGTACTAAAATCACGCGCTTGCGGAATTCCTCGCTGTAATGCGCCACGCTCCATTGCTCGCTGGGCGCGTAAACCATGTGTTCATACACTTCGTCCGAAATCACCAGAACCTGCGGATATTTGTCCAATACGGCGCACAACTCACGCAAGGCATCGGGCGAATAGACCGCGCCGGTGGGATTGCTGGGGCTATTGATGACAATCGCCTTCACGCGCGGATGCGACGCCAGGCATTCTTCCAGTTGTGCGGGCGTGATCTTGAATCCGCTTTCCTGATTGGTCGGTAAAAACACCGGCGAGCCATCCGCCAACAACACCTGATCGGGATAGCTAACCCAATACGGCGTGGGAATGATGACTTCATCGCCCGCGTTCAAAATGCACTGAAAGATATTGAACAGCGAATGCTTGCCGCCGGACGAAACCACGATTTGTTCCGGCGTGTAATGCAAATTATTTTCGCGTTCCAGCTTGCCGCAAAAGGCCGCGCGCAAAGCCGGCGTTCCGGCGGCGGCGGTGTATTTGGTGTCGCCTTTGAGCAAGGCTTCCACGGCGGCTGTCTTGATATGTTCGGGCGTATCGAAATCCGGCTCGCCCACGTCAAAGGAAATAACATCCTCGCCAGCCGCGCGCATCGCCTTGGACTTGGCGGATACAGCGAGCGTGGGCGACGGCTGAATACGATTAATTCTGTCTGAAAGCATGAATAACCTGATGATAAAATACTGCAAAGTATCTTAGCTTGCAATCGTGCCCTTGTCAAACTTAACCGATTTTGTTATTTTAAATTGTTTTTACATCTAAAAGTACTTTTAATAAGAAGAAGGCAGAAGCCGGAAGCCAGGAGTCAGAATAGAGTGATGATATTGAGGCCGAAAAGTACTTTTACAGCTCTGTTTTCATGGAAACACCATTGCCGCCACAACACGACGCCATGCGCGAAACCTGCCTGGGGCTTCCGCTGGTGGAGGAACGCCCGCTGAGCGAGGATGAACGCGTCACGCTGAAAAGCGAAGCCAAACGCGCCTTTGGCCTCGCCTGCGCGTGGGGGTGTGCATCGCCTTTCGTGTTCTTATTCGTGGTGATTCTCTGCGGAAGTCTGTTTCCCGATGACAATAGTCCTTCATCATTGCTGATTTTCCTCGGCGCCATCGCGATGACACTGGCATTTGCCCTGGCCGCCGCATTTATCTTGTTCGCAAACGATAGATATAAATTCCGCAAAACCAACAAACAAGATTTACGCAACGGTCACCTCAAACGCTATCACGGATTCGCGCCGGGGCTGGATATCCCCGAAACGGAAGTTTCGCCCGCGCCCATGAGCAAAATTGCGGACGTGGAATTTGCGTTGTTTGAACCCATCACATTGGAAGTGTTCAGCGGCTCGCGGCGTCTGTGGCGGGTAAATGGAACGCCGGTCAAAAAACTTCTCTTGCTGCCCGAAGAGCGCACCGCGCCATTGCCGGAACTGGCTCAAACCACCGCCAAATGGGTGGAACCGGCGCGCGTCGTAGCGGCCAATACGCTTGATATTTCGCAAAGCGGACGGCGCGATTTGTCGCAGGAAGAACAAGGCGAACTGCGCCGCCGCGCCCGCACCGTCTGGCGCAAACCGGCCGCTGGCGCGTTTCTTTTCACCGCCTATTTCGGCGGATTCGCCATTGCGCAATGGATGGCAAAAGCTTCCTTGCATCTGGAATGGAGCGCTTATATTCTGATCGCGTTAACGCTGTGGATCGATGCCAATTTCGCAAAAATCGCCTGGTGGGCATGGCGGCTTTCGCGCGATGCCACTGACGGCATGGTCATCATCACCCGTTTCCCCGATCAAATGCAGGGCGAAGAAATCGCGAGAAAGGGCCCGGTCATCGAATGGCTGCCCCACTCCAAATCCAACTGGAGCATCAACGGCGATCCCGCTCCATGGCGGCTGCGGCGATGAATCTTTTTTCTTCGATGCGCGGGATAAAAAGTACTTTTGTCCTCATTCATTCGAAGAACCACGCGCGACGGCAAGTGGAAAGCATCCCTATTCTCCCGTAAACTCCGCTTGCTTATTCCTATTCCTGGCATAAAAGTACTTTTATGGATACGCTCGATCTCCCCGAAAACGAACCCGAAGAAATCACCTGGCAGGACGATGAAAACCGCGCCACGCTGTTTTTGCGTTCGTTTTTTATCGCGCTCAGCGGGATCATTTTATTGAAGACGCAATTAACTGTTTCCTATGAGCAGCCCTGGCAGCAATTGTTGTATCTGTTGGGCTTGAATATTCTGCTGCCGGTTTGCATCGTGTGGTTCTTTTGCGGCCAGGGTTTGCGCGCGGCGGAATGGCTGACCGATCAGAAATATAACGCCTGGAACTATGGCGTCAACTTCAAAGACTGGAAAACGCATCTCAAATGGACGCTATTGCTGCTGGCGCTGGCGTTTGTGGCGTTATTGATTCACAGCATTCGCATCCAATGCCGCTATGGCGAAGTGCCCATTGGCGCGGAATGGATTTTCGAGTGGGCCTTTTATGCCTTTGGCGCGGCCTGCGTGGTGAGCTTGATCTGCGGCTATCTGTGGTTTGGATGTGCCCAGGGCTTCGGCGCGGCGGGAGCGACGCTGGCCGTGACGGGCATTGTCGCATTATGCCTGTTGCCGTTTTATAGCATGCAGCCGCGATACGTGGTTGCATGTATTTGTTTCGCGCTGATCAGCAGCGGCATTTGCTGGAAAACGCGTTCCATCGCGCCGATGCTATACGCGGCATTGCTGAGCGCGCCAATGCTGGCGTTGTTTTTGAGGGGTTAAGTGATTGACGTCACAAAAGTACTTTTGTCGCTGGATGCTGGACACTGGACACTGGATGCCGGATACATGCGTCCCCCTTTTTAAACTACCGTGTATCCACAAGTCTGGTTGTGTGTCATTTCGACCGGAAAAATTTGTCCGGGCAAATTTTGGAGTGGAGAAATCTTGCTGTTTTGTATCACAATAAACCCCAAAAGCAAGATTTCTCCACTTCGCTCGTTCCTCGCTTCGGTCGAAATGACACACTCCGAAGATATGGGGACACGATAGCCTTTTTAAAGGGGACTGTGTAACACAAATAATTAATCTTCCTGCCCATGCAATTCGCGGTGCATGCGTTCCATTTCCTGCAGCAGACTAAAAATCAGTTCCACGCCCGCCAGATTGATTCCCAGTTCCTGGGTAAGATGCTGAATGCGGCGCACGCGTTGTACATCGGCTTCGGAATAAAGACGGATATTATTGCGGGTGCGGCATGGCGTGATAAGCCCCATGCGTTCATACATGCGCAGGGTTTGCGGATGGATTTCCACCATTTCCGCAACCACCGAAATATAATACACCGGCCGCTGCACATTGCGCTGATGCGCATCGCCCTTAGTTTCGAGCAACGATTCCAGCACTTCTTCCCACTCGGCATTTTTAGAATAGTTTTTGGAACGATGTTGTGATTCGCGTGGCATTTCACACCTCCTTCAATGTACTTTTACCGCTATTTACCAGCGTACTTTTATACAAAAAAGTACTTTTACAGTTGCACCGGCAATGCCGCTCGCAGGGCAGCGCCGCTCTCCAGCTGCAATTCCCCGATCAGCTTTTGCTGCTCTTCGGTCAGATGTTCGGGCACGGCGATTTTTGCCTTGAAATATAAATCGCCCTTGCCGCCCTTGCGCTTTGGCACACCGCGACCCGAAAGGCGGAATATCTGCCCGCTGCTGGTGCCGGCGGGGATTTTCAGTTTCACATGGCCATCCAACGTGGGCACTTCCACGGTCGCGCCCAGCGCCGCTTCCTCGAAACTGAGAGGCAGTTCGGCATGCAGATTATCGCCTTTGCGCGTCCAAAACGGGTGTGGCTGCAAATGGACGCGCAGCAACAAATCACCGTTGGGGCCGCCGCCCGGCCCCGGAGCACCCTGACCTTTGGCGCGCACCGTAGTCCCTTCGTGCACACCGGCGGGAATTTTTACCGTCACTTTGCGCGGAAAAACCTGGCCGCTGTGATCGTCTTGCAAAGCAAATTGAAACG
>Ga0182738_1004270_pt1 | contig 15898 bp, 17 predicted proteins | sample eDN5th30CBELigMG_FD_128876 | JGI IMG/M metagenome (GOLD analysis project Ga0182738, IMG submission 128876) | Enriched Miracle-Growth compost microbial communities from Emeryville, California, USA - eDNA 5th pass 30_C BE-Lig MG (version 2)... ... | reverse complement strand
TCATTTAATCTTCTCTCGCATCTCTAAGCTCAATAAAATATGAAGCTTTAAATATAGCTCTCTTTGTTTGAAAGTTAATTTCACATATGCCAATTTTTCAAAAACGCATTAAAAAAAATAACTAAAATTTCTCAAGATCTGCTGCTTCTTAAAAATCTTCCCTCTCAAGTTTAAAAGAGTCCAAAGTATCTTTAAGATTTGTTTTATTTCCAGTAGAATCAATTTAATCTGACTGCCCATATTTTCCACAAAAATTCCGTTATTCTCTCAAAAACTTCCAATTTTTATGGAGCGCTCTTGTAAAATATAAACACTCTCAAAGGGTTGAACAATTAAATACGATGCGAGCCCACAACACTACATTCAATGTTTAAATTAACGATATTTAATATGGTTTAACTGAAGGCAAAATAACCCTTCTTTTTTGTTTTCCTTTAAACTTCTCTTGGAATTGTCAATATTTTTCAACACCTTGCACTATCTCCAAACCTCTTCTCTCACAGTTTATGAAGCTATTTAACAGAATAATCCGAGTTTATTATTAATTATAGAAGACGTTGTCGTGAGAAGACTATTCTTCCGAAAGGTAATTTGATTTTTCAAACTGATTTTAAATTTTCTCATAATCAATATCTATCAATGGACCAACGCTCAGGTTACAATAGGCCTCAACCAGGTTATGGCCATGCTGATAATACCGGTTATCAGCAAAACCAAGGCAGAAACCCTGCTCCTCAACCTGTCCCAAAGAAGGAGGTCCAAATCTCCCAGACTGCTAAAGAAAAAGCAGAAGCAGCCAAAGAATTTATTGAAAGTAATATTTCCAAAAGAAACTCATATTTAAACAAAAAAAGAGAGATACTCCAGACTTAAACAAGAAGAAGAGGAAAGAAGAGAAAACTGGGATGCTTTGAATAAAAAGATGGAAAACCTCGAATTAAGCACAACTGAAAAGGAACTCATTAAACGTGATATTTTACACAAAGAAGCTGAAAGCTTACGTCAAAAGTAAAAAACTCCGCTCTCTCCCTCTCTGATTTATTGTATATAGACGTAAAAAGATGTCTGCCAGAGACTATGAACCCATCGCCATTATTGGTAGAGGAGCTTTCGGTGAGGTCAGACTCTGCCGTTGGAAGGAAACCAGAGAAGTTGTCGCCATGAAAAAGATGAACAAGGGTGAAATGGAAAAGAAAAATCAAATCGCTCACGTTAGAGCTGAAAGAAATATTCTTGCCAGCGCTCAGAATCCTTGGATTGTCGAACTTAAATCTTCTTTCCAAGATGACAGATACCTTTATTTGGTCATGGAATATCTCGCCGGTGGTGATCTCATGACTCTTTTGATGAAGAAGGATATCCTCAGTGAAGATGAAGCCAAGTTCTACATGGCCGAAGCTGTAAGCATTCTTTTTTATTGAAATTTTCTTCGCCTGTGTATAGTGTGCTTTTTTTTGGCACGTAGTTTGCTCAAAAAATAATTTTCCCCTGAGTTTATTTCCTCTAAATAATTTTTCTAGATTCTTGCTGTCGAGTCAGTCCATAAACTCAACTACATCCATAGAGATTTAAAGCCTGATAATATCTTACTTGATTCTAAAGGCCATATCAAATTATCTGATTTCGGTCTTTGCAAGCATACAGTAATATTAAGAATTATTTACACAGAAAACTAAATCTTTTTCTTCAAGGATATTCGTCCAAGATTTGAATTTAAAAAGATGGATGATACTGCTGTTCAAAATACTTTTGATGCTTCCAACCTCACCAAGAAGCCCCAATATAAAAGAAATAGAAAGGTTTGTCTTTGATCTTAATATCTTCCTAACTCCATCAATAGAAGGTCTTTACTATTGTCGGAACTCCTGATTATATTGCTCCTGAAGTCTTTGGTCAAAAAGGATATACTGAAACTGTTGATTGGTGGTCTTTGGGTACTATTCTCTTTGAAATGCTGGTGAGATAATTTTATTTGAACTTCAAAACTCAATCCCCAATTTAGGTCGGATATCCTCCTTTCTTCTCAGATGATTCATCAATTACCTGTCAGAAGATTATTCATTGGAAAAAGACCTTTGTTATTCCACCTGAAGCTAATCTTAGTCCTGCTGCTATTGATTTACTCAAGAGACTTATTTGTGATGCAAGTAATCTCTTTGAAAAAATTTGAACAAAAAACTCAACATTTTATTATTAGATGAAAGATTGGGAGTTAATGGTGTTGAAGAAATCAAGCTTCATCCATTCTTTGCCGGTATTGATTGGAAGAGAATAAGAGACAAGAAGGCTCCATATATTCCTGAGTTGAAGAGTGAAGTAGATACCAGTAACTTCGATCAATTCGAAGAAGAAGAACCTTGGTATATCGAAGATACTAGCAAAGCCAGAAAAGTTAGAAAGGTAATTGTATCAGTGAAATTTCATGTCCTCACCTTCCTAGAACGCTAACTTTATTGGTTATACTTTCAAGAGAGATTTCGAAGAAAGAAAATATCTCGTTTCTGCTATTGAACAGCTTGAATCTACCAAAGCTTCCCAACCCAGACAACAAGTAAATTTGTTACCCAAAACCCCTCTTAACCCAAACCTAGAAGCCCATCCAATCAATGAGACAACCAGACTCTGTTGAAACTCAAGCCTCAGATAACTCTTCAAATCTTGGAAATTACAGTAACGGAAGCAATTCTACTCACTACATGCAAAATATCGGTCAAACTTCTGCAAGCAATATGGCCAGCGCTCTTAGCAGTATTACTGGAGGCTATTCTTCTGCTCAACCAAGAACTCAACAACAACAAATGAACAGCCAACCTCAACTTCAAAATCCTCCACAAAGCAATTATGGAGAAGCTTATTATTCAAGCACTAATTACTCAAGTGCAAAGAGCCCCAAGGCTAATGTTGGTGGTGTGCAACCCACTAATATTTCCAAACAAACCTTCTTTAAAATGCCCGATACTAAGGAAAGACTTGAAGCTAAGGCAAGACTTACTGGAGGACTCACTAATGAAGGAACTGGATTAAAGAAATTTACTACTCCTGTCACCACTTCAAGCTCTAAGCTCCCCTCATCAAATATGCCTTCAAGCTCTAAAGGAGTAAGGAATTATGAAGAAATAATTTTTTAACCATTTTTTAGTTGACAAGTGGATTATATAAAGTAAGCAAGAATTGAGAGATTATCAAAAAAGGATAATCGATGCAATTGCGTGTATGAATAGGTAAAAATCAGAGAGTGAGAACAAGTGTAAAAGTTCCACAAAATTAATAATTTTTGCCCCTCTGTATGTCCTGGCTTATAAATTGTCTCTTACCTATCTTTATCTATCTCATATTTGAAATATGTTTTAAAAAGCATTTTTACCTATAGTAATAAAAAGCAATTGAACTATATATTTTTATTCATATTATCATCACTTTATTACCTACCCGATTACCTCAAAAATTTTTCATCCCATCAAAAAACTTTTCTTCCGATATTTTCCCATCAATAATCAACTCCTTGAAAATTTAGTTTCTTCTCAACAAATCCATGAAAGACATTTCTTTGGTTAATTCTCTCTTTCACACCTCTCTCAGACTGAAAATTCTTCTTGAACCTTTCAATTCATCAACATTAAGAGAAATCTCTCAAAATGGAATCATGATCGAAGTGATAGGAGTTAGTTTATTTGAAAAACAATAACCAGAATTATTCTGAAGCCATTTGTTCCCTCTTTCACGATGAAATTTGTTTGAGAAATTACAGAAGAATGGGAATTAGAGTATTTGGTTGGGAAATCCGAAGTTGGATATGTATTAAAAATTATTTTTTAATGCACAGCTGCAAATATATTTATCTGTTCACGGTGAAAAATGTGCGTCCCATATTGGTTGTAATTTTTTCCTTGAGACAATTTTGGGGTCTTTTATGGTGAATAAGCTTAGTTCTTTCGCCTTAAGAAAAATTCAAGAATTATTAACCAGAGGTGAGTCTGAGGTTAGCAAGCGAAAGTCAGCCTTTAATACCAAGGCTTTGATTTATGGAAATTAATTAAACAAGGCCTATTGAACTTTTTAGAGTGCAATCTTGAATCAATCCCAAAATTATTAACAATTTAAAGAAGTAAAATAAATGGCCGAAACCACTGGAAAGAAGACTCAAGTTGCTAAGGAGTCCAAGCAAATCAGAAAGACCCCCAGAAAGACTGGTGCCCCCGTTAGGTATAGATCGTCATATCTCGTTCAATCTCTTACGTTCTCCCTCTAGATTGTGGGTCAAGTCTGTCTTCCTCGGTTTTAGAAGGTAATATCATCTTTCGCGACCTCTCCTAACTTCGAAATAGATCCAAGGTTGTTCAAAACGAAAACCAAGCTTTGTTGAAGATCCAAGGTGTCAACGATAGCCAATATGCCTCTTTCTATTTCGGTAAGAGAGTTGCTTATATCTACAAAGCCCACACCACCAAGAACAACACCAAATATAGAGTAAAAACCTCCACGAAAAATGCATACTAACCTCTTTTAGGCTATCTTCGGTAAGATCTCCAGAGCTCACGGAAACAACGGTGTCGTCATTGCTAGATTCAGACACAACCTTCCTCCCAGAGCTATCGGAAGCACTGTTAGAGTCTTCTTGTATCCTCACAGATTCGAAGGCAACTTCAGACTTGCTGGCCAATAAATATAAAATATTTGTACCCTGTTGTGTATGTGCATTCATGAAAAGTTAAAACATCCTTTTGGGGAATAGCCTAGTTAAATGAAACAAAACATGAACCCTCTCAACGCTATGCTTTTAAAAAATAAAAAATCTCGGTTTCTTCATAAAACTCTCTTCTTACTGTCCCCACAGATTCACCACTTCTTTTAACAAAGTAGGGAACCCCTTTTCTTCGTAAATCCCTATTTATTAAAAATCCTCAAAAGATTAATCCACACAAAAAAATATCCTCAAATCACAAGCGGCAGATTAAAGCACGATTTTTTAGATACTCAAATTCGAAAAAAAGAGCATAAATATTTTTTTCGCAGTAGTATAAATTTACACAAACATGTCAAGTGACGACGAAGATCTCTTTGACTACGAAAAGGATTCTCCAAGAAAATCCCCCCAAAATGATGATGAGGGCGATCCAGAAATCCCCCTCAGTAACAAAAAGATTATTATTTTGGCGTAATAAATATTCTATAGGAGATGAAGAAGCTGAACAAGACGATAAAGATGCTCAAGGCCCTGAAGCAGGTGAGGATGAAGCTGATGCAGGGTATGGCGGAGATGAAAATTATGGAAATGAAGAAGTAGAAGAGAATAGAGATGAAATTGGAGATCAAGACGCTGAACCTGAAGAAGAGACTATGGAAATTCAATACGACAAGGATTCTGAAGGAGAGGGAATAGATTTATACAGAGATGATAATGAAGAAGAATTTGAAGATAGAAGAGAAGCAAAAAAGAAGAGAAGAGAAAAAGATAGGGGAGAAAGAGGAGAAAAAACTAAAAAGAAGAAGCACAGAGAAAAATATGAAGAGGCTGAAGAAGATGAATATGCTGAAGGTAATGAGGGAAAGAAAAAGAAGAGAAAGAAGAAGGAGGACGAAGCCGACACTGTAACATTCATTTTCCAAAAGACCATTTTTCCTAACTATTAAAGAATGCCGTCGAAGAACTTTGCAGAGAAATGGAACAAGCCTACGAAGAAGATATCCAATGCTTCAGAATGAAAAGACCTGCTCTTAACAAACTCAAACTTCTTCCCAAAGTCGAAGCTGTTCTTAGAAAAGTATAAACTCTTTTTTCGGCAGTCCATTTATATAATTCTAGTCTTCTAATCAAAGGGCTTTTATTGATTTAGGAAACACCCCTGATATTCAAGACACTGGTCTTGATATTCTCGCTAAATGGCTCGCTAAGCTTCCCAACGGCGCTCTTCCTTCCCTCCAATTGAGAAAGAAGATTGTTGATATCATCTTCCAACTTCCTGTTACTGAAGAGCATTTAAGAAGCTCTGAAATCGGAAAAACTTTATATAGCATGAGAAGCAATCCAAGTAATAAACTTTTAAAGAGAAAAACTAATAAGGATAAAGGTGAGGACCCTGATTTGAAGAAAACCTTGAAAGATGTTATTGATAAATGGACTAAACTTATTACTGATATGGCTAATGAGTATGATCAACGTCATGAAGATATAGTAATGATTAAGATTGGTGATTTTGATTCTAATTCGGTATTTAGAAAGATAGAAAGAAAATTGAAGTCTCATTGGATGATTTTAGACAAAGAGTATTTTTTCAAAAAGATTCATCTCTCTTATCTAAAAAAATAGAATATGAGCGCTTTGAAGAAGTCAATTCCTAGAATGGTTAATAAAAGATCCGGTTTTGATTTCGTCAGAAAGCCTGTTGGTGTCGGTAAAGATAATGAAATGAGAGGTACTAGTGCAAGACAAAAAACTAACGAAGTAAATTTTTATTAATTAATAAAAAATTTATTGTTTCTTTTTAATAGGATACTGATAAATTGATTAAAGATATGAAGAGAAAAATGAGAAAGGATTTCAAATAATTGGATTGGAAAGAGAAATAAAATCTTAGCCGCAGAGTTTTTGAAAAAATAAAACATATATTGAGTAGTTTTAGTTTTTAATTTGAATGTTGAGTTTATAATGATTATTCGATGTACCAACTTATTTTACTGAATATTAATTATGATTATCGTATCTCTCAACATTAACAATAAGATGATAAAGCTCAAACTTTTGAACCAAAATTGCAAAAAAATTTTTTTGAGAATTTTTCTTTTTAAAAATTTCTTTTATTGAAAATTTCAGAATATTTCCTTTATCAGAAATTTGCCAACAAATTTTTTCATCAAACTCAAAACTCGTTGAAAAAAATTTCGCAACTTTTTTTTTAATTTATTGCTAGGCAACAAATCTTTCATTATCTAGAAAAATCTTTCTCTGATTCCATTTCCTGTCTAATCTCTTTATTCCTCTCTCTTAGAAGCCAAAAATGTTCTCTAACAATATCTATTTTTTTCTCCCGAAATTTTTGATTCCCACAATCAATTCCAGGTTCCCTCAAGCAACACGCAATATGCATAGAGCCAGATCCTTCTCTCCTCACATCTGTTAAATCCTTCTCAATTTCTTATTCAACTTTTAGAAACATCATCATCTAAAGAAAAAACTCTTTTCAATCGGAACCTTCAATGATTCCCTTTCTACCACTCCCATTCCCTGGTATTACATTGATCCTAACCAATTTTTCTAGTCACCTCTCTGCTTAAAGAGAAGATGTTGAAAGAGGCTGGCCATCTTTTCTTGACATTTTGTCTTGAACAGTGTCAGAATTCAAATAAATAACAATCAGAAGCATATTGAAATTAGGTGACAAGATAAAGCATGGATCAAGCAACATTATCTGATCAACAGACACGTTGCAAGGCGAACTTACAAAACCAATCGCCTTTTTTATCTTTTTTATAAAACGCGTAAACATATCAAAATAAAATTTAAACACATGTCTTTTAAATTTTATTGTCCCAAAAATAAAAACACTTCGAAATTTTGCCACGCAGATCATGCGACTATTTGACTCAATATACTCGTTTTTTTCATTATAAATAAAATAATATCTTTTTGAATATTTATTTTATATGTTTAAACAAACCCTCATCTTTTTAGTCTGCGCTTTGGCTCTTACCAGCTGCGCTGTTATCGAAGAAGAAAACGACGTCCTCATCCTCACCAAGGACAATTTTGATCAAGCTCTCTCTACTTATGAAAACGTCCTCGTTGAATTCTATGCTCCCTGGTGCGGCCACTGCAAGCGTCTTGAACCTGAATACGCTAAGGCTGCCTCTTACTTCAAAGAACAAGGAAACAAGATCAGACTTGCCAAAGTTGATGCTACTGTTGAAGAAGAACTCGCTGAAAAATACGAAATCCGTGGCTTCCCCACTTTGAATATGTTCATTAAAGGAGAAATGTCCCCTTACAGCGGAGGAAGAAATGCTCAAGGTATTGTTGGTTGGATCAAGAAAAAGGTCGAAGTCCCCTCCATCTACATTGAAAAGCTTCAAGATCTTGAAACTATTGTCCAAAAGGCTGAATTGGCCGTTTTGTTCTATGGTGATGAACTCGACACTGGCTTCCAAATGTATAAAACTGTTGCCTCCAACAATATGGAAGTTCCCTTCTTCCACACTCTCTCTAAGGAAATTATGGATAAGTATAACCCTAATGGAGATGTTAAGATCTCTCTCTTGAGAAACTTCGATGAACCTAGACTCGATTTCGATGACATCTACACCCCTGAAAACATCGAAAAATTCGTTCTTAACAACAGATACCCTAGACTCGTCGAATACATTGAAAAATACGCTAGAGTCATTTTCGGTGAAGGCCAACCCGCTATTTTCTTGATGACTGGAAGAGGCCTCAGTAGCTCTAGAGCTGAAGAAGCCTTCGCTGCCGCTGCCAACAAGATCCAAACCAAACTATTGTTCACTGTTTGTGACACTGAAGATGAATTGTGCCAAAAGGTCGCTAAATACTTTGGTCTTTTGAGAGAAGAAGTCCCCGCTTTGTACATCTTCAGACCTGCCAACCAAAGAGAAAGAGCTGCCAAGTTCCTTTTGGATGAACCCATCACCCTCGAAAACATTGAAAAATTCATCCAAGATTACGATGAAAATAAACTTACCGCTCTCCCCAAGAGTGAAGAAGTTCCTTTCACCAATGACGACTACGTCAAGGTTATCACCGGAAAGACCTACAGAGACATCGTCCACGATGAAAATAAGGACGTTATTGTCTTCTACAGTGATACCAACTGCTATGATTGCAGAGAATACTTGACTTTGTTCCAAGGATTCGCCAGACTTACCAACTCTATCCAAGACCTCACTCTTGGTAAAATCGACTTGGACAAGAATGACGTCGCTGGACTTACCTTCACTTCTATTCCTCAAATTATCTTGTACCCCAGAGACCAAAAGAGCAACCCCATCACTTATACTGGAGGCAGAGATATTAAAGAAATGTACGAATTCTTCAGAGAAAGATTGACTGTTGATTACAACCCCAATATCATCAGAGTTGACGAAATGGTTGAAACCATTAGAAGAGAAGCTGAAGAAAAGAAGAGAGAAGAAGAAATTTCCAGAAAAAGAATGCAAGAACTTGAAGCCTCCCAAGCTGCTCAAAGAGCCGCCGAAGAAGCCGCTGCTCAATCTGCTGAACCTGAAGCTGAAAAACCCAAACCCGTTGATACTGATTTATAAGAGAATATATCGCGTTATATTGTTTTTATTTGCCTGCATACATGCTATTTTGTTAAGTTTCTTATTAAGTTATTATGTTAAAGAGAATCTAACAATCCCCAGTATGGCTGAGTTGAAATACTAATAAAAATATCTAAATTCTCTTTTCTGAAAAATAGAAATTGAATTTTTTAGGGATCAAGATATTTAATTTTTCCAAAAATATTCCAAAAAAATTTTTTTTCGCAAGTCTTTTAGTCAAAAGAAAATTTCACAACAAAAAAATTCTTCATCGCCAAAAAAGTCTTCTTTCCTTTAGACTTCTCCAAAACCAAAATCTTTCTTCTTCGGTTCCAATTTAATGATAAAAAAATATGGTTGGAAACTCACGATTCCAAGGAACATGAAGCTTTGTGTAGCTTTTCAGGTTTTGATTAAATCAAAGTCTCCAAGGAGTGGTACCAGATTTCTCGCTTTAATTAATTAATTTGGTTAAATATCTCAATTAGATTTGATAGTAAACGGACCATTTTTTCCATGAACTCTAAAAGTACTTTTCTTCCTTCCACAGCACCTCTCTTATTTTTTTCAAGGCTCAATCTATGATTCTAGTGTTAGCTTAAACAAAAAGAGAGCTCACATCGACCTTTACGGCAACGAGAAAAAGAGTGAAGCTTATAATGAAGATCCTAGCGGAACCAAAAAAGTCAAGGGAAATGTCAATCCTTACACTGGAAAAACTTTCTCTCAAAGATATTATGACATCGTTGCTAAAAGAAAACTTCTCCCTGCTTGGGAAGCTCGTGAACAAGTCCAAATGCTTGTTAATGAATATCAGACTATCATCTTGCAAGGTGAAACTGGTTCTGGCAAAACCACTCAAGTTCCTCAATTCCTTCTTGAAACCATGTATAAGCCTGGGTAAACTTTGATTTTCTCCGACAAAATCTCTTACAATATCATAGATCTAAGCAAGGTATCTGTGTTACTCAACCCAGAAGAGTCGCTGCTATGAGTGTTGCTAAGCGTGTTTCCGAAGAAATGGTGAACTCTTTCCCTCTTAAAAACTCCTTTTCTTATTCAAATTAGGATGTCGTTCTCGGTGAAGAGGTCGGGTATAATATTAGATTTGAGGATATGACTGGTCCCAAAACTATCTTGAGATACGTCACTGATGGTATGCTCCTTAGAGAAGCCCAAAGTGATCCTTTGTTACAGAGGTTGCAATTCAATGAAAAATTTATAGCTAATTTCCTTGATAGATATAATGTCATCATTATCGATGAGGCACATGAAAGAATGTTAAACACTGACGTTTTGATGGGTTTACTTAAAGAAGTCCTCCAAAACAGAAAAGGTAGAAATCACAATCATATTCGTCAAAAACTAACCTCTTCAAATCAGATTTGAAGCTCGTTGTTATGTCTGCTACTATGGATGCTGAAAAATTCCAAGAATACTTTGATGATGCTCCTCTTCTTGATATTCCCGGACGTGTCCACCCTGTCGAAGTCTTCTACACTCCTGAACCCGAAAAAGATTATCTTGAAGCTGCTATCAGAACCACCGTTCAAGTATAATTTCTTTTGTTTTTCCAGAATTTTCTCACCTTTCCCTCATAGATCCATTGTTTCGAAGAACCTGGTGATATCTTGGTCTTCTTGACAGGTGAGGAAGAAATTGAGACAGCCTGCAAGGTTATCAAGAAAGAATGTGAAAGACTCGGAGATGAAGTCGGCCCTATTAATTGTGTCCCTCTTTACTCCACTCTTCCTCCTTATATGCAACAAAAGATTTTCGAACCTGCACCTCCTGCTAACAAAAGAGGAGTTCCTGGAAGAAAATGTGTCATAGCCACTAATATTGCTGAAACCTCCATCACTATTGATGGTATTGTTTACGTCGTTGACTCTGGTTTCTCCAAGCAAAAAGTGTATAATCCCAGAATCAGAGTTGAAAGTTTGCTCGTTTCCGCTATCTCCAAGGCTAGTGCTAAGCAAAGAGCCGGTAGAGCTGGTAGAACTAGACCAGGAAAATGCTTCAGACTTTACACTGAAAAAGCTTTCAATGAAGAACTCCAAGAAAATGCTTACCCTGAAATCCAAAGATCTAACCTTGCTTCCACTGTCCAAACCCTCAAGAAACTCGGCATTCAAGATCTTGTCCATTTCGATTTCATGGATCCCCCTGCACCTGAAACTTTGATGAGAGCTCTTGAATTGTTAAATTATCTCGGATCTCTTGATGATGAAGTAACATTCTTTTTTTAATATTTATTAACCTCCTCCTTTAAAGGGTGAATTGACTGAACTCGGTAAAATGATGGCTGAATTCCCTCTTGAACCCGAACTCGCTAAAATGTTGCTCGTCTCTCCTGGATTTGGCTGCTCCAATGAAATCCTCTCCCTCGTCGCCTTATTATCCGTCCCCTATATTTTCGTTAAGCCCAAGGATAATCTCGCTGAAGCTGATGAAGCTAAATCCAGATTTATGCATATGGACGGAGATCATTTGACCATGTTGAATGTTTATCACGCCTTTAAGCAAAAGGGAGAAAGCCAAGAATGGTGCAGAGAAAATTATTTAAATTACAGATCCCTCAAGTCTGCTGGTGATATTAGAAAACAATTAGAACAAATGATGGTCAAATTTGGCCTCAAGCTTTGCAGTCCCAACTTCCAATCTGTTGAGTATACTGCCAGTATCAAGAAATGCCTCATCTCTGGTTATTTCACTCATGTAATCAATCATTCGTATTGAATTTTTACTTATCCTATGCTATAGGTTGCACATCTTCAAAGATCAGGAAACTATTTGACAGTCAAGGATATGCAAGCTGTTGCTATTCACCCAAGCTCAGCAATTGATCACAAGCCACAATTTTGTTTATATCATGAATTTGTGTTGACCACAAAGAATTATATTCGTACAGTAACAGACGTCAAAGGAGAATGGTTGTTGGAAATTGCTCCTGAATATTTCAAGCCAGCAAAGATCAAGGTCTTGGAAACCAGAAAAGAACTTGAAAGAATCGAAAGAGAAGTTATCCAAAGAAAGAAGCAATACACTAAACTTTCTAAATAAAAAAAGTCCCCTCCCCCAATGCATTTTTTATTAAATATGTGAATTATTTGAGATTCAATAAAATTTATATACAATATCATCTTTATTATGTATCGTTCGTTCGTTGTAATCAAAAGTCCCTTCAAAAAACCTCATTGATAAAGCTTTTTTCCAACACTGAGAAACATATTTTTTTTGTTTATTTTGTTACTTCTATGGTAATTTTAAAAGGAAATAGCTTCTATTTAATATTTATAAATAAAAGTAAATCCATGAATAATATTTTTTTATAAAATCTCTCAATATTTATTCAATATTCAAATGACAACATTTTCACTGGGGGATAACTTTGTCAAAGACGTGCTCGAGGTCAGCACCGGGGCAAGCGTTGCCAACAACTTCTTGCAAGTAGTTTTGAATGTAGGTACCAGCGTCTTCGGTAGAAATTAAGCCATCACCATCTTCATCAAGGTCATCGAACAAATCTTCAGCTTCATCGTCAGAAATGTGTTCGAGGAAAAGCATATCGGCAAGGACATTATTTGATGCGATAACCTCGTCTTTGCTGAGTTGGCCATCATCATTAGTATCCCAAGAAGCACCAATTTCTTCAGCAACACCAGGGAAGATTTTGAATCCAGCAACGGAAGCAACAGTATCGTCGCATCTAGTCTGAGCCAATTCTTCATTTAATTGAGCGGATAAAAGTCTCAAGACGTTTTTGGAGATCAACTTGTACCAGCCAAAGATAGCACCAGAGCCTTGAATAGCTTCATCGAGAGTAAGAACGTCGTCTCCATCAGTGTTCAATTGATCGAAAATAGCATCAGTACCGGGCTTAGATTGGTGTCCAAAACCGTTCTTAATAGTCCAGGCATCAATACCTCTGTGGAATTCTTCCTTGGTAAGACCATTTTCATCAACATCATAAGCTTCGAAGAAAGCGTTCCAGTAAGCTTCATTGAGGCTTTCAGAAGTGCTGTATTGTTCAAGATCATCAAGAACTTTAACAGCATTAGCGATCTTGTGAGCAGTGTCAACATTTTCTTGTCTCATTCTAGTGTGTCTTCTGACAGCAAGGGTGCCAACCAGAGAGATCAAGAGGATTGCAAGAACTAAAGCTTTCATTGATTTAAGGATTTGTTTGAATTTTTATTATATTTTTCAAGAATGAGATCGGTATTTATAATGTTTGAAAAGTTGTGTAAAACGACTTGCGTGGTTGAAGAAAAGTATTTTGAATTATAGTGATAGTCGTTTTTTCAACTGATATAAATGGTGAATGTTAAATTTTTTGAATTTTTCGTTGAAATAATCTCAACGTACAAAATTATCAATTCATCTTGATTTGAAAAGAATTTTTGCCCAAAATCGACTTAAAGTGAAGCTCAGTTGAGACTTCTGAATTATATAAAAAATGCATAATTCACCTTTGAAAAATTCAATTTTGGGGTCTGTCTGCATCCTTATTTTTTTGAGTTTCCCATCTTACACATCAATAAAACGTGTCTACTATAAACGAAAATATCTCAGCAAGTTTGTTTTCCGCTCGAAATAATCAAAATTTGGACGTTTCATCCTTCTCAAATCCTCAAAGCCTTTTTCAGAGTCTTTTGAAAGACACTGATGATATTTCACTTTGAAGGAAATTTTTCCTTTGGGAAAATTGAAAAAGCACTGCAGACCCGCATAAGAGATAATAAGACATTCTTGTAGAAGATTAGCTGTGACTTTTTTCTTTTTTATTCTAGATATTTCTTGCCATAAAATAAACCAAAACAGTTAGTCTGTTCGATAAAATTGAATTTCAATTTTTGTCAGATCATGCTTTTCCTTTGAATATTGCTCTATTGCTGAGCGGCGTGAAGGAATCCATTTCATATTTTGAATATCCAACTCATGAAAAAAAAATCGTGAATTAACAAAAAGATAAATTTCTCGAAGCCGAAGTTCTAAACTCGATTTTTCAGAGTGAGAATACGTTTCTTTTCAATAACCTTCGAGTTCTTGCTATTCGTTTTTTATTTGAAATTCAAAATTATCAGAGGAAAAAAATCCAAAAAATTAAAAACGACAAAACGATTAACTTTTTGATTTCTAAAACTTGACAAATTGTTTATAGAAGAAACTCACTCTTGTTTCCTCTCACATAACGTAGCATTTCTTCAATCATATTTGGCTTTGCCATAATCTTATCGATCCCAAGAAGAACCAAAGCATTAAAAAAAAGTCATCTTGATTAATTTTATTCTGAAAATTATCTTTTCTTATATGAAGTTTATTCCTTCATTAACGCTCAAAATCCTCTTTCTAAATTTTCAAACAGAAGAATGCTGTTTTTCAGACATCTTTTCTCTTAACGAAGCATTGAATAACGTGAACAAAGAGTTTTTTGTTTTAACTTTATAACATACAAGATCTGAAAGAGATGGAGTATTATTCCCATTTTCAAATCTCCATCATCTTCAAAAAACTAAACATTTTATTGACTTGTCTAGGCCCGTCTATTTGAAATCGACCAACTTTATAAGCAAGAGGGAGTTCATTGAGGGCGAATAAAAATCATTCTAGACCCAGTTTCGGAAAGAAATTGGCTCTTATGTCTTATCCATACTTTTATTGAAATTTAATTTGAATCGATTAAAAGCCAATTCAAAATTAAAATTTTGCCGTTCAAAGAATTTCATTTTGAAAAATCATGCATGAGAAGCACACCTGGAGATAATACCCCATAGCATCAACTGATGTACTCTCTTATTCAATTCAGGATGAGCCTTATTTGACCTTTTCAATAGGATAAGGGCGAAAAAGTTTTTGTACTTTTAAAAATTTGTTGTAAAATCAAAGCTTTTGTCAGAACTCTTTCATTATTGAGATGTTTTATAGAGGATTTAAGCAATAGATGAATAAATCTCAAAAGATTTCAAGCATGATGTTTTGACGACAAAGAGTTTCAGATGTCAGCTTTAGCCTTATTTTGCAATTTTCAAAGTCCTTAATTACGATTCTAAATCTTAAGAAACTTCTTTTTGAAATTTAAAATTGCTAGTTGAAAATTCAAAGATCTTCCTTTTCTGAAAGTCAGTCATTCTAAAAGTTTTGTCTTTTCAAAAAATCCTTTCACATTTACTGAGATGGGCCTCAATTACTTCAGAGACAGATATCTCGAGCTCATCACACGAAATGTTGCAATCACTTTCAAAAAGTTTCGCTTAGCTCATTCTCTCGTGTTTTCTGTTTGGAAATCCCTAAGCTTGTGCAAGGCACAACAAAGAGACATCATACAATATTTTCAAACCAAACAGAAGTTCATTCTAGCAATTTCTATTTAGTTGAAACAAAGTTTTAAAATGACGACTGAAAAGCTCAATTTCACTGCAAATTATGGGATTTGTTCAGAATCGGTCTGTTTGGTTAGTGTGAAAAGGAGGGAAAAACAATTGGGACTCATTGAAAAATCCGTCGACCTTAGCGACCAGAGAATTCTGAAATTCCAAATCAAATCTCATTAATTTCTTTTGCAAAGGCTGTATCTATGATAAATTCAGTAATTCCCGATATCTCAAATTTTGATAATGAGAATTGG
>Ga0182738_1004269_pt1 | contig 15898 bp, 6 predicted proteins | sample eDN5th30CBELigMG_FD_128876 | JGI IMG/M metagenome (GOLD analysis project Ga0182738, IMG submission 128876) | Enriched Miracle-Growth compost microbial communities from Emeryville, California, USA - eDNA 5th pass 30_C BE-Lig MG (version 2)... ... | reverse complement strand
CTCCGACGGCCGCCCCAGGGCATGGTGGATCGAGACGCCAGAAGAGGCCGCGGAGGAAGAACTCCGCTTCCTCCGCGACGAGATTTACCAGTGGCCCGACGCATCGCCCTACCGCCAGATCCTGAGCGCCCACGACCGCTTCCGCCCGGGCTGAGGCGAAGCGCCTGCGACGGGGGATGTCGCGTTCGGTTGGCTAAGCCCGGGCGGCGCGGCGTTTCCTGTCAGGAAGTACCATTGCCAAATTGAGTTGTATGGCACGCAAATGCACTAACAGCCGCGTGTCCCTGCGCTATCAGGTTCCAACCCGCCATACCATTTGGCCGTCGCTCGACCATTGCCGGATGCTGACGGTGGCGCCGACGGAACTGGAGATGAGCGCATATAGCACGTTTCCCGATGAGGCGGCGTCGTCAACGGTGGGATTGACGCCAAGCTGGAACCTGCCGGCTGTCCACAAGGGGCGAAGCGTCACGCCCCGGACCGTCGTTCCGCTCGTCCAACTAGATGGAGCGCAGAGCAACAAGTTCTTATAGTTGGCGCTATCGTAAATAATTGAACGTCCGCATTGTTGGTCGTCGTCAAATGACAGATTAAAAACCGGCGAAATATACTCAGATGCAGCGTAGCCATATGTGTTATTCAGTGTGATGGTCATTCTCGCCGGGCTCGTATCCCCCTGGATGGTTTGATATGTTAAATCGTAGTCTGTCGCTGTTGCGGGTGGGTTACTTATTACGGGCGTCCTCGAGCTGATGTTCACGCCATTTATGCCTCCAACGGTATAGGTTGCCGCGGTGTTGGTTGTGTCGATGTTTGCGAGCGTGTTCGAGCCAGGTTTCGTGGGGTTGAACTGTTCCATTTTTACTTTGTCGTATTTCTGCGGAATTGTGTCGGCGGGTAAATGGAATTCATAGGTGTTCCCGAAGTCATCCGTCATCAATATGTTGATATCTGTTTGAATGTACCGCTTGTTGTATACGGCGCCAAAGCCGATATAACGGCTAACGTAGATAACGTTGTCATTTTTCGGTGGTTTGATCTTGGCTCCGTAGTCGATATTGCTCTGCATCTTATAGGTGCCGTCCTTGGTTGGCACGATCACATTCTCCAGATTGGATATATTTGTCGGCCATAGATAAAGGCGGTAATCATACAGTTCGTTGACATTGGATGAATAGCAGCATTTATTATCTTTTAGATAATTTACTGCGTCCTCGACAACGGAAAATGACACGTTATCAAATTGACATTTATCCTTGAATTCGGCTGATGGGCTGATCTCGTAATCGAATCGACGATAGTAATTTTCCTTGTACTCCGGGCTCCCCGGGGCATTGGCCGGGCCTTCATCAGACTGCCGGGCGCTGGAGAACGGCGTGCAGGTGACGCTGAGGCTGCCGGTGACGAGTTGCGGCGGTGGCTTGGGATTGATCTCAATCAGATCGCCCAGTGCCGCGCCCAGTTGCGAATAGTTTTTGGGGGAGGCCTGTTCCAGGGCTGGCGGTGTTCCAGCGAGGAAAGATCCGGTCGGGCTGATCATGACGCCGAGAGTGAGAGGCTGGGGATTGTTGCTCACGCCGTGCCGGATATAGTAATAAAGGGTTGCTATGCTACCAGTGACATTGGATGAATTCGTGTCGAGAATCGCGATTGGCGCCGGGGCGTCAAGATCTTTCTGTTTGTAATCATTCGGGGCGTTATCATATCCCCACGTTTTATCTGTCGGGATTGTCGGATCTGACAGCTGGGCGATGGGGTCGCCAGATACATAATCCAGAAACAGCACCTGCTGGGACACCGCTGCGGGGGAAGGGCAGGCGCTTTGGGGAATGGCTCCCGCGTCAAAAGCCGAGGTGAGCGTGAAAGTAAGAATTATCGGGGCCTGCTGCAGCCCGTTGGCATAGATACTATAGGAATTTTTAAAGTTGTTTGGACCAGTGTTGAACTCGATACTTGTGTTGTTGACGGAACTCCACGGGTCTACGAATTCATAAAAAACCGCGTCGTCCACCGGAGTGAGGGTCTCCGCTGTCTGGCCGTCTCGAAGTATTGTTACCTTCACCTCACCGTTTGTCAGCGCGGTGCCGATCAGTCTGGCTTCAAAATAGCCATGGCATATGGCGCCATACCTGTCATGATCGGTGCAGACCACGGTGATTGTGTTGGGCATATTATCGTCGTGGCCAACGAATGTGGCTATGGGCTCGGAGGTCTGAAGGGTGACCGTGGGGTTGCCTCCAAGGGGGGCGCCTGACAACTCGACCCAGCCGCTGATCAGCAGGTAGCTTCGGCCGTCAGCAGGCGCCTGGGGAGTGTTCGTCCGCTTGTCCATTGGGGTGCCGCTGCCGCTGCCGGCTATAATGTTGGAATCTCCATCTTTGTTGCAAACCGCCGCGTCATTGAATATCGCGGTGACTTTAGTGTTATACTCAAATGTGTATGGCGGGCGTTGATCGTCGACGGTTCCATCGGCATCGTCGATGTCAACCAGTAAAGTTCCGGAAACCCAAAGTGGAGATGTAAAATACGCCGTTGCTTTACCGGAAGTGTCGCTGGTCAAATTGCTATGAAATTCGTTGGCGCCCGTTTTATATGTGCCATTTTCGTCGCAAAATCTCGCGCCATTGTTGTTTGGGGGCAGACTCATGTGAACGGGTATGTTTTCCAGATATGAATTCCCAGCCTTCACTGTTGCGGTTGCCTGGATGATTCCACACATGGGGGTGGAATTCGGGACAAGTGTCACCGTAAGCGAGTCAACCTTGGCGCGGACAAAATTGATCTCGTTATACGGCGTAAGTGAATCCTGCGATGGAGTTGTATAAGTTGCACTCACCGTTACATTTCCCGTCCAGCCGCCGGCGAACAGGGTGGTTCTGGCGCAACCATATTGGTCTGTTGTTGTTGTGTAGGTCCCGTGGTTTCCTGGGTTGAGGTAGGGCTGCTGCTGGGCTAAGGGGTCATAGGACGGTGTGTCAATCTCAAACGTGATTGACTTGGACGCACAAGGCGCCCCGGATTTGGTTAGCGTGGCGGTGAGCAGGACGCCGTTCGTGATTGGTACATTAGCTCCGTTGCTCTGTAGTTCCAGTGTGTATCCGTCACCACTATCGGTATCGTCGCCGGCGCTCATTTTGTATTCCTTTATAAGTTAATGGATGAGTATCAACAATCTCGATGACTATTTTAATATTTTACAAATATTAACTATTCCGGTGCGGCGGAGGCGTATGCTTTCGCCGCATCAAATACGCGTCCCGGACGCCGGTTGAGCCGGCGTGGGTGCGATGTGAGCCAGCCATCCCAGGATGGACGCCGGGACAGCATGGAATGTATCCACGCGCCAATGACGTTGCCGCGCCGGGCTGCCACTAGGGAAGATGTCGCTGGTGAATGCGTCGTTGTGATTGCCATGTGACGCGAGTTCGATCGGCAGCAAAGTTGGGCCATGGACCGCAGTGTGGTGGTTGGCTCCCATCAGCGCCTCATTTGTCGGCGTTGGCTGGCGGTGGCTGGTGTCTTTCACGGCGTGTCCGGGTCCAGGCGCGCGCCCGGAGGGATCATCTGCGCTGTCAGCGAATGCTGGCGCCACATGGGGAACCGCCCACAAGTTCTGCGAAGGCGGAGGCGCCGCGCTGGAGGGGCCACCGCCTCCCCCAAATTTGCCAATCGTCGCGGCGAAAAGCCCAAACATAAAGCTCCATTTATGTACCTGCTTGGAGGTTTTTAGGACCTTTGCGTTATGGTCTTGTACGCTGCCGGAATCCGGCGTGTCATAACTGTGGGCAATTGGTTCGTAGATGGAGTCCAGGAGTCCGCTCACCCCCCAAACAACAAATGAGAGAGCAGTGGCCGCGCCAAGGGCAGCCCCAGCGCCGCCAGCAGTGAACCCTGCGGCAAGGACCGCGCTGCCAGCGCCATAGGTAAGGGCTACAGACACTGCGATGACGCCGAGCCACAGCACCACCTTCCACCATTTGGCCCGTCCAGTAGGGTCTTTGTAATTTACGGGATCGTTATCGCAGTATGCGAAAGGGTTGTATCCACCCTTTCCGAATGGGCTTTCGTTATCTGGCGCGATGAAGCGGCCTGTTGCGGGGTCGTATGGCCTGTATCCGTTTCCGAGGTGCTGGAGACCTGTTGCGGCGTCCCTGTAGTGTCCGTTGTAGCCGATGAGTGGCGCGTTTCTGAGGCTGTCGGGGGAAGCGGCTCCATATGGATCCCATGCGATTGTGTTGAATGAGGTTGTGTTTACGGGCGCCCATCCGTTGACTGTTCCGGATGCGTCAGCTGCGATGACCCTGATTCCGCGTGGTCCTTTTTCGACAGCGGGTCCGCCGGCGGCGTGGAGCCATGCGGTTTCGCGTCCCTGGGACATGACGCCGTCCGGAGACTCGACGATGAGGGAGAGGGCGTTGCCGGCGTAGAAGAAGTAGATGGGATCGCCCTGGGCCGGGATCTCGCAGATGAGGCGGTTGAGGGCGTCGTAGCGGTAGGTGGCGATGGTGGCGTCGTTTTCCCTGACGCTGGCGAGACGTCCGAAGCCGTCATAGGTGTATGTGCGGCCGGCCATGGCGGTTGTCGCGCCGGCGGCGTTGCTTGTCACGTCCTGGCCATTGAGCTTTGCCAGGACGAAGGGGTTGGCGTCGTCTCCTTCCGTGACATAGGTATAGGTGGTTGTGTCGGCGCTGCCAGCGGTGCGGGTGACGGCTGTGATGTTGTTGTAGTCATCGTAGGTGTAGCCGATTTCCGAGATTGGGGTTCCGCTGGCTGTTGCCGGCGGCTTTTCGCCGGAGCATGTGTATTTTGTAAGTCGCAGGCGTTCGTCGTAGGTATAATTGTTTGTCTGGACGACGGTTTTATCGTTGATCAGGACGCTGGTTTGCGCGACGAGGCTGTTTTTTCCGTATTTTTTTCCGGCGGTTTTGGTGGATGTTCCGCCGGTTATGGTGAGCGTGTCGCCGCCTGTGAGGGAGATGGTGCGGTATGTCTCGCGATTGAAGTCATCATAGGCGACCGTTCCGGTTGCGATGGCGCTGCCGCCGACCATTGATGTGGTCCAGCCGGTGACAAGTCCGCTGTCGTCGTCATAGGTGTAGCTGACGCTGACGCCGCCATCGCGGGCGGTTCCGCGCTTTGTGCTGGCGAGGCGTCCGTAGCTGTCATAGGAGAAGGAGAACGTGCGACCTGTGGGATCGGTGTAGGTGAGCGGCCTGCCGAGGGCGGTATATGTCCATGTGGCGGGACTGCCGAGATCCTTGCCGTCCAGGGTGATCTTTTCGGAGATGAGGCGGCCCCATACGTCATATGTGCGGGTGATGGTCGAGTTGTTTGCGGGGTCCGCCGTGTCGGTCTGCGTTGCGGTTGCGAGGAGCCCGGCGGGGTTCTGGTCGGAATCCTGGTCGCCGGGGGCGGGGTTTTTGTAATAGGTGAAGTCGTGGGAGAGGGCGCCGTCCTTGACCTCGCGTTTTTCGAGGGCCTGGCCGAGCTCGTTGACATAGGTGGAGATGACGGTGTTCCCGCCTGTTATGGCGTGGGATGCGGGACGTGTGGCGGCCCCTTCATAGGTCCATACGCTCTCCTGCTTTCCCCATGTCTCCGTGAGGATGCGTCCGAGACCGTCGTGGGAGCGCGAGGCGACCTGCAGGCTGTTGATGCTGACGGCGGTTGGCAGGGCCTTGGTGAAGGCGGCGTCATATGTGACGCCGATGCTGGTCCCGTCGGCGAGGGTGAAGGCTGTGGGGCGGTTCCAGTCGTCGTAGCTGGTTTGGGTGACGTTGCCGCTCTCGTCGGTATGGACGCGCAGGCGCTTCCGCCCGTCATGCTGCATGAAGGACGTTCCCTCCACCGCGCCGGGTGCGGTCGTGCGCGTGACCTTGGCCGGGTTCTGGTGCGTGTCATATTCGGTGACGGTCCTGCCGGACCTTGCGGGGGGTGTGTTCCGGTTCCATGAGGCGATGCTTTTGAGCGAGACGGGGTCGAAGTCGTCATTGCTCCACGGCCCCCTGGTGATCTCCCGGATGTTGTTGATGGTCCATGCGTCGTATGCGAAGGACCCGTTGATGGTGCTGCTGGCGCCGCCGGCCTGATCGCGGATGGTGGTGGTGCTCGGCCTGCCGAGGGCGTCATAGGTGGCGCTGGCGACCTGTGGCCACCCGTCGCTCTGATCGGTTCCGTCGCCCTGGTAGGCCGCGGTGACGCGCGAGGCTCCGTCGCACTCGACGCGGGCCTGGCGTCCGGCGTTGTCGGAGATGATGGCGGAGAGGGTTGCGACGCTGTCGCCTCCCCGTTTGGCGAGGGTGTAGGCGCAGCTGGTGATGTGGGCGTAGTCGCCGCCGCTGGCGGTGGTCAGGGTCTGGATGCGGCCGAGCCAGTCATAGGCGCGGGTGTTGATGACGCCGAGTTCGTTGATGCTTTGCGTCATCTGTCCGGTGCGGACGCAGAAGGAGCGGCTGGCGGTGGCTGTGGCGGCGGCCGGCAGGTAGCCGGTATACTCCAGATTCTCGGTGAAGGTGTCGTCGGTGGTGTTGTAGGTCATGGCGATCCGGGCGACGTCCTGGAACTTGCCCTTTTCGTCTGGCAACTGTTCCGTGACGGTGCTGATGCGCCCCAGATCCTGGCCAGTGGAGACATAGGTGACGGTGAGCAGGCGCAGCTTTGTCTTGTTGTTGAGGTCGGCGTCGCTGGCAAGGGTTGATGAGCGGACGGCGGAAGGCACGACGGCATAAGGGGCGGGCCCGCTGGCGCCGCCGGCTCCGGGAATGGCAATGCTCTTCCATGCAAACTCATGCAGTTCGGTGCGGGCGTCGAAGGCGTTGCCATCGGGATCCTGGGCCGGATAGGTGATGGTGATGGTCTTGATGTAGTGCTTGCGCCCGGAGAGACTGGCGGGGCATTCGTAAGTGAAGCCGTCGGACAATGTGGCGTTGCTGCCGCTGGCGTCGTAATAGACGTAGTCGGTCCTGATCCCGTCCGGCGTCTGCATCATGGTGCGCACGCCGTCCTGGGTGTCATAGGAGAACAGCGTCGTCTCGGCCCGCGTGCCGCCCGTCGCCAGCGTGCTGTCCGCCGGCGCAACATAGGTCGTCGTCACCTGTTTGGGAAGCTGGTAGTTGTTCGGTTGATTGTCGAAGCCCTGCGACATGGTTCCGTAGTAAGTTGTGGCGCGCGTTTTCGACGTACTATTTATATACTTCTCTTCTTCTCGAATTAGCCTGTGGAATGCATCATAGGTGCGCGTGGTGCTTATGGGGGTTTGGCTTCCACTTATATGGTTTGTCGTGGACGAATATGTAAAAGCCGGGTTGTCCTTCGCATGCAGGTAAAGATTATCCATCGCGGGATCATACGGCGTGCCCGAGGGCACTGTCTGACCGCTGCCGCCCAGGAAATTACGGGAGGTAAAGGTGTATTCGAACTTTTCGAGCGGCCCGCCGCCATGGGGCGTGCGCGTGAAGCTGGTCACGTAGGGCAGCGGGCTGGAAGGGCCTCCAGGGGGATAATTGTGACCGGCGGCCGTGTAGGTTGCCTTTTCGACCATCCCAAGTGGGTAGGTAACCTGGTCGATAACTGGGCCCTGAGGCAGGCTTCTGTCATAATCAAATGCCCACGTGCAATATTGTGCATTGCCGTTTCCGTCATCTCCTGTTGCCGAGAGTGATACCAACTGGTTTGACTGGAGGATCCCCGTATATACCACTTTGTTAGCTTCTGAATCCGGCCACAACTCGAGGGTAAAGCTGCTTGTGCTATAGGTTACTGACAGCACGCGCGCACCGCTGTCATCCCTGATGGAGGTTATCCGGGGAGCGCTCCCACTGGAGCCCCAGCTGAGCGAGAAGGCAGCGCCGGTTGGTGAGTAAATTTTGACAGGAACCTTCAACAAATGTGGGTCATTCGGTCCCGTGAGGATCTCGATGGTTCCATCGCCGTGATCGACCCTGTACTGGCTGGAGGTTGACGTCAGTTTCAGCGACGTAAGCTTGGCTTGGTTAAGCGTATACCTCCCCTGGTTGTTCTGGGTCGTATAGTTTTCTCCGTTCATGCAGGTGAGGGTGCCTGAGCTGCTGGAGGTGTCGAAGGAGCTGAAATTGAAGGCCCAGCCGCTTCCCAACCCAAAATTGCTACCTTGAAACGGGGCATAACCAATGACCAGCGGAAGCTTGGGGCCTCTGAATATGTTTTCGGAATTGTGTCCAAGCTTGACCGTGCATGTGTACATACCGGTGCGCGGATCGACATTGCTGGAAACGCTGTTCACAAAATTATCGGAATGAGAAAAATAATTAGCAGCCATCGGCGAGATCCTTGGGAAAAATCGGTGAAGGAGCCTCCATAATGACATTTTATGTTTGCAATTGTATCCAAGATTAAAGGCATATGCTTTATTCTAGATCAAATGATTTTGTTTTTCTGCTGTGTTTTAGATCTTGAGTGATAATCTCATGGGGTTGATTTCCCTATGGAGCGTGCCATGCCAGTAAACCCGAATTATAGCGGCAAAATGACGTTTGAACCTGCCGCAAACGCCAAGATCTATCGCAATCAGATTGTGCGCTGTGTTGTAACATATGCGGCGTCTCTAGAGGACGATAATCTTCCTTCCAATATAGCAGTCAAGATTAATTTCCTGGGGGGAGTCTGGCCCGACAACGACACCCTGGCGATGAAAGATAACGCCTGGACGCTGTCGTTGACCAGTGTCGGAGATCAGACGCCGCCCGTGTATGAGGGCGAATTCTATGCGTTCGCTCCGGCCTCCGAGCGCGGCGGGTCGAATGTGGGTTATGAAATTATTCTGTCTGGTTACTCTGGGGAAAGCCAGTCTCTCTGGGCCCTTCAGAAAACAGTCGCCACTGTCAATTGCTCGCTGGACCGGGCTGCCGTTCCGGTCAATCCTTTCGATGGGCTGAATGCTGACGAGCTGGGCCACAAGGTAGTAATGAAGGCCGCCGTCACGGATGGGTCAGGTGTTCCGGTGCCTGGGTATGCCGTGTACTGGTCGGGGGGCAATGACCAGAATGTCTTCAATAACGTAAATGCGTTCGCGGATACGGACAGGCTGCATAAGGCGCCTGTCGTGAGTTCAGAGATTGCGCCTGGCAGCCCTATCATTCATGGCAAGACGGACGAAGCCGGCGTAGCAAGGTTGACGCTTGTAACGAAGACAATCGCGACCCGTGTTGCCTTGAGTTGTTGGGGGCAAGTAAAGGGGTCTCTGAATATGGAGGCGGTCGCTGTCTACGATCCCGACGTGATTGACTATAATTATTCTGCGCCGAGCGTGAATCTTCCCACCGACGGCGGACGGTTGAATCTTGATGGAGTCACGTCGAACACCGTCCCCATTACTATTAGCACGAATCCGTTCGAGCGAGGTCAGCACTACGACCTTTTTATTTTTATGAATGGCCGCAGCGTCCAGTATCAGGAATTATATTTTCCAACAGGAGAGCCTTTGCCTCTTGAGGTCGCGGTGTTCCTGGCCAAGCCCCTGTTCAATTCGGATTCGGATGCAAAAGGCGGACGTGAACCTGACAACGAAATTTTCTATGTCGTCAGCTCCCAGCAGGGCGGGTGCCGGACATCGGTGTCCACCGGAAAATTCCATTGTATCGGCGAGAGAGGCGAGTACGCGCCCGACCCGACCATCTCGCCGCGTGATCTGCCGCCCCCTCTTGTCGAGAATGCGTCGCAGGTCGTCAACGTCAATACAATACAGAATGGCTTACGGCTGAAAATTCCGGTTAAGGCGGCCAAAGGATGGACGCCAAAAGTTGGTGATTTACTTTCATCAACCATATATCTTCAGGGTTGGAGCCTGTGGACTAACGAACATATAGGTAATGCCTTCCAAAGTAGCACGCGGATTGCTGAAGCGGATATTACCGCGGGCGAGATTACGGTCATCTACCCCAGCGCCAACCTGCGCGGCTATGTGCCCGACCAGAACGGACCGGATCAAGCAAAGTTCTATGCAGAATATTATGTTGTACGCGCAAATGAGGCAGATGAGCCGGAAAATGAAATATATTCCGAGTATGTGATGTTGAATCTCGATACGGGCGCGTAACTCTACGCAAGGGTAGATTTATTATTTCATCGTTAGCATGCATATAAATTTTAAAACTATTGCTATTTATGTAACTCCGGCTTCCGTGTGCAAATGCATTGATTTGCCGGAAGCCGTCCTTGGGGGTGGGCAATGGCGATAACGAGCCTCATTGCGACCGGCGGCGCGCCGGTTTCAGGGCCCGAAACCAGCCGGTTGGTCGGGTTCAACACAGTCTGGATCAGCGGCGGTAGCCGCGAGGTCATCAGCCTCGCCGTTGAGGCCGATGAAGCCCATTTCGACAGCACGACAGGCGCGAAATCGAAAAACCTGACCCTGGATGAGGATGGCCAGGGCCATGTCAGGGTCTGTTTCGTGACGTCGGTTAACAGCCCTGCCACGACGGTGCTCACCGCGGCGGACGATTCGCCGAACGCGTGGAAGAAGGTGCTGTCGTTCGCTCCGCTCCAGGCTGGGCCGGGTAAGTTCCTCTGGTATGGCGCTGCGGTTGGCGCAAGTGCCGGTGGCGGTCAGTATGACAGCATTTTTGTCGATATTGACCAGAATCCGGATCCGGTTCCCATGTCCATGGTTGCGGCGCGCGCCGCCGGTTTCGGTCAGGTGCTTGATGGAGATTCCAGTAACGACGGCAAGGTCTTGCTGCTGGAGGATGGCTGCGCGGAGGTCCGTATTGTTGACGGGTTTCCGGAGGCGGTCATGGTGCGTCTGTCCCTGCCGGAATCTCCCGATGGCGAAATTCTGTTCGTGACCTGCTCCTTTATCGCAGATGGGTTGGCGGATGCCTTCGCGCCGCTCCCGCCTATGCAGGACGCTGCCGGGGGAGTGGTAAGATGGTGAAAATTCGTCGCTCCGGTAGCTGGGCCCGATATGCTGGCTATGAGGGGCTCCCCATCCCTACGTTGCCCCAGGCGCAGAATGGCGTCCTGGATGTGGGGAGTGCCGGCGGGGCGGTTCAGGTGTGCGTGCCCCATTACACGGACCATCGCAGCAACGACAGTTTCATTGTTCTGCTGGATGACGCGCCGGCCCCAACCGTGCCGCCGGCCCACGTTGGCTTTAGGGAGAACATCACCCTCACGGTTCCAGCCTGGGCCTTCAGTAATGGCCGCCTGGCCCTGCGCTACGGCGTGACCGACGCCGCCGGAAACGGGGCGCTCTCCCCGTCAGCTGATATCGATGTGTCCGGGGCGACCGACGATTGGCTGGATCCGCCGTCGTTTCCCGATTTCGTCGCGGGCGTGGCGACCTGTCAGGAGATTGCCCGGGCTGGTGGCGTCGTGGTGCGGGCTCCGTGCGCTACCCTGGGGACAGGGGACAGCATCACCATCATGTGGGAGGGCTATAATAGCGTCTGGACACCCGTTCCTGAGGCAGCGCAGGTGCTGTTGTCCCGACAGTTGACGGCAGCCGATATTGCCGCCGGTTACATTGATGCGTTTGTCAAGATGACCCACGTGCTGCCAACGGGCGATGGCGGCCATTGCTTGGCCCGCTATCGCGTCAATTACCTGGGGGGGAGGGATGAAACGGCGCGGGCAGCCATATCTGCGGCTATGGCGCAACCGTCAGATGGCGTTGGCGCCGTCGCGGGCGTGTCCCGCCCGGCCCAGTTGCTTCTGGACGCGGCGGAGCCCTTCATTCTCGCCAGCGCCACCTCCGACGCGCCGTTTCGCTCGCCTGACAGGCCTTACCTCGCGCCGGCCAACCGGGTCTGGGTTGCGACACAGCCCTTTCGCGCCATTACCCTGGCGGTCGACCAGGGCGTTGCCTTCGCTGCTAACGACAGCAGCGTGCTCAGCCTCTTCGCCGATGCTTCTGGCCTGGCGAGCGCTGATATCTATTACATGAATGACAAGGGGGAGGAGACGAGGCAGATCGCGTGCAACGTCACGGTGGCTGACGATGCAGCGGTGGTCCTCCCGGTCCGTGTCGTCAGCAGGTTCGCGGGAGCCTATCTGGTCGATCAGACGAAATATACGGCTTATGGCTGCCGGGCGACGGCGATCGCTGGTGTCAACGATTTTTGCCAGATTTACGTCGTGCTGCCGTTCACCGTGGTGACCGTCAACGTGAGGGCGAGCGGCTCCGCGCTCGTGCGCGGCTACCTTTCCAGCGTGAAAAGCCTGACCCACGACGATAATACCTGCACGATCAGTCTCACAGATGAGGTGGCGGAAACATCTATAATAACTCTTAGTGGTGAGAACTGTGATGCGGAAATCACGGTTCGCTTTGAGAGAACACCGTTCTCTGGTTAAGGCCGATTTGTATTTATATTAAAATTTTCCCCGAAATGCATAATTGGAGCGCCGATAATGACGGGACTGAAAGACGATACGAATCCGGACGACGTCACCTGCAAAATCATATTGAACCCGATGCGAGCATTTGTAGGCACAGATATGCGCGCCTCTGGGACCATTTCACTGAACGGCCACGCGCAGCCGAACGCCACGGGGACATTCACGCTTACTGCGGGCGCGGTTTTCGCCAAAACCCGTACAAATACCTGCAATGTAGAAGCTGACAGTACGGGTGTTGTGCCGCCGGAAAGATTCACATCCAGCACCGCTTGCGATGGCATGCTGACCTTCTCGAGTATCAATCCGCCTGGCGGCACGGACATGAAGCCATACAGTTTCATCCAGCAGGACGGCAAGGACGTGATGACGTTGACGGTGGAGCCGGAGGAGGCGCCCGCGGGGGGACTTATCCCCATTGCCGCCACGGCGACCATCACGGATAATGGCCTGACGTTCACCGACGCTTCCGTCGTATTTGAACTGGAAGGTTTGGATGCGGCATACTTCGCGGATGGCGACCCCGGCGCGAGAACCAAGGTGGTAAAGGTGAACGGTGACGGGCAAGCCATTGCCTACATTGTCGATAAGAAGGTGGAGAGCGGCAGGGTGACCGCCACGGGCACGCCCCCGCATCAGGCTGCAACCAGCAGTAAAGATATCGCATTCACCGCACCGCCGGACCTGGTCCTGGATCTGTCGCCAAGGACAGTGACATTCGAAGCCGCAGACACCGGTCAAACAATCACCGTCAAGGTGACCGACGGACAAGGAAACGGCGTCAAGGCCAGTGTGGATCTGACAATCCACAGCAAGCTCGCCTATTTTGTTGGATACAACAGCAACAGCGCAACGGTGAAAACCAACACCGATGGCCTCGCCACGATAACCATCAATTCGTTCACCTGGTGCAGCGGCTCAGTGAGTGGCGATGCGACTGTGGGCAGCAGCAGTGCGACCGATCACATTGCTTTCGAAAGCAGGGTTCCAGCGGGCCTTAAGATTGGTATCGATAGTACCCAATATGCGACGCCATCGGACCCCGCAGACATCGACAGTCTTGATGTCACCTGGGTGAATGCCTCCGGCGGTCCAGCCACACTCAACGGATCTGTGAAGATCGCGGCCAGATATGAATTGAATGCAAAACCTTGGGCTGGCTATGGAGATATAGTCTTTTCCATTGATGGAGATCAATGTAAAGCTAAAATGTCGTCGAGTTATTCTGGGGCAGAGGCATATAAAGAATTGACGCTTTCCGTCAAATACAATGATCCTCAGAGCAATTTTATCCCCCAACATTATGCGCCGGCTACGGTTTATATGCAGGACGGTCACATCGAAGACGTCACCCTGACGATGACGCCAGGCCCCGGTGGTGGCGACGGCGACTCAGAGGCGACAATTAATTTCGGGTCGGCGTGGGCGTCAGGAAATGTGCAGGCATTAAACTTCATCGGTAGTTCAATTAACGTCGGTAGTATTTATAGAAATGGATTGCATCAAGCTGCTGTAGAAATCGTAATTGCATTGACGGATATTTTCGGTAAAGACCTGACAGCCGACAATCAGCCGGCGCTCAATGACGTCAAGGCGGCAATCAAGCTGGTGGATTATCCAACTGGCTTGGCCTATTCTATGGGGGGCGGCAGTAAAACAGGTCCGTTTTCATTCGTTGTCGTTGACACGAAGCCTAACATCTTCGAGAAGGAGATCCTCGGACAGGCAGGTGCGGATCTTGCCCTTCCTGTGGACCCTCCCACCAGGCGCGATGACCCGGAGTCTACAGTTGTCGATGGCAAAGCCACGCTCTATTACTATCTGACGTTCGCAGATGACGGCGCGATCACGTCATCTGGTACGGAAGTAGGCCTGATAATGGATGCTGGCTATCCTTACAACGGCGCGGCGAAATACAAGTATACGAGCTCCACTGCTCGGCCCGAATTTCCTCTCGTGATCAATTCGATTCCCAAGAAACTGTACACGAATCCGGCCATCGATCTGGTCCAGACCGTCACGTCGCAGCAGGATGCTTCCACCAGAAACGATGGGCCCTATAATTACAATGGCGACGATACACCCCAGAACTATCAGCGCCGCTGGGACATGACCGTGTCATTGCCTTCGGGCTCTACGCTGTTTGGCGCTTTCATGCCCACGGACCTTGATATTGATCCCGATGTGGAGATGCCCCGTTCAACGGAAGATTGCGTATACTATGACGTAAAATGGGGAGGCTATCAAATAAAGGCATATTTTTTTCAGGACAATAATTATTATGTTTCAAACGATGACTACAAGAATAACAAGCTGGGTCGCCCGGCCAAAGTGGAGACGCCCGCAACGCAGAGCATGACGCTTGATGGCGTGACCTGGGGCCTGACGGCCCCATCCTTTGGTGCTGGCCAGATCGGCATAACTGTTGTTGCGGGTTTTGGCGACCTGGGCAAGTCAGCCAACAAATGGAAGTCATGGAAACTCAAATTGGTAGATATCTATGGCAATATCAGCAGGGAATTCGTGCTCAACCTGAATTTGCCACAGCCGGGCGCATTGCTGAGCACCCTGAACGGCAGTACACAGACGTGGCAGCCGGTTGTTGCCACCGTGTCCGGCGCTGCGCCGGATGTTGTAACCACCGCGGGGGTCCAGTTCAGTCGTCTGGCGACGAAAGACGATGACAAGAATCCTAAAGACGACGACAACGCTCCTGGTAATCCAATTCAGAATATGTACTGGAAGGATCCCGCTGGTGACCGGGGCATAATCGGCGGTGTTCCTCTGACGGCTGTGAGCTCGAACGACCGGTGGACGATCACGCAGGTGAATGCCTTCGCGTCTGACGGTAATTCGAATAACAGTAAGAGATACAGGATGTCGGCGGTCTTTAACGGCACGGCATATTACACTTCGAGCTCGGGTTCAGTTGCTACCAGCGAACATTATTATCCGGTTATTGGCGTCACGGACGTGAATGCGGCGGCCTATATCCAGCTAAAGCCATACTGGAACTGCGGAGCAGTCATGATATTTGCGGCGAAAGATGGGAATACGCCGACCGATGGAACCTCATGGCAATGGAGCAGCGCCGAGGGGATGAGTACCATCAACGTGTTGGTGCTTGCCTACCAGTATGGCTCGGCATCGAACATGGGCCTCTGGGCGCTCGATGTGGAGGGGCAGGCGCACACGAGCGTCCCCCCGCCGCCAAACCAGTGACGCATTTCGGCGTCGACGTCAAAAAAATGCGCGACGGGCCTGGCCCGTCGCGCATTGGCGTTGCGCACATCAGATTCAAATACTGTCGCTCCGCAGGTCGTCACCTTCCGGCGTTGACGTACTCCTGAATTTTCAGCTTCCCGAGCTGTGACATGTGCACCTCGTCCGGGCCGTCGGCGATGCGCAGGAAGCGGTTCAGCGTGAAGAAATAGGCCAGCGGGGTGTCGTCGCTGACGCCCATGCCGCCGTGGGCCTGGATGGCGCGGTCGATCACCGTCTGCGCCATTTGCGGCGCGATGATCTT
>Ga0182738_1004268_pt1 | contig 15899 bp, 11 predicted proteins | sample eDN5th30CBELigMG_FD_128876 | JGI IMG/M metagenome (GOLD analysis project Ga0182738, IMG submission 128876) | Enriched Miracle-Growth compost microbial communities from Emeryville, California, USA - eDNA 5th pass 30_C BE-Lig MG (version 2)... ... | reverse complement strand
GCCATCACCTTCGTCAACGCCGCCGTCAGCGTCGTCTTACCGTGGTCCACGTGTCCGATCGTGCCTACGTTTACGTGCGGCTTGGTTCGCTCAAACTTCTCTTTGGCCACAGCGGCAATCCTCTGAAAATTTCTACAATTCGTGCGTTGAACAATCCGGCCGCCTGCTGCTTCGTGAGCGACGGCGGCCGCTCAATCGATATCGCGATGCGTACGTCAGGTCTTCTTCATGATGGCGCCGGCAACGTTCGCCGGCACTTCCATGTACTTCGAGAATTCCATGGTGTACGTCGCGCGACCCTGGCTCATCGAGCGCATCGAGGTCGAGTACTGGAACATCTCGGCCAGCGGCACCTCGGCGGTGACCACCTTGCCGGAAATCGAGTCTTCCATGCCGACGATCTGGCCACGACGACGGTTCAGGTCGCCGACGATGTCGCCGTAGTAGTCTTCCGGCGTCACCACCTCGACCTTCATGATCGGCTCGAGGATGACCGGCTTGGCCTTGGCCATGGCTTCCTTGAACGCCATCGAGCCTGCGATCTTGAACGCCATTTCGTTCGAGTCGACGTCGTGGTACGAGCCGTCGAACAGCGTGGCCTTCACGTCCACCACCGGGTAGCCGGCGAGGATGCCGTTCTCGGTGGCTTCCTTGATGCCCTTGTCCACGGCCGGGATGTATTCCTTCGGCACCACGCCACCGACGATGGCGTTGACGAACTCGTAGCCCTTGCCCGGTTCGGTCGGCTCGAGCGTGATCCAGACGTGGCCGTACTGGCCGCGACCGCCGGACTGACGCACGAACTTGCCTTCCTGCTCGACCTTGGCGCGGATGGTTTCACGGTAGGCCACCATCGGCTTGCCGACGTTGGCTTCGACCTTGAACTCGCGCTTCATGCGGTCGACGATGATTTCCAGGTGCAGCTCGCCCATGCCGGCGATGATGGTCTGGCCGGATTCGGCGTCGCTGGACAGGCGGAACGACGGGTCTTCCTTCGCCAGACGCTGCAGCGCCAGGCCCATCTTCTCCTGGTCGGCCTTGGTCTTGGGCTCCACCGCCACGGAAATGACCGGCTCCGGGAAGTCCATCTTCTCGAGCTGAATCATGTTCTCCGGATCACACAGCGTGTCGCCGGTGATCACGTCCTTCAGGCCCACCGCCGCGGCGATGTCGCCGGCGCGGACTTCCTTGATCTCGCTGCGCTCGCTGGCGTGCATCTGCAGCAGACGGCCAATGCGCTCGCGCTTGTCCTTGCTGGCGTTGGCGACGGTGTCGCCCGAGTTCAGCACGCCCGAGTAGACGCGGAAGAACGTCAGGTTGCCGACGAACGGATCGTTGAGGATCTTGAACGCCAGGGCGGAGAACTTCTCGTCGTCGCTGGCCTTGCGGGTGGCTTCGGCGCCATCGGGCAGCAGGCCCTTCACCGGCGGCATTTCCACCGGCGACGGCATGAACTCGACCACGGCGTCGAGCATGGCCTGCACGCCCTTGTTCTTGAAGGCCGAGCCGCACACGCACACGACGATCTCGTTGCGGATCGAACGCTCGCGCAGGCCCTTGCGGATTTCCGCCTCGGTCAGGTCGCCTTCTTCCAGGTACTTGTTGAGCAGCTGCTCGTTACCTTCGGCAGCGGCCTCGACCATCTTGGCGCGCCACTCCTGACACTGCTCGACCATGTGGGTCGGGATGTCGCGGTACTCGAACTTGGTGCCCTGGGTCGCCGGATCCCACCAGATTTCCTTCATGCGGATCAGGTCGACCACGCCTTCGAAGGTGTCTTCCGCGCCGATCGGCAGCTGGATCGGCACCGGCACGCCGCGCAGGCGCGTCTTGATCTGCTCGACGCAGCGCAGGAAGTTCGCACCGGCACGGTCCATCTTGTTGACGAACGCGATGCGCGGCACCTTGTACTTGTTCATCTGGCGCCAGACAGTCTCCGACTGCGGCTGCACGCCGGCGACCGCGCAGAACACGGCGACCGCGCTATCGAGCACGCGCAGGCTGCGTTCGACTTCGATGGTGAAGTCGACGTGTCCGGGGGTGTCGATGATGTTGATCCGGTGTTCCGGGAAACCGCCTTCCATGCCCTTCCAGAAGCAGGTGGTGGCCGCGGACATGATGGTGATGCCGCGTTCCTGCTCCTGCTCCATGAAGTCCATGGTTGCAGCGCCATCGTGCACTTCGCCCAACTTGTGCGAAACGCCGGTGTAGAAAAGGATGCGCTCGGTCGTCGTGGTCTTGCCGGCGTCGATGTGCGCCGAGATGCCGATGTTCCGGTAACGCTCGATGGGAGTAGTACGTGGCACGGTAGTCTCTCTGAAATTCCTGTTGCCTTAGCTCGGGTCCGGGCGAATCACTGCGCAGACCCGACCAGCTGGCTAGACCTCACGCGAAGTCGCGTAAGGGTGCTCTACCAGCGGTAGTGCGCGAAGGCCTTGTTGGCGTCGGCCATGCGATGCACGTCTTCGCGCTTGCGCACGGCGGCACCGCGGTTCTCGGCGGCATCCAGCAGCTCGGCGGCGAGACGCTGCGACATGGACTTCTCGCTGCGGGCGAGCGCGGCGTCGATCACCCAGCGCATCGCCAATGTCTGGCGGCGGGCGGCACGAACTTCAACCGGCACCTGGTAGGTGGCACCGCCGACGCGGCGGCTCTTCACTTCCACCGTGGGCTTGACGTTGTCCAGCGCCTGGGCCAGCAGCTCGATCGACTGCTCGGCCGCCTTGCCGGTCTTCTCGGTAATGCGGTCGACCGCGTCATAGACGATGTTCTCGGCCACCGACTTCTTGCCGGAGTCCATCACCATGTTGACGAACTTGGCCAGCAGCAGGCTGTTGAACCGGGGGTCCGGGAGGATGGTACGGGTCGGGGCCGAAGTTCTGCGGGACATAGGATTACCGGATTAAATGATTGAACGGGTTCGCGAGTGACCGTCTCAGGATCACTTCTTGGGGCGCTTGGCGCCGTACTTCGAACGGCCCTGGCGGCGCTCGGCGACGCCCGCGCAGTCGAGGGTGCCGCGCACCGTGTGGTAACGCACGCCGGGCAGGTCCTTGACGCGGCCGCCGCGGATCAGCACCACCGAGTGCTCCTGCAGGTTGTGGCCTTCGCCACCGATGTAGCTGATGACCTCGAAGCCGTTGGTCAACCGGACCTTGGCCACCTTGCGCAGCGCGGAGTTCGGCTTCTTCGGCGTCGTGGTGTAGACGCGCGTGCAAACGCCGCGCTTCTGCGGGCAAGCTGCCAGCGCCGGCACCTTGGTCTTGTAGTTGGGCGAGGTCCGCGACTTACGGACGAGCTGACTGACAGTGGCCATAACGTGATGATTCCTTGAAGAAACACGAGGCCGCCTAAGCAGGCGGCCTGGTGAAAATTTGCGTGATTTGCGGGCGAGGAGTTACGGACGCCGGCCAATCAAAGGCGCGGGATTGTAGGAACGCGACCCGGCAGTGTCAACTTGGGCGTCGATCGCGCGTGATCGAGACGATTGGCGGGATCCGGACGACGACGGCAGGCCCAGGGTCACGCCCCGGGTCTGCCATACACCATCTATCCCGTACATCCGCTCGGACCGGTTACTGCGCTGCCGCATCGGCCTCGTCGGACACCGACTCCTCGGTATCCGCCACGCCGCCGCCCATGTCCATGAAGCCGCGGCCGCTGCCGGTGTCGGCGCGACGCCGCCGACGCTGATGGTAGAACGAGCCCGTTCCCGCCGGGATCAGCCGGCCGACGATCACGTTCTCCTTCAGGCCGCGCAGGTCGTCCTTCAGGCCGCGCACCGCCGCTTCCGTAAGCACCCGGGTGGTCTCCTGGAAGGAGGCCGCCGAGATGAACGACTCGGTCGCCAGCGAGGCCTTGGTGATACCCAGCAGCACCGGCTCCATGCGGGCCACGATCTTGCCCTGCTCGGCAATCCGCTCGTTGACGTCGGAGACGCGCGAACGGTCCAGCTGCTCGCCGCGCAACAGCGTGGTATCGCCGCTGTGGGCGATCTCGACCTTGCGCAGCATCTGGCGAATGATCACCTCGATGTGCTTGTCGTTGATCTTCACGCCCTGCAGCCGGTACACGTCCTGGATCTCGCGCACCAGGTAGTTGGCCAGCGGTTCCACGCCCTGCAGGCGCAGGATGTCGTGCGGGTTGGGCTCGCCGTCGGCGATGACTTCGCCGCGCTCCACCTGCTCGCCTTCGAAGACGTTCAGGTGACGCCACTTCGGAATCAGCTCCTCGCGCTTCTCGCCCTGCTCGTCGGTGATGATCAGGCGGCGCTTGCCCTTGGTCTCCTTGCCGTAGCTGACCGTGCCCGAGTACTCGGCCAGGATGGCCGAATCCTTCGGTTTGCGGGCTTCGAACAGATCCGCCACGCGCGGCAGACCGCCGGTGATGTCGCGGGTCTTGGAAGACTCCTGCGGGATACGCGCGATAACGTCGCCGACCGACACCTTGGCCCCGTCCTCGAGGCTGACGATGGCGCCGGCAGGCAGCGCGTACACGGCCGGAATGTCCGTGTTCGCGAAGGTCACTTCCTTGCCCTTGGCGTTGATCAGGCGCACCACCGGACGCAGGTCCTTGCCGCTGGAGCTGCGCTGCTTCGGGTCGGTGACCACGGTGCTGGACAGGCCGGTGACTTCGTCGACCTGGCTCTGCACCGTGATGCCGTCGATGAAGTCCTGGAACTTGATCAGACCGGCCACTTCCGTGACCACGGGGTGGGTGTGCGGATCCCAGGTCGCGACCACCTGGCCGGCTTCGACGGCGTCGCCGTCGCTGACCGTGATGAACGCGCCGTACGGGATCTTGTAGCGCTCGCGCTCGCGGCCGAACTCGTCGATCACGCCGAGCTCGCCGGAACGGGACACCGCAACCCAGTGGCCGCGCTCGTGGTGCACGGTCTTCAGGTTGTGCAGGCGCGCGCTGCCCTTGCTCTTCACTTCCACCGAGTTGGCCGCCGCGGCTCGGGACGCCGCACCACCGATGTGGAAGGTACGCATGGTGAGCTGCGTGCCGGGCTCGCCGATCGACTGCGCCGCGATGACGCCGACGGCCTCGCCCATATTGATGCGATGACCGCGAGCGAGGTCGCGGCCGTAGCACTGCGCACAGACGCCGTAGCGGGTCTCACAGGTGATGGGCGAACGCACCTTCACCTGGTCCACGCCCTCCTGCTCCAGCAGCTTGACCAGCTTCTCGTCGATCAGGGTGCCGGCGCTCAGGATGACCTGCGAAGCGTCACCGGGCTTGAGCACGTCTTCGGCCACCACACGGCCGAGCACGCGCTCGCCGAGGCCTTCGACCACGTCGCCACCTTCGACGATGGGGCTCATCGGCAGGCCGTTGACGGTGCCGCAATCCTCTTCCGTGACCACCAGATCCTGCGCCACGTCGACCAGACGGCGGGTCAGGTAACCGGAGTTCGCGGTCTTCAACGCCGTGTCGGCCAGACCCTTACGGGCGCCGTGCGTGGAGATGAAGTACTGCATCGCGTTCAGGCCTTCACGGAAGTTCGCCGTGATGGGCGTCTCGATGATGGAGCCGTCGGGCTTGGCCATCAGGCCGCGCATGCCCGCCAGCTGGCGAATCTGGGCCGCGGAACCGCGGGCGCCGGAATCGGCCATCATGTAGATCGAGTTGAACGACTTCTGATGCACCGCCTGGCCCTGGGAGTTCTTCACTTCCTCGGTGCCCAGCTTGTCCATCATGGCCTTGGCCACCTGGTCGTTGGTACGCGACCAGATGTCGACCACCTTGTTGTAGCGCTCGCCGTTGGTGACCAGACCCGAAGCGTACTGCTCCTGGATCTCCTTCACCTCGCGCTCGGCGCCCTGCAGGATCTTGCCCTTCTGCTGCGGCACGACCATGTCGTCGACGCCGATCGAGACGCCGGCGCGCGTGGCGTAGGCGAAACCGGTGTACATGAGCTGGTCGGCGAACACGACGGTCTCTTTCAGACCGACGCTGCGGTAGCAGACGTTGATGACGCCGGAGATGGCCTTCTTGGTCATGTCACGGTTCACCAGGTCGAAGGACATGCCCTTCGGCAGGATCTCCGACAGCAGCGCACGGCCGACGGTGGTGGTGACCACGCGGGTGACCGGCTTGAAGCCGCCGCCTTCCTGGCGCACGTATTCCTGCAGACGCACCTTCACCTTCGCCTGCAGATCGGCGACGCGGTTCTCGTAGGCGCGATGCACTTCCTGCACGTCGGCGAACATCATGCCCTCGCCCGCCGCATTCACGCGCTCGCGGGTCATGAAGTACAGACCCAGCACCACGTCCTGCGACGGCACGATGATGGGATCGCCGTTGGCGGGCGACAGGATGTTGTTCGACGACATCATCAGCGCGCGCGCTTCCAGCTGGGCTTCCAGCGACAGCGGCACGTGCACGGCCATCTGGTCGCCGTCGAAGTCGGCGTTGAAGGCGGTGCAGACCAGCGGGTGCAGCTGGATCGCCTTGCCTTCGATCAGCACCGGCTCGAACGCCTGGATGCCCAGACGGTGCAGCGTCGGCGCGCGGTTCAGCATCACGGGATGTTCGCGAATCACTTCTTCGAGAATGTCCCAGACCTCGGGGCCTTCACGCTCGACCATGCGCTTGGCGGCCTTGATGGTCGAGGCTTCGCCGCGCAGCTGCAGCTTGGAGAAGATGAACGGCTTGAACAGCTCCAGCGCCATCTTCTTCGGCAGGCCGCACTGGTGCAGGCGCAGCGTCGGGCCGACCACGATGACCGAACGGCCGGAGTAGTCGACGCGCTTGCCCAGCAGGTTCTGGCGGAAGCGGCCCTGCTTGCCCTTGATCATGTCGGCCAGCGACTTGAGCGGGCGCTTGTTGGTGCCGGTGATGGCACGGCCGCGGCGGCCGTTGTCGAGCAGCGCATCCACCGCTTCCTGCAGCATGCGCTTTTCGTTGCGCACGATGATGTCCGGCGCGTTCAGCTCGAGCAGCCGGCGCAGGCGATTGTTGCGGTTGATGACGCGGCGATACAGGTCGTTCAGATCGGACGTGGCGAAGCGGCCGCCGTCCAGCGGCACCAGCGGACGCAGGTCCGGCGGCAGCACCGGCAGCACGGTCAGCACCATCCACTCCGGCTTGTTGCCGGAGTCGATGAAGGACTCGAGCAGCTTCAGGCGCTTGGTGAGGCGCTTGATCTTGGTCTCGGAGTTGGTGCCGGTGATCTCCTCGCGAACTTTCAGCACTTCGGCGGGGAGGTCCAGCGACTTCAGCAGCTCGAACACGGCCTCGGCGCCCATGCGGGCATCGAACTCGTCACCGTGCTTCTCGATCGCTTCCAGGTACAGCTCGTCGGTCAGCAGCTGGCCGCGCTGCAGCTCGGTCATGCCGGGCTCGATCACCACGAAGGCTTCGAAATACAGCACGCGCTCGATCTCGCGCAGCGTCATGTCGAGCATCAGGCCGATGCGCGACGGCAGCGACTTCAGGAACCAGATGTGCGCGGTCGGGCTGGCCAGCTCGATGTGGCCCATGCGCTCGCGGCGCACCTTGGACTGGGTCACTTCGACGCCGCACTTCTCGCAGACCACGCCGCGGTGCTTCAGGCGCTTGTACTTGCCGCACAAGCACTCGTAGTCCTTCACCGGTCCGAAGATCTTCGCGCAGAACAGGCCATCGCGCTCCGGCTTGAAGGTGCGGTAGTTGATGGTCTCCGGCTTCTTCACTTCGCCGTAGGACCAGGAACGGATCATCTCCGGCGAAGCAAGGCCGATGCGGATCGAGTCGAAATTCTCGACCGGGGTCTGCTGCTTGAACAACTTCAGTAGATCTTTCATCTCATGTCACCTGTATGAGGTGGTGCAATCGAAAACCGTGAAACGTGCGTGCCTTGCGCGGCTACACATCACTTGTCCGATTCCTGCTCCAGCTCCATGTTGATGCCCAGCGAGCGGATTTCCTTCACCAGCACGTTGAAGGACTCGGGCATGCCGGCCTTCATCTCGTGGTTGCCGTCGACGATGGCCTTGTACATCTGGGTACGGCCGTTCACGTCGTCGGACTTGACGGTGAGCATCTCCTGCAGCGTGTAGGAAGCACCGTAGGCCTCCAGCGCCCACACTTCCATCTCGCCGAAGCGCTGGCCGCCGAACTGCGCCTTGCCGCCCAGCGGCTGCTGGGTGACGAGCGAGTACGGGCCGGTGGAACGCGCGTGCATCTTGTCGTCGACCAGGTGGTTGAGCTTCAGCATGTACATGTAGCCCACCGTCACTTCGCGCTCGAAGCGCTCGCCGGTACGGCCGTCGTACAACACCGTCTGGCCCGACAGCGGCAGATCCGCCAGCGCCAGCATGTGCTTGATCTCTTCCTCAGTCGCACCGTCGAACACCGGCGTCGCCATCGGCACGCCGTGCCGCAGGTTGCCCGCCAGCGCCTCGATTTCGCCGTCGTTGAGCGAGGCGATGTCTTCCTTCTGACCGCCGGTCTTGTTGTAGACCTCGTCGAGGAAGCTGCGGATCGCAGCTGCACCGCGCGCTTCGTCGAGCATGCGGCCGATCTTGTGGCCGATGCCCTTGGCCGCCCAGCCCAGGTGCGTCTCGAGGATCTGACCGATGTTCATACGCGAAGGCACGCCCAGCGGGTTCAGCACGATGTCGACCGGCGTGCCGTTCTCGTCGAACGGCATGTCTTCGACCGGGATGATGGTCGAGACCACGCCCTTGTTGCCGTGGCGGCCGGCCATCTTGTCGCCGGGCTGCACGCGGCGCTTCACCGCGAGGTACACCTTCACCATCTTGAGCACGCCCGGGGCGAGGTCGTCGCCCGCCGTGATCTTGGCGCGCTTCTCCTCGTAACGGCGCTCGAATTCCTTGCGCTGCAGCTTCAGGCGTTCGGCGCTGCGCTCCAGGTCGGCGTTGGCGTCTTCGTCCTGCAGACGGATTTCCAGCCACTGCTCACGCGGCAGATCGGCGAGATAGGTCTCGTCGATGCTCGAGCCGGCCTTGAGCTTCTTCGGACCGGCTTCCGCCGGCTTGCCGAGCAGCACGGCCTGCACGCGCTGGAACAAGTCGTCTTCGAGGATGCGGCGCTGGTCTTCCAGGTCCTTGCGAACCTTCTCCAGCTCCGACTTCTCGATCGACAGCGCACGCGAATCCTTCTCGACGCCATCGCGCGTGAACACGCGCACGTCGATCACGGTGCCATCCATTCCCGGCGGCACGCGCAGCGAGGTGTCCTTCACGTCGGACGCCTTCTCGCCGAAGATCGCACGCAGCAGTTTCTCTTCCGGCGTCAGCTGGGTCTCGCCCTTCGGCGTGACCTTGCCGACCAGGATGTCGCCCGCCTTCACTTCGGCGCCGATGAACGCAATGCCCGCCTCGTCCAGCTTCGCCAGCGCGATGTCGCCGACGTTGGGGATGTCCGCGGTGATTTCTTCGGGGCCCAGCTTGGTGTCGCGCGCGACGCAGGCCAGCTCCTCGATATGGATCGTGGTGAAGCGGTCGTCATGCACGACGCGTTCGGAGATCAGGATCGAGTCCTCGAAGTTGTAGCCGTTCCAGGGCATGAACGCGACCAGCAGGTTCTGGCCCAGCGCCAGCTCGCCCAGGTGCGTCGACGGGCCGTCGGCCAGCACGTCGCCGCGCGCGATCACATCGCCCGCCTTCACCAGCGGACGCTGGTTGATGCAGGTGTTCTGGTTCGAGCGCGTGTACTTCGTCATCGAGTAGATGTCGACGCCGGCTTCGGCAGCCGACGTTTCCTCGTCGTGCACGCGCACGACGATACGCGAGGCGTCAACCGAGTCGATCACGCCGCCGCGACGGGCAATGACGGTCACGCCCGAGTCGATCGCTACCGCACGCTCCATGCCGGTTCCGACCAGCGGCGTTTCCGCACGCAGGGTCGGCACCGCCTGACGCTGCATGTTCGAGCCCATCAAGGCGCGGTTCGCGTCGTCGTGCTCCAGGAACGGAATCAGCGAGGCGGCCACCGACACGATCTGCTTCGGCGACACGTCCATGTACTGGATCTTGTCGGCCGTGGACAGCATGAACTCGTTCAGGTGACGGCACGAGATCAGGTCGTCCTGGAACTCGCCCTTCGGACCCAGCTGCGCGTTGGCCTGCGCGATCACGTACTGGCTCTCCTCGATCGCCGACAGATAGTCGATCTGCTCGGTGACCTTGCCGTCGACCACCTTGCGGTACGGCGTTTCCAGGAAGCCATAGTCGTTGGTGCGCGCATACACGGACAACGAATTGATCAGGCCGATGTTCGGACCTTCCGGCGTTTCGATCGGGCAGACGCGGCCGTAGTGCGTCGGATGCACGTCACGCACTTCGAAGCCGGCGCGTTCGCGCGTCAGGCCGCCTGGGCCGAGCGCGGAAACGCGACGCTTGTGCGTCACTTCCGACAGCGGATTGTTCTGGTCCATGAACTGCGACAGCTGCGAAGAGCCGAAGAATTCCTTCACCGCGGCCGCCACCGGCTTGGCGTTGATCATTTCCTGCGGCATCAGGCCTTCGCTCTCGGCGAGCGTCAGGCGCTCCTTGACGGCGCGCTCGACACGCACCAGGCCGATGCGGAAGGCGTTCTCCGCCATTTCGCCGACCGAGCGCACGCGGCGGTTGCCGAGGTGATCGATATCGTCCACCTGGCCGTTGCCGTTGCGGATGTCGCACAGCTCCTTGATGACCGAGATGATGTCCGAGCTCTCACCCAGCTCTTCCACCAGCTGCTTGGAGAATTCGTCGGTGCGCTTGGCGAAGTGGGCGTGGTCGTACAGGATGCCCGGACCGAGGATCTCTTCGCGGTGCACGCGACGGTTGAACTTCATCCGGCCCACGGCCGACAGGTCGTAGCGCTCCGGGTTGAAGAACAGGTTCTGGAACAGGTTCTCGGCCGCATCCTTGGTCGGCGGCTCGCCCGGACGCATCATGCGATAGATCTCGACCAGCGCTTCCAGGCGCGTGCGCGTCGGGTCGATGCGCAGTGTGTCGGAAATGTACGGGCCGCGATCCAGGTCGTTCACGTACAGCACGCGCACCTGCTCGATGCCGGCTTCGATCAGCTTGTCGGCCACCGCCAGCGTCAGGATCTCGTTGGCCTTGGCCAGGATCTCGCCGGTCTCGGTGTTGAACACGTCGTGCGCCAGCACCTTGCCGATCAGGTATTCCTTCGGCACTTCCAGGCGCGAGACGTTCTTCTGCTCCAGCATGCGCACGTGACGCGCGGTCACGCGGCGGCCTTCCTCGACGATGACTTCATCACCGACCTTGATGGTGAAGGTCGCGGTTTCGCCGCGCAGACGCGCGGGGATCAGTTCGAATTCGATCTTGTCCTTGGAGATGTGATACGTGATCTTCTCGAAGAACATGTCGAGCATCTGCTCCTCGGTGTAGCCGAGGGCGCGCAGGATGATCGTGACCGGCAGCTTGCGGCGGCGGTCGATACGCGCGAACACGCAATCCTTCGGGTCGAACTCGAAATCGAGCCACGAGCCGCGGTAAGGAATGATGCGCGCGGAAAACAGCAGCTTGCCCGAGCTGTGGGTCTTGCCGCGGTCGTGATCGAAGAACACGCCGGGCGAGCGGTGCAGCTGCGAGACGATGACGCGCTCGGTGCCGTTCACCACGAACGTGCCGTTGTCGGTCATCAGGGGCATTTCACCCAGATAGACTTCCTGCTCGCGGATGTCCTTGACCGTCTTCTTGGTCGGGGTCGAGGTTTCCTTGTCGTACACGATCAGGCGGACCTTCACGCGCAGCGGCGCCGCGTAGGTCAGGCCACGCAGCTGACATTCCTTGACGTCGAACACCGGGGTGCCGAGACGGTAGCTGACGTATTCGAGAATCGCATTGCCGGAATAGCTGGTGATCGGGAACACGCTCTTGAACGCGGCGTGCAACCCGGCCTCCTTGCGTCCCTCCTCGGCCGTGTCGGCCTGCAGGAACTTGCGATACGAATCCAGCTGGATCGCCAGCAGGTAAGGCACCTCAAGGATGCTCTCACGCTTGCCGAAGTCCTTGCGGATACGCTTTTTCTCGGTGAAGGAATAGGCCATCTTGGGTCACCCTTAAGAGTACGGGTCGAGCTTCAACACTTCATGGCAGGTCCTTAGCGGACCCGCCTCAAACACAAATACGGAAGGCGACAGACGGAAATCGCTTTCCGCCGTCGCATCCCGCTATCGAACTTCGCAAGTCAGATGCGTGGGGGACGGGCTGCGAACAGACCGTCCCGTCACGATCCAACTCACTTGATGTCCGCTGCCGCGCCAGCCTCTTCCAGCTTCTTCTTGATCGCCGCAGCGTCGGCCTTCGACACGCCTTCCTTGACCGCCGCCGGCACGCCTTCGACCAGGTCCTTGGCTTCCTTGAGGCCCAGGCCCGTGATCTCGCGGATGACCTTGATGACGCCGACCTTGTTGGCGCCGAAGCTGGTCATGGTGACGGTGAACTCGGTCTGCTCTTCGGCAGCCGGAGCAGCAGCGGCACCCGCGCCGCCGACAGCAGCCACGGCCACGGGAGCAGCGGCGCTCACGCCCCACTTCTCCTCGAGCGCCTTGATCAGATCCACCACGTCGAGCACCTTCAGGTTCGAAAGCGCGTCGATCAGTTCTTCCTTCGTAACAGCCATTTCAGTAACTCCGAAAAACTAGTTTGATGTAACCCAAAAACGAACCGGACCGGTGCAACCCGAACGGGTTACGCCGAAGCTTCCAGCTTGTCCTTGACCGCAGCGAGCGCGCGCACCAGCTTGGCGTGCGGCTCGGCGATGGTGCGTACCAGCTTGCCAGCCGGGGCCTGCAATACTCCGAGGAGCATCGAGCGGGCCGTTTCCAGCGTCGGCAGACTGGCCACCTTGTCGAGGTCCTTCGCGGTCAGCGCCACCCCGCCCAGCGACAGGACTGTCGGGACGAGCTTGTCGTTGTCTTTGGCGAAGGTCTTGATCAGACGGGCCGCGGCGCCCGGGTCTTCCTTCGAGAAAGCGAGAATCAGCGGACCCTTGAGGCTCGCACCGACGCACTCGAACTGAGTGCCGGCGATCGCCTTGCGGGCCAGCGTGTTCTTCACCACTCGCAGATAGACACCGGAAGCACGGGCCTTGGAACGCAGATTGGTCATCTGCGAGACCGTCAGGCCGCGATATTCCGCAGCGACCACGGAATGCGCGGTCTGCGCAACCCCGGCCACCTCGGCAACCATCGCCTTCTTGTCATCGAGTCTGAGCGCCATGTTTCCTCCTGGCGTGAAGAGCGTTAATACCAACGAGCGCGCTTCCAGCACGCCCACCTTTGACGGCGCCCTTCAGCCGGATGCATCGCGTGGGGCTGCCACACTTGGCTTCCGAATCGGGTAACACCATCTGCGCAGGCAGCCAATTAAGGGTCCCTCGAGCCTTGCGGCTTTCGGACCCGCCTGCGGTCTTCGATGATGGTCGGCTCGAACCCGTGCGCCCGCTTCGAGCGGTCGTCCGGGCCCTCGCCGGCCCTACATCAATCAAAAAATCAGTCAGTCCTCAGCGCCCGCTTACAGCGACAGCGACGACTGTTCCACCGGCACGCCCGGGCCCATCGTCGAAGACACGGAGATCTTCTTCAGATAGATGCCCTTGGAGGCGGACGGCTTGGCCTTCTGCAGGTCCTGCAGCAGCGCGGCCAGGTTTTCCTTGAGCTGGTTGGGCTCGAAGTCCGCCTTGCCGATGGTGCAATGGATCACGCCAGCCTTGTCGGAGCGGTAGCGCACCTGACCGGCCTTGGCGTTCTTCACCGCTTCGGCCACGTTCGGCGTCACGGTGCCGACCTTGGGGTTCGGCATCAGGCCGCGCGGGCCGAGGATCTGGCCCAGCTGACCGACCACACGCATGGCGTCGGGGCTGGCCACGACCACGTCGAAATTCATCTCGCCCGCCTTGACCTTCTCGGCCAGGTCTTCCAGGCCGACCACGTCGGCGCCAGCGGCGCGCGCGGCGTCCTGGTTCTTGCCCGAGGTGAACACCGCGACCCGCACCGTCTTGCCGATGCCGTGCGGCATCACGGTGGAACCGCGCACCTGCTGATCGGACTTCGAGGCGTCGATGCCGAGGTTGACGGCGACGTCCAGCGACTCACGGAACTTGACGTTGGCGAACTGCTTGACCAGCGCCAGCGCTTCGTCGATCGGATACTGCTTGCCCGGCTGGATCTTGCCGGCCCAGGCCTTGATACGCTTGGCTACGAACGGCATGTCACACTCCCTCCACGTCGACGCCCATGCTGCGCGCGCTACCCGCGATGGTGCGCACGGCGGCTTCCAGATCCGCAGCCGTCAGGTCGGGCTGCTTGATCTTGGCGACTTCTTCGATCTGCTTGCGGGAGATGCGACCCACCTTGGCGGTATTGGGGGCGCCACTGCCCTTCTCAATGCCGATGGCCTTGCGGATCAGCACCGCGGCCGGCGGGGTCTTGAGAATGAACGTGAAGCTGCGGTCGCTGTAGACCGTGATCACGACCGGTGTCGGCAGTCCCTTTTCCAGGCTCTGCGTCTGCGCGTTGAACGCCTTGCAGAATTCCATGATGTTGACGCCCTGCTGACCCAGGGCCGGACCGACCGGCGGGCTGGGATTCGCCTGGCCTGCAGGGATCTGCAGCTTGATATAGCCAGTGACTTTCTTGGCCATTGAATTACTCCGCGGGTATTGACGCCGTGAGGCTCCCCGATTGTCCCTTCATTGATGAACGGCAGCCCGTCCGGGGCTGCCGGAAAAATCAGGCCTTCTCGACCTGACTGAAATCCAGCTCGACCGGCGTGGAACGTCCCAGGATCTGCACCGCCACCTGCAGACGGTTCTTCTCGTAGTTCACCGACTCGACCACGCCGTTGAAGTCGTTGAACGGACCGTCGATGACGCGCACCACTTCGCCCGGCTCGAACAGCACCTTGGGCTTGGGCTTGTCGACGCCTTCCTCGACCCGGCGCAGGATGCCCATGGCTTCCTTCTCGGTGATCGGCGCCGGCTTCTCCGGCGTGCCGCCGATGAAGCCCAGGACTTTCGGCACTTCCTTCACCAGATGCCAGGTGTCCTCGTCCATTTCCATCTGCACCAGCACGTAGCCGGGGAAGAACTTGCGGTCGCTCTTGCGCTTCTGACCCTCGCGCATCTCCACCACTTCCTCGGTGGGCACCAGGATCTCGCCGAACTTGTCCTGCAGACCCTGCAGGCGGATGCGGTCCTTCAGCGCCTCGGCCACGCGGTGCTCGAAGTTCGAATAGGCATGCACGACGTACCAACGCAAAGCCATCTCACTCTCCGTACCCGGTGAGCCACCGGGTGAGCAGTCCGAGCACCGTATCCAAACCCCAGAAGAACAGTCCGAGCGCCAGCACCATGACGAAGACCACGATGGTCACCTGCATGGTTTCCTGGCGATTCGGCCACACCACCTTGCGCAGCTCGATGCGTGCGCTCTGCACGAACGCCCAGAGCGTCTTGCCCTGGTACGACTGCAGACCGACCAGCACGCCGAGCACCAGGGCGGCGAGCACGATGATCCAGCGCAGCCAGATCGGCTGCGAGCCGAGCAGGTAGAAGCCGGCGACGCCCGCGGCCACGATGACGACGCCGGCCGCCAGTTTCGCTGCGTCCAGCGCAGTTGCGCCTTCTTGTACCTGTTCAGTCATGTGTCACTGTCTATGGGCCAAGGCGCCGGAGCGACCGGCGCCTTGTTGCCTGTGTGGCAGGCCAGGAGGGAATCGAACCCCCAACCTGCGGTTTTGGAGACCGCCGCTCTGCCAATTGAGCTACTGGCCTAAGGACCTGCTTACTTCAGAATCTTCGACACCACGCCGGCGCCGACGGTCTTGCCGCCTTCGCGGATCGCGAAGCGCAGCCCGTCTTCCATCGCGATCGGGGCGATCAGCTCCACCGTCATCTTGATGTTGTCGCCAGGCATCACCATCTCGACG
>Ga0182738_1004267_pt1 | contig 15902 bp, 11 predicted proteins | sample eDN5th30CBELigMG_FD_128876 | JGI IMG/M metagenome (GOLD analysis project Ga0182738, IMG submission 128876) | Enriched Miracle-Growth compost microbial communities from Emeryville, California, USA - eDNA 5th pass 30_C BE-Lig MG (version 2)... ... | reverse complement strand
GCGAACAGCATGCGCTCGGCCCCCAGGAACACGCTCCCTTTCTCGGTGGCCCGAGAGTAGGGGACCTTCGGGTACCCCTCCTGAGCGATCGTCAATCCGGGGATCGCGTACCATTCCTCATCCGGCCCACCGGGCTGGTGGAGCACGGGGGGCAGCCTGAGCAGGAGAAACAGGGCGATAATGATCGCGAGAACCCATCTCGCCATGATTTGCGATTTCCTGAATGGGGGAGCGGAGAGGCCGTTAGCTCGACAGGGTACAAGGTCCGGAGGTGTTCGCCAGCCCTTTGGCCGGTTAATTCGGATCGGCCCCGGGGGTTTGAAGTGAGGTGAGGTCGGAACGGGTCTCGAGCCGGCGACCACCAGGGGCGAAGAGTCGGTCGTGGGTGAGCTTCCACCGATGGAGTCGAAACCGAATCGAGGTCCAAAGGACGCCGAATCCATAGGTGATCGAGCGTTTCAGGCTGATGGATGAGGCTTCCGCGAAGTATCGCGTGGGGCAGGAGACTTCGCCGATGCGAAAGGACGACGCGATGATTTGCGCAAGCATCTGATTATCAAAGACGAAGTCGTCGGAGTTTTCCTCCAGCGGCAACTCTTCGAGGATCTGCCGGGAGAATGCGCGATAGCCTGTGTGGAATTCGGAAAGTTTGGATCCGAGGAGTAGGTTCTGAGCCGTTGTCAGGAACCGGTTCGAGAGATACTTGTAGGCTGGCATCCCCCCCGCGCGGGCTCGTCCGCCCAGAATTCGGCTGCCGATGACGCAGTCGTAGACGCCGTTGGCGATCATTGAGGCCATGGCGGGAATGAGGAGCGGGGTGTACTGGTAGTCGGGATGGACCATGACCACGATATCCGCGCCAAGCCGGAGGGCCTCGCCGTAACAGGTCTTCTGGTTTCCGCCGTAGCCTCGGTTTTTGGGATGCACCAGCACATGCAAGCCGAGCTCCCGGGCGATCGCCACGGTCTGGTCCCGACTCTGGTCATCGACGAGGATCACCTCGTCCACCACCTCCCGATCAATCTCTTGATAGGTGCGGACGAGCGTGGCCTCGGCGTTGTAGGCGGGCATCACCACGACGACTTTCTTATGATTCAGCATCGACCGAGACCTGGGGTTGGGAGGGACGCGCCACCACGATGAGGGTTCCGCCACGCTTCAGAAGGTTTTCCAGCCAGGTGAATCCCAGGAAGGTCGCGGAGAGCCCCAGGCCCATCACGAGCTGGAACAGGGCACGAGGCCTGAGTACGGGGCCCAGCCCGGGCCGGCCGGAGACCCGCTTGAAGAACGCGTTACCACCGCGAAAAAAACGGTTGAGCAGGCTTTGCGACCAGCCGACCACGTCGTATTCCCACTCTCCGAACGTCTGGCCGATGACCTCGTATCCGCTCGCCTCGAGAAGCAGGCGAACCGAATCGGGCGTGAAGTGGGAGAGGTGGCGAGGCAGGTCGAGGTGAAGCCAGAACCGCCCGGTGGCGCGAGCTTGCCACGACCCAAAATTCGGCACCGCGATCAACACGAGACCGTCGGGAGCGAGCACCTTGTGCAAGCTCCTCAATGTGGTGGATGGTTCTTCCAGATGTTCCAGAACATGCCAGAACGTGACGCATGAAAACGTCCTGGATGAAGGGAGTTGATCGAGCTCCGCAACCACCCGTTCGCCCGCCGACCCTGATTCCGGGCGAGCCCGTTCCACGCCCCAACTTACCCAACCAAGGCGTTCGACGGCCTTGAGGAACGCCCCTTCGCCACATCCAAAGTCGAGGAGGTTTCGCCCACTCCCTTGGCCCGCCCAGCGCGTGACGATCCCGAGACGTCGGTGATTGCACAGCCAGGCGGTTGGGCCGTGGCGTTGACCGTAGTACGCCGCCGAATAATATCGCGAGAGGTCCGCCGGCCTGGGCCAGGTGATGCCAAGTCCACACCCAGGGCACTCGAGGATGTCAAACGTCTCGCTCGACTCTTCGACCGGAACGGATCGATACCGTGATACCCAACTCGATCGCCCACAAGCCACGCAAGGGGCACTCGTGGGAGAACGACCCATTCCATCGGTGTCGGGCTGGGCTGTCACCATGGTCGGTCGGGCCATCGAAGTCGTTGTCTCGGACAGGTGAACCGGGCGGTGAGCAAACCGATCTCGGTTGACTTGGGATTGATAGAAATGATTTGGGCGTAACTCGCGGTCCGCTTGTTCAAACCCCAGCCGCCGCCACTCGGCAGGAGCCTCGTCCTCCCATAATCGCATGATGATCAAATAATTTCGGGAGGACGAGGCTCCTGCCGAGTGGGACTGGCCGCCTTTCGCGCGGTCTCCTTCATCAATCGCCTCACCAGCCCCGAGCCATTTGTCATAACCTATTGTTATGTAACGAAATCTCAGGAGCGGAGAGCGAGTTACACCTAAATGACTACTCAAAGACTGAAGAGATGATGAAGGCAATTTTGTGTCGACTCTCGAGGACCTTGATCCTCGAGAGCCCGGTGTTGTCGGGAAGAACGGCGGAGAGTTTCCTCATGATGAGGGAGTGGCGGCCTTGGATTCGGGGATGACGCTCTCCTCGGTTTCGGTGGGGAAGTTCGCCGGAACCGGTAGCGTGACCTTGCCGGTCGCGGCCCACTCCGTCCCTCGGGTCAACAGGGTCAGGAACCCAACGCAACGGGCGGCGACCGTTTCCTCGTTCATGGTATGGCCCAGAACCGTTGTGAACACACGCCCCCGACCGTAGGGGATCACCCAGGCGATGGGCTCGTTTGTCCCGCTCCCTTTGTAGTCGGGAGAGGCGAAGGCGGTCGCGAGGACTTCCATGTTCTCGGCCGGCCCACGTTGCCCCTGGTAGAGTTCGTCCTTGGAGTGGACCCAGACGCGCGGGATTCCCCGGGTGATCGGGTGGTCTGGCTTCTGGATGGTGACCTTGTAAGCGTGTTGCGGTCCATGCCCAGCGCCAAGGCCTTCTCCCTTGGGAGTGCGAACGACCTTCCCCTCGTTGTCCAGGGTAATGCGATCGCCAAACGAGTTCTTGCGCCAGCCCAGGCCGATCATCTTGTTGAACTCGTCCCAGGGTTCAAACGCGTTGTTCGCCGCGTGAACGTTAACCAGCCCGCCCCCCTTCTTCAGGTAGGCTTCAAGCTGCTTTTCCACCCGTTCCGGCCAGCGTTCGCCGTTATAGTTGCTGACCACCACGTCGTATCGGTCGAACTGAGGGGCGAAGGCGTCCCACTCTTCCCCCTTGGACCCCTTGGGTGGGGTGGTCGCGACGCTCACGTCGAACCGCCCCGAATCCGTGAGGGCCTTCTTCATGATCGCGGTCATCGGAGCCCAGGTATGGTTGTTCTGCCCATCAATGACGAGCACTCGGACCTTTTCGGCCGCGTGGGTCACGGTCCCTACAAGCAAGCACGCCAGGATTCCAAGGCTCAAGCTAGCTCGACGTCTGGTCATCCGCCGGTTCTCCCTTTGGGCGCGTTTCGCCCCCCTTACCAAGACCGCCACGCTCGGAATTCCCCGAGGGAGGGGCCACGCACCGCCTGAATTCAAAAGGATACCCGGCCCGATCGGGACCACAACCTTCGACCCGGTTCGGACTACGTTTTGACCCCGCCCCTGCTTCGGCTCGCGACCCTGGATTTCGTCAGGGTTTACTTGCGTGCGTGGGCGGCGCCCCAAAGCTGGATCTGGTCGAACTGGCCGGTGTCGTCGAACGAACCGAGCCCGATTCCTCCGTGCGTGAACCGGGTGTCGTGGGCGGTCATGGCGGGACGTTCCATGTCGTCGAAGAAGACCTGGATCAGGCCGTCCTTCACGGTTCGGACGATCCGAACGTGGTGCCACCCATCGGTCCAGGGGGTTCCCTTGGTCCGGTCCTCGGCGATCGAGACGCGGGGCTGGCCATCCACCACGAAGATGCTGTTGGCGTGCGGGTCCGCTTCCTTGCCGAGATGTACATAGTAAAAGTGGCTGGCATCCTGTCGGCCGAAGGCGAAGCAGAGGTCGCGATGCCCGTAGTCGCGGCCCGTGGAGTGGACCTGGACGTCGAGCACGAAGTCGGTCACATCCACGTTGCGACTCAAGGCGAGGTTGAAGGGGGAGCGGACCGGCGGCTTGTAGTCGCTCGCTCGGTGCTGGTCGAGGACGCGATTCTCTCCCGACCGGGTGATCTTCCAGGCCTTGGCGTCCGTCGGCTCCCAGTCGCCCAGGTCGTCTCGCTCGAAGTCGTCCTTCAGGACCAGCGGCAGCCGCTCGGCCGCCTTGGGTCGCTCCGCGAATGGGGCGGGAGTGGATGCCGGGCGATCGGCGCCGACCAAAACCAACGCCGCGAAGCACGGAATGAAGCGAACGAGGCTCTCTCGTTTCGACTGGGAGGCGGGCATGCGATGGTCTCTCCGCTGTCGTGGTTGACTCGAGCCGGCCGAGGATGGCTCACGCTTCTGGCGAAGGCACTTGTGAGCGTCCGCCAGAGATATCACGTTCGAACGAACATTCACGATAAGCTCTGAACGCGTTCGTTTCCACTCATCGCCGAGTCGTTCGGTGTGGATTGGCGTGGCGGTCGGGCCATGGGCTCCGCCGCGATCAAAGACTCCTCGATCTTACCGAGGGAACGAAGCGGGAAACGGTCGCGAGGGTGGTTCACCCGAGTTCGCGGTCAAGCGACGTCAACATCTTCGGTGAGGGGAGTCGAACTGGCTCGGCCCCTTGAGCGGAACACCCGTATCAGCACAACGATTCCGCCGATCAGTCCGACGAGATAGCTGGCCGAGTGCGCCCACAGGTCGGCGAGGAACGGTACATGCCGATCCGAAGGGAGTTTGCGCGTGATTGGGCCGACAAGAAACACGGTCCCCGACCGCGCCAACAGCCACCCCGTGACTCCGGCGAGCAACGCGCTCACCGCCATGACAGCGAGTAGGCATGCGGTCGGTCGGGCGAGCGACTTGGCCGAACGCTTGGGGCGTCGCCCGGCGCGGGCGGCCACCGCCAGCGGGACGCCGAGCAGCAGTCCCACCCACCATGTCGCGATCACGCCCCAGCCGAAGCCAAGCAGCGTGGGGTCTTGTGTCTCGAAGATCGGTGCATGGCCGAGGGTGAAATACTCGACGCAGACGCGGGCCGTGATTTGGTCGTGAGCGACCCCATGGAACACGGCGGCGGCCACGGACATCAGCACGATTTTTAGAAACGGCAAAGGCGGCTCTACTCCTGTCTCGAAATCCCGAGCCGGTACGCGTTCCCGAGTTAGAACCGAACAAGCCAGCCGATCCGTGGATTCGTGGGGTGTGTCAAGCGTCAGCTCGGCCGCGCCACATGGGCTGAAACACGCGGGTGGATGCGTTCCCGCCGAGGTCGATGGAGAATCGGTGGTCGTGTGCGTGACCTGCCCAGCTATTGGTGCGTCCGCGCAGACGCTTAACACACCCTACGAATACTGGTTTACGGAATTTCTATTCGTGAGCATGTGTAATTTTAAGCCGCCATGTGTCGTGGCTTAGTTTGGTTATTGTCGTTTAGATGTATTAGTGCTTCGTCGCAGCCAGATTGCGCCCATGCCAAGAACAAGGAAGCCAGCTAACGTGCTCGGTTCTGGGGTTGTGACCAAATGGATCGAGGTAAAGTTTCCATCGGATCGATAGCCGATCGGCGACTCCGAGTCACGGTTTACACCGGTAAAGGCATAGGTCGGCGGCGCGGCGGAGGACGGAGTTGCGAAGAGGCAAAGCAACAGGCCTATGAGCGAGGCATGGAGTCGAAGTCGCATTTGGGTATCCTTCCCTGTTGAAATCATCATGAATCGCATGCCACGCGGGGAACATCCAAGAAAGTCGCTTGCGCAGAGCGCGGATGTTCGCAGGGGGGGGCGAGGCGATCGTTGCGTTGATCGGGGGGATTTAGTTAGTTTGGTTCGGTTTGGCGGTTGGCCCAGACCTGCCTCCCCCCCGCCTAATGGTGAACTGAGTTATAAGGCAGGGTGGGTGAAAATGGCAACAGGATTATTGATGTTTTGCTGGTCATCGCCGTGTAACGTCAGATTTGATGCGACGTTTCCTTTTGGTGGAACGGTTCTTATGTCGATTCGACTGGTTTTTGGGTCGACGCTTTCTTTACGCTTTAAACATGCCACATGGATCTACGTGTGCTTTGTGATGGATCTTTGTCCGGGGGTGGTCAACGCGGTTTGAATCGCTTCTGAAACGCTGATTTGTCAGAGACTCTTCGCCGAGTTCCACTGAAGGAATCACAGAAACACAGGCAAAGGTGTGGGGCCGACGACCAAGGGGTGTGGTCGGGAGTCCAGTCACGATGTGATCGTGTTTGGTTGTATGAATTTATATGAAAATAAACAATGCGTTAAACTGAAAGAATCGGCATGTGTGGTTGTGGTTGGCATGGCTTTTGGGCGGCAGGGACTGGGCTATTAAACAACCCGCATCGATCCGCGGGGAGACTCGGGCCGATCATCGTCTTCCCTGGGAGCGCGGGCGTCCCGCCCGCAATGGTTTTTGGAAAATACGAAGAGCGGGCGGGACGCCCGCGCTCCCAGGGAAAGAAAACTCTCGCTCCCAGGGAAAGAAAACTCTCGCTCCCAGGGAAAGAAAACTCTCGCTCCCAGGGAAAGAACCCTTGATGTTTCGCAGTCCGAAACTCCATTCAGGTAGCTCATCCGAGGGCTTCTGAGGTAGGGCGGTCTGAGAGGTGGGCGGTACGAGTTTTCCCGGCTCGCCGTGCGCAGGGGGGGATGAGTTGAGGGAACCCACGCTGGTGGTCGAACCGGTCAACCGACGCGTGGTGATTGCCTCCCTTCGGAGCTCAGTGCCTTTTGTGACCGAGTTCTTCGGCTGGATTGAATTGCATTCGTCTTATTACCAAGTGTCTATTGATTCTGGCCTGGCGGACAGGTAGCTTCAGGAGGGTGCCGAGGCTGCCCCCTCACCCATGGCCTACAGCGTGTTTTGAATTCGGATTTTGGTGTGTCGGTATCAGTGTTGATTCCATTAACGACCCTGCGATTTTTGATGATAGGAGGCTGACTGATGGGGTTCCTTGGAATTCTGCTCGCGCTCGGCTTGCTGATGTGGCTGGCCTTTCGAGGGTGGAGCGTGCTCTTGGTCGCTCCGCTGGCCGCCATCCTGGCCGCGGCATTATCCAACGAGCCTCTTCTTGCCCACTGGACGCAAACGTTCATGGGGAGTACCTCTCGCTTCGTCGCCAAGTGGTTCCCCTTGTTTTTGCTTGGGGGGTTGTTTGGCAAGCTGATGGACGATAGTGGTTCCATCTCCGCGATTTCGCGGTACTTGACCAAACGGTTAGGGACGCGTCACGCGATGCTGTCGGTGGTACTGGCCTCGGCCGTGGTGACGTACGGCGGGGTAAGCGTCTTCGTCGCCTTCTTCGTGCTGGTCCCCATGGCGGAGGATATGTTCCGGTCGGCGGATATCCCGCGCAGGCTGATGCCGGCCACCATTTGCCTGGGCGCGTTCACGTTCACGATGTCGGCGCTCCCCGGGTCCCCCTCGGTGAACAACGCGATCCCCATGCCTTACTTCGGCACCACGCCGTTCGCGGCTCCCGGGCTTGGAATCATCGCGTCACTCATCACCATGGCGTTTGGCATGTGGTGGCTCAAACGTGCCGAGCGCGCCGCGCGTGCGGCCGGGGAAGGGTATGGCGCGACTACCCCGCCGACAGCCATTGTGATCGATGAGAAAACGCGCGAGCACGCGACGGCCGCGGGAGACTTCGATCCCGCCGAGCTCCCGCATGGCAAGCGAGCCACCGAGCCTCCCCCGTTCCTCGCCATGCTTCCACTGGCTGGTGTGATCGCCACGAACTTCCTGATGTCGTTGGTCATCCTCCCTCGCCTGGATTTCTCGTTCCTGGCTGACGAGTCGTGGGGGGCGACCACGTTCGGGGCCGTCGCCGGAGTCTGGTCGGTGGCGATCGCGCTCGCGGTGGGGGTTTTGATCGTGGTGGTGGGCAACTTCTCTCGCTTGCCCTCCTTGCGCGAGAGTCTGGATGCCGGCGCCAATGCCTCGGTTCTGCCGGTCCTGACGGTGGGGAGTGTGGTCGGGTTTGGCGCCGTGGTGGCTTCGCTCCCCGCCTTCACGATGATCCGCGACGCGGTCCTCTCGATTCAAGGGGGGCCGCTCGTTTCACTGACCGTCGCCATGAACATGCTCGCTGGACTGACGGGGTCGGCTTCCGGCGGGATGACCATCGCACTCGATGCGCTGGGAGGCACCTATCTTCGACTCGCCCTTGAACAGGGGATCGATCCGGCCCTGTTGCATCGCGTGACCACCATCAGCGCGGGGACCCTCGACGCGCTTCCGCACAACGGGACCGTGCTGACGGTCCTCCAGGTCTGTGGGTTATCACACCGCGAGAGTTATCTCGACATGGTCATGACCGTGGTGGTCAGCACGATTGTCGCGTCGGTGGCCGTGATCGTGCTGGGTTCGATCTTTGGATCCTTCTGATCGGTCTCACGTTCTCAACGCGTTTGCCGGGGAGCAAGACCGTTCGCTCTGGATCATGCGAGACGATTGGAAAACGCCACGAGGTTGACCGAGCCAGCTTGGTCAACCTCGTTCGCAATGGGCTGGATAATAGAAAGGTTGGGGCGGAACGGAACGACCTATTGAGCGGATCCGCCACGGGTTGAGAGCCGCCGTGCGTGCTTGGACTTAGGGGTCGCCACTCGGCAGGAGCCTCGTTCTCCCAATAAGACATGATGATAAGGTGGTTTCGGGAGGACGAGGCTCCCGCCGAGTGGGAATGGCTTGAACCCACTGGTAGTCACTCGGCAGGAGCCTCGTCCTCCCAAGAATATGATGATAAGGTGGTTCCGGGAGGACGAGCCGAACCTAGGGGTGGAGAGCGATTTCCACCCTATCAATTTCATCTCACGCCTTCGGTTGCGCGTAGGCGAGGGCCAGCAAGCAGTACGCGGTGACGAGGTTTGGATCACCTTCCATGAAGCCGTCAGCGGGGTTCACCCAGCTTCCATTGGCGTCCTGCCGCTTGGCGAGGGCCTGGGTCAACTCGAGGCGCCAGTCGTGGCTTTTGCCATTCGCATCGACGAGGGTGGGTTTGCCCAGCAGGGCCAGGGTCTTGGCAAAGGTCTGATAGTAATAGTAAAGACCTCTCTGCCCGAGCCCCGGGTTCTCGTCGACGCTGTAGTTGCGAGTGATATAGGCGTGGGCGGCCTTGACGCGCGGGTCATCGGGCTTCAAGCCCGCATAGATCATGCTTTTGAGTCCCGCGTAGGTCATGGCCGAGTAAGAGCGGAGCCCACCGTCGGGATTCGTCCCGGCGACACTGGAACCCCCCTTGGCCGCCGTATAGACGAAACCGCCGTCGTTCACCTTCTCGGCCCAGGGCTGGTCGTTGAACTCGCTCTTGAGGTTCTGACAACGCGAGACGAATACAAGGGCCTTTTGAAACGCGGGGTCGTCGGCCGGAAGCCCGGTGTCATGGAGCGCCTCGAGCATGAAGGCGGTGTTCGAGAGGTCGGGCCGATTATTCTTTCCGCCGTAACCCGCCCCGCCATAGTAGGGGTCGTCCTTCCCTTTCTCCTCCGACTCATCCCACTGCATCGTCTTGAGGAAACCCTGCCCTCCTTTGATGATCGCGTCGTAGCGCCCCCCCTGGTTGGCTTCCTTGAAAGCCATGAGCGCAATCGCGGTGGCATAGTTGGAGTGAGCCGCCTCCGAGAGTCCGCCTTGGGGGCCGAGGAAGCCTTGCAGATAGTTTAATGCCTTGGTGATCGCGGGATCGTTGGCCGTCGCTCGCTTGGAACGCAGCAAGGCGGTCACGACCAGCGCGGTGATCCCCGGCTCTTTCCGATCCGCGGACCAACTCCCGTCACTCGCCTGTCGAGGTCGGAGGAAGGCCACGCCGCGCGTTGTCAAGTCCGCCGCCTTGGCCCCTTCCTCGGCCCGAGTGATGCGCGGACTGGTGCCAAGGACCAGAAGGCCGAGAGCTTGAGCGCCCTGGGTCATAACCTCTCGACGAGACAGGGAGCGAGCCATGAAGAGCTAGTCCTTTCTTTTAAAACCCAGGTTGATCGAGGCCATCGCAATCACCAGTTTAGAGAGACGAACTCCAGATACGAACGACTTTTCGCTCGCCTGACTCATCATCCCCCAAAGTGATTACGGCCCGCCTGGAGAAACGAAACAACGGTGAGAGATCCAAAAGGAGAGCGAGTCGGGAAGTTAAACGGTCCCCCTTGAAAGCCACGTGAACGCAAATCTTGTTCCCTGGGGGGTAAAGAATGCTCGATCTCATTGTCGTTACTGGCATTGGGTCCGGTGACGGTCGCTTGACTCCAGCCGCATTTCGCTTTTGCGGCGGCCAAAGATTGTCCTGCGTCGGCGAATTCTTCGCCATGAAGAGCGTTTCCCGACAGGACTTCGGCGAGTCCATTGTCCCGAGGTTACGGGGTAAGTGGGACACCTGGTTTGAGTTGCGGACCACGAGACCTCATGGTCTCTTTTCCTTGGGAACGCGGGCGTCCCGCCCGCAATGGAATTGGGAAAATACGAAGAGCGGGCAACATCTCCGCTGTCAGGGTGGCTTCCCGGTCATCGAGGTTCTTTTCCCTGGGAGCGCGGGCGTCCCGCCCGCAATTGGAAAGCGAAGAACGGGCAATAGGCCACACCACCCACGGGAAAGCGAAAAGCGGGCGGGACGCCCGCGCTCCCAGGGAAAAGTGAGGAAGGGGCAATCGGCCACGCCATCCACGGGAAAGCGAAAAGCGGGCGGGACGCCCGCGCTCCCAGGGAAAAGCGAGGAATGGGCAAGATGCTCACGCTCCCAGGAAATGCGCTGTTTAGCCTGAATCTCTCCGCGGATCAACGGGGTGTTCCACGAGAGCGCGAATTTACGATGGCGATCAAGATGATTGGCATTGAAGTAGAATAGGGATCGAAGCGTCGAAGCGCGAATTCGGGTGATCCCGAGTCGAGGGTTGGGAAGGCGGCGTGTTCCATGCGGTGGTCGTTACGTAACCAGATCTTGATTCCACTGGTCGCGATTCAAGGGGGGGCCATGCTGGGGATTACCCTGGCGACCGTGCGTCTGGCGACCTCACGCGTGGAGCGGCAAGGGGTGGATCGTCTTAACGGGGTGATCCGCACTCTGGGTAGGTCGAGCTTTCCATACACGGCGGCGGTCCTGACGTCCATGAAGGGGCTGTCAGGGGCGGAGTTCGTCGCGCTTGACGAGGCGGGGGGGCAGGACGCGACGAGCTTTAACGCCCCGGTCGAGCTCCCTGGTTGGCTAGAGGATCTCCCGGCGATCACCCATATCAACTCGCTGGGCGGGACCTCCACGGTCTCCCTCCCTGGTGAGTCAACGCGTTACTTCGCCGCGAAGCTTCGATCGTCCAGCGGGTTCCAGCCGAGAACGCTGCTGGTGCTTTACCCGGAAACGGTCTGGCGCCAGGCACGGTGGGAGGCGGCGTGGCCGCCGTTAATGCTCGGAGCGGGGTCGCTCCTCTTGATGACCGCCGTGACCACCTGGATCGCGCATCGGATCAGCCGGCGGATCGCCCGGCTCGAGCAGCAAGTGGCCTCGATCGCCGGGGGCGACTTCCGAGAAATCGACATGAGCCAGGGACGAGACGAAGGGGAGGATGAAGTTCAGGATCTCTCGCGTTCGATCAACCAGATGTGCAGGCAGCTCAGAGAAATGCGCGAGACGATTCAGCGCTCGGTTCGAACGCGGCTGCTGGCCCAACTCGCGGCGGGCCTGGCGCATCAGCTTCGTAACTCCTTGACCGGGGCCCGGATGAGCATCCAGCTCCACGCCAGGCGCCACCCGGTTCCCGAGGGGGAGCGAACCTTGGATGTGGCCTTGCGCCAGCTCGCGATGACCGAGGAGCATGTTAAGGGGCTTCTCTCCCTGGGAAGGGTCGAGCGAGGCGCGCCGGTCGAGTTCGAGCTGGGAAAACTGCTGGGAGACGTGGCCTTACTCGTTCAGGCGTCTTGCCAACATGCGAAGGTGAGCCTTGAGCTGGGCGAGCTCATCCGAAATCCCACACGGCCCGTCCGGTTGCTTGGCGACGAGCCAGGAGTAAGAGCCGCCGTCCTGAACCTGGTTCTCAACGCGATCGAGGCGGCGGGGACCGGTGGGCGCGTGACGCTGGAGCTCGCTCAGGATGACCGGGAAGTGAGGGTGGACGTTCGCGATAGCGGGGTCGGCCCGCCCGAGGAACTGGCCGGCTCGCTCTGTGAAGCCTTTGTCACGAGCAAGCCGGAAGGGGTGGGACTTGGGCTGGCGCTCGCGGAGCAGGTAGCAACCGAACATGGAGGGAGGTTATCCTGGGGGAGGGACCTGGGAGAAACCCAATTCTCCTTGACGTTCCCCCGCAACATCGGTTTCGCCGAGGATTCCCCATGGGCCGGATCTTGATCGTGGACGACGAGGCCAGTATCTGCTGGGCCTTTCGCGAGTTCCTGGCCGACGAGGGGCACGACGTTGAGATCGCGGCCACGGCGGAAGAAGGTCTGCGCGTGGCCGAGCGGGGACGGCTCGACGCCGTCGTGCTCGACGTCCGCCTGCCGGGCATGGATGGCCTGACCGCGATGGGCCGGTTCCGCGACCAGCTCGGGCCCGTTCCCATCGTCCTCATCACGGCGTTCGGCAACCTCGATACCGCGGTGCGGGCCATGGAGGGGGGGGCCTACGACTACCTGGTCAAACCGTTCGACCTCGACCAGGCGGGAGGAGTCATCAAGCGGGCGCTCGAAAAGGAAAGGCCAAGGACCTCGAACGCTCCCACGGAAATGGAAGCGGGCTCGAGAGTTGGGGCGGAGGCCTTGATCGGCCGTTCCGCCGTGATGCAAGAACTCTTCAAGAGCATCGCCGTGGTGGCCCCAACCGACGTCCCCGTGCTGATCACCGGTGAGAGTGGGACGGGCAAGGAGCTGGTCGCCCGCGCCATCCATCGACACGGGAGCCGGAGCAGCGGCCCGTTTGTTCCCGTCTGCCTCGCGGCGCTCAATCCATCGCTGGTGGAACGCGAGCTGTTCGGTCACGTGCGCGGGTCGTTCACCGGCGCGGTTCAGGATCAGAAGGGCTTGCTCGAGCTTGCCCACGGCGGCACCGTCTTGCTCGACGAGGTGGGGGACATCCCCACCTTGCTTCAGGTCAAGCTGCTCCGAGCCCTGGAACATCGCGAGATCACGCCGGTAGGCGATGCCCGGCCGCGCCCCACCAATATCCGACTGGTCGCGGCCACCAATCGCCCTCTTGGTGAGCTCATGGCGACGGGCCAGTTTCGCGACGACCTCTTTTTTCGCCTGAGCGTTTTCCCAATCCATCTCCCGCCGCTCCGGGATCGGCCGGAGGATATTCCCATCCTGGCCGACCACTTTCTCAAGCAGGCGAGCTTGCCCGCAGTGGGGGAGCCACTCTCCGCCGAGGTGCTTTCGGAGCTTCGTTCACGCACCTGGCCTGGGAACGTCCGAGAGCTGAGGAACGCGATCGAGCACGCCGCCATCGTGGCTCGAGGCCGGCCGATCCGTGTTGAGCATCTACCGGCCCCCATGCGGCATTCCCCATCACCATCCCATGCGAGCCAGAACCCGACCTCGGACTCTCCCGCATTCGCGCAGAGTATCCAGGACCAGGCGACGCAATGGGCCCGGCAGGCGATTCGATCCGCGACGGCCGAGGATTTAACGCTCTACGAACGGTTTCTCGCGTTGGTGGAACCCCCCTTGCTCCGGGAAGTTCTGGACCGGTGCCAGGGCAATCGCGCGGCGGCCGCGCAATTGCTCGGCATGCATCGCGCGACGCTTCGCCAAAGGCTCCGAAAGTATGGTGTAGAATAGGTTTTACGTAGGGTGGCATTGCCCACCATCCCCAGGTTTTAGCGTGGACGAGGCCCTAGAAAGCCTCGGGCCCCAAATAAGCACGTCGCCGGAGAGTGGTCCCACATCCGACCTCACACAGGGCGGAGTGTCTCTCCGGCGACGTGTTTCCCTTATCTCGCGGCCTTCTTTTCACACACGCTCAACCACCAGCCCGTCAAGCCGATTGATCTAGGTCGCGAGAACATCCACATCCAAGACTTATCGCAATGACTGACCTCAACGCCACGCGTCAGATCTTTGTGGAATTGAGACTCAGTCTCAGGTCGTCGCTAGTATGCTTTGGGATGGGGAAGGCGTCAAGAGGCCGCCTTTGATTTTTAGGCCTTTCTTTCCTGTGTGAGACTCACGCCGAGGGGCATTGGCGAGTCTTCTTTCGTTCGCTAATCTTGGAAGTGAAATGTTGAATGGGGCCGGTCGTCGCTTTTGGGTTGCGCGGCCCTTTGGAATTCCCCTTCATTTTGAAGAGAAACGACGCAAGAACATGACGGCCGCCTCACACGAGTTCATGGACATTCGCCAGGAAATTGCCGGAATCCCGGTGGTCGAGCTGGCTCGGCAGTTCGGAACCCCAACCTTTGTTTACGACGGACGGCTGATCCAGCGTCGGATCAATGACTTGCGCGTTTTTGACACCATCCGATACGCCCAGAAGGCGAACTCGAACCTGGCGGTGCTCGACCTCGTTCGACGCGAAGGGGTGCTGGTCGACGCCGTGAGTGCCGGCGAGGTGGGCCGGGCGAAGGCGGCCGGGTATGTCCCTGGGGGAGAACCGCCCGCCATCGTCTACACGGCCGATATCTTCGACCGCGAAGCCCTCGACCTGGTCGTGGCGGAAGGAATCCATGTCAATTGTGGCTCGCCCGACATGATCGCGCAATATGGCGAACGTGCTCCAGGGGGTGAGATCACCCTGCGGATCAACCCTGGATTTGGCCACGGTCATAGCCAGAAGACGAACACGGGGGGAGAGCAGTCGAAGCACGGGATCTGGCATGACCAGGTGGCGGAGTGCCTGGCCCTGGCGTCTCGATACGACCTCAAGATCGCTGGCTTGCACATGCACATCGGGTCGGGGACCGATCTGGAGCATCTCTCGCAGGTCTGCGGGGCCCTCGAACGCGTGGCCCTGGAAATCGGCGCGACGATCAAGGCCATCAGCGCGGGGGGAGGCCTGCCCACGCCGTATCGCGTCTCGGACGTGCGCGTGGACATCGACGCCTACTTCCAACTCTGGAACGCGACGCGGAGCCGGCTTCAGGACGCGTTCGGCCACGCGGTTCACCTCGAGATCGAGCCCGGCCGTTACCTCGTCGCCGAGAGCGGATACCTCGTCGCCGAGATCCGAGCGGTAAAGCGAATGGGAGGGAACACCTTCTACCTGCTCGACGCAGGCTTCAATAACCTGGCCCGGCCGATCCTTTACGGGGCCTATCATCCCATGTCGATCGCTGCGGCCGACGGCGCGACCACCCTAGAGCGCCAGGCGGTGGTCGTGGGGGGGCCGCTCTGCGAGTCGGGCGATATCTTCACGCAGTCGGACGGGGGATTCGTCGGCTCGCGCGAACTGCCCAGGGCCAAGGTGGGAGATTACCTGGTGATCGAGTGCGCGGGAGCCTACGGCTTCGCGATGGGATCGAACTACAACTCGAAGCCCCTGGCCGCCGAGGTTCTGATCACACCGTCCGGAACCCCGCACCTGGCCAGGCGCAGGCAATCGTTCGACGACCTCATTCGAGGGGAATCGATTCCCGGGTGAGCCACAGTCGGATCAATGATCTCTGTCGATCGGGATCGCGCTATCAGGGTCGGTTTCTCGACTTGATCCAGACCAATATGAGGGAGGTTCGATGCGGAAGTGACGATGATCATCCCTGCATCAACCTTCCTAATTTTTAGAAATGTGTGCGCCGTGATAAGGCAGTGTATCCCAGCGGGTGCAAGTCCCGCCCGGCTAACTTTGGTCGCTCCAGCCGGAAGCTATCGGAGCGGCGGTGGAGGTAACGAAGCCGTCGGAGCCTTCG
>Ga0182738_1004266_pt1 | contig 15902 bp, 12 predicted proteins | sample eDN5th30CBELigMG_FD_128876 | JGI IMG/M metagenome (GOLD analysis project Ga0182738, IMG submission 128876) | Enriched Miracle-Growth compost microbial communities from Emeryville, California, USA - eDNA 5th pass 30_C BE-Lig MG (version 2)... ... | reverse complement strand
CTGGAGCCGATCGGCAACATCCCGCCAGCCGAAGCCGAGGAGCAGTATTACGCCATGCTGGACGAACCAGCTATGGCTGCATAACTTAAACCAAACGGCCTCCGGCAAACCCGGAGCGGTTCATGGTGAACGACGGTACATTCGCTTTCAATGCATTTGCTAACACCAACATTGATTTTAATAATTTTCTAAGTGGCAACGGCGTTCTTAATCAGAATGGGGCTGGCTCTACAACGTTTACAGCCGACAGCAGTGCTTTCGAAGGAACAACGAATGTCACGGCAGGAAGTCTCTATGTGAATGGCACTCTTGGCAGTGCGGCATCAACAATGACTGTAACGACCAATGGAACGCTTGCCGGTGGCGGCACGATCGGTGGTGATACTACAATAGCGGGAACACTGAAGGGGCAGGATGGTACGACATTAACTTTCCTCGGTGGTCTGACCATGCAGGCAGGCAGCACGATTGATGTGGCTTATGGAACCCGTAACCCCGACGGCAATGGTCTGTTTAATGTTCAAGGTACGCTTGCCTTGCAAGGCAGTACCGTCAATATTACGAGTTTCGGTGGCTTCGGCCCCGGTTCTTATCGCCTGTTCGATTATCAGAATACATATAGAAATACCGGCTCTGGTTTGATTATAGGCACTGTTCCGGACGGTCAATCATCGGATGCTTATATTGTTTACGATGATGATAACAAGCAGATAAATATTATGAATACTGCTGGTGCTCGCCTGAACATTTTGCAAGGTGGTGATGGGAGCTGGAACCAGACTGGCTTGAACTGGCACGATGAAAATAATCCGGGCGTTGCAGGCGCGTGGAAGAACTATGAGTTTGCCATCTTTAATGCCCCGGTAGGAACAGTAGCCGTTGATACGGGTATCCAGGCATCGGGTATGGCGTTTCAAACGGATGGATATAGTTTGACGGGCACCAATTCCATCACGCTCGCTCATGATCCTAATACACCATCGACTGACAGGCCCATCATCCGTGTGGGAGATGCAACCGAAGATGGTCGGGCTATGACAGCTACAATCGCGGCGCCGATAGGTGGCACAGAAGGCCTGCAGAAAACCGATTATGGTACTCTCGTGTTGACAGGTGCCAATACCTATACTGGCGGAACTGACGTTTTGAACGGCACGCTGGAACTGGGTGACGGTGGCACTATAATCGAGACCGAGGGTGTTTCCGTCGATGCTGATGGGCCGGAGAAAGCAACATTCGCAGTCAACAAGACAGGCACATTCAGCTTTGGTGGCGTGATCTCTGGGGCAGGCCAGTTTGCGCAGAAGGGTACCGGAGAAACGATCCTCACTGCAAACAACAGCTATAGTGGGGGCACATCGATCACAGCCGGAACACTTTCGATCAGCGCTGAAAACAACCTCGGCAATATCAACGGTCAGGTTGCTATTGATGGCGGAACGCTCAAGTATAACCAGGGGTTTGCCAGCGCGCGCGCCATCGCTCTGGGAGCAGGCAACGGCACGATTGAAACGGACGACACGGCCAATGATACGATTGTCAACGGCGTCATATCCGGCAATGGAGGACTGACAAAGAGCGGGGCGGGAGCGCTTGTTCTGACCCGGGACAACAACTATTCAGGCGGCACAACCATCACTGCTGGCAAGCTTCAACTCGGTAATGGCGGTGCAACGGGCAGAATCCAGGGCAATGTCAATACTGGCGTGGACGCCAATAACAAGGGCACGCTTGTCTTCGACCTGTCGGGTAATCCGGTCTTCGCTGGACCGATCAGCGGTTTTGGTAGCGTTGAACAATCCGGCAGTGATACGCTGACATTGACGGGCTCCAACACTTATGGTGGTGGCACCACGATCAACAGCGGAACGCTGTCGGTGTCGTCTGACACCAATATGGGCAGCGCGGGCAACTCGCTGACAATCAAGAATGGTACATTGCGGAATACTGCGCAGTTCACGATGAGCGGCGATGTGGTTCTCAGTGATAATGGCGCTAAATTCCAGAACGATGCTGATCTGACCATGGCCGGAAATATGACTGGAACCACTGACTGGTCGAAGCTCGGAAGCGGTACACTGACCATCAACGGTAACGCAAGTACGGCCACTGGAACTGCGTCGATCAACGACGGCAATCTTCAGGTCATTAGTGAACTGGGGGGCAGTGTGAATCTCACTAGCACTACGGCCACTGTCGGTGGGGCTGGCAAGATCGATGGCGATGTGAATGTGGGAAGCGGAACGCTCAGGGGTCAAGGCGGGCAGACGCTGACTATCGGAGGGAATCTGACCCTTGCCGCCAATAGCACGACTAACGTCCAGTGGGGCAGTGTGTCCCAGCAAGCTGCTTTCCATGTGGATGGTAATCTGACGATGGATGGTACGCTCAATGTAGGTGATACTGGCGGGTTTGGTAGAGGAACTTATAAGCTTTTCACCTATGATGGCACCCTGACGGATAACGGCCTTTCGTTTGGTGACGTGCCGGGTGGGCAGGCGACGAAGGACCGTATGTCGGTTGTGACCGCTTATACTGGTTCTGTTTATATCGTGAATACTTCTGGCGCAAAAGTTCAGTTCTGGAATGGAGAAGGAACGCTGGCCGATATCGGTAATCATCAGATCGTAGGAGGTGATGGTACGTGGGCCGCGACCGCCGCAAACTGGTCAGACGATCAGGCTAGTGTGCTCGCGCCTTTCGATGATGGCTCATTCGCGTTCTTCGGTGGCAAGAAAGGTAACGTCACCGTCGACGACACGGCTGGGCAGATTAATACAGCTGGCATGCGCTTCGTTGTCGATGGTTATGTAATCAATGGTGACTCTCTCAATCTTACCAGCACAACGGGAGCGCCTATCATCGCGGTTGGTGATGGAACTGTCGATGGCGCCGCAACGACAGCAACCATCGGATCTGAACTTACCGGTAATCAAGGTCTTAATAAAACTGAGCTCGGCAAACTAGTTCTTACCGGACAGAACACCTATACGGGCGGAACGACCGTCAGTAACGGTATACTCCAGCTGGGTGATGGAACCAATTCGGGCGACATAGAGGGTGACGTGATAATTGCGAATAATGTTGATGGGCAGGGCACATTGTCCTTCAAACAGGGAAGCGATTACACATTCGCCGGAAATATTACAGGCGGCGGCAAGGTTACTCAGGACGGCGCAAATACAACGCTTACGTTGAGTGGAGGCAACAGCTTTAGTGGTGGGCTCACGGTCAACATTGGCACTGTGAAAGCGGGCAGTAACAATGCTCTTGGATCCGGACTGCTGACCGTCGGAAATAATGGCCGAGTCGATCTCGGAAATACCAGCAATACAGTTGGTGGCCTTGCGGGAACCGGAGCAATCAATATCGGTTCGGGAACCTTCACTGTCAATGAAACTGCCGACTCCACTTATGGCGGCGTGCTATCCGGCACAGGTGACTTTACCAAATCGGGTAGTGCCGCGCTGACGCTCACTGGTTCCAACCAGTATACGGGTGCAACGCTTGTCAATCAGGGGACCCTGATACAGGGAAGCCAGGATGCATTCAGTTCCGCATCTGCCTATACGACGGCTCGTAACGGCACGCTTGATCTTGGGGGGTATGACACGACCGTGTCCTCCCTCGACAATGGTGGTACAGTTAATCTGAGTGATTTGACAGCCGGAACCACTTTGACGGTGGCTGGCAATTATACTGGCAGCAATGGCACCTTGGTCATCAACACGGTACTTGGCGATGACAATTCCAGGACCGACCGGCTGAAGGTTGGCGGGGATACATCCGGTACCACTAATCTGCAAGTGGTTAATCGTGGTGGGCTTGGCGGCCAGACGGTCAACGGTATCGAAGTTGTCGATGTCACTGGGCAGTCGAACGGCACCTTCTCACTCGTCAGCGACTACACCACAAAGGATAACAAGAAGGCTATCTGGGCTGGTGCTTACGCTTATACGCTGCAGCAAGGATCAGGCAGCGGAAATAAAGATGGTAACTGGTATCTCGTGAGCCGTTATGGCGATCCAGATCCGGTTGATCCAAACAAGCCTACCGGTCCGCGTTATGGTGCTGGCGTTCCGGTCTATCAGGGCTATGGCGAGAACATGCAGGCCCTGAACAAGCTGCCCACGCTGCAGGAACGTGTGGGCAACCGCTACTGGACGGGCGAGAATGGCGATGGCCAGACCAATGGCGCCATGGTCGACGGAAATGGCATTTGGGCGCGTATCGAAGGGGCACATAACCGCCTTGAACCGCAAAGCGTCACCGGCGTGAAGCAGGACATCAACACTTTCATCATGCAGGCAGGTGTCGACGGCCAATTCTATGAGGATGACAACGGAAAACTGGTTGCCGGCATCACCGGGCAGTATGGTACGGCGCATGGCAGTTCCAGCTCGTTCTTCGGCGACGGCTACACCGATACGCGTGCCTGGAGCCTTGGTGCGACGGCAACCTGGTATGGCAATAATGGCTTCTATGTCGACATGCAGGGCCAGCTTACCTGGTTCGACAATGACCTGTCTTCCGACGATATGAACTCGTCTCTGGCCAGCGGCGCAAAAGCCTTCGGCTACGCGATGAGCGTGGAAGCCGGCCAGCGTGTCGCCATCGACGATCATTGGTCGCTGACCCCGCAGGCACAGCTCATGTGGTCGTCGCTGGATGCGGATGCGTTCCAGGACGTCATGGGCAACTGGGTCGGCCTCGACAATGCCAACAGCCTGACGGCACGCCTTGGCCTTGCTGCTAACTACCGCAGCGACTGGACAGGTGAGGATGGCCGCATGGTCAACACGAGTGTCTATGGTGTCGCCAATCTCTACCAGTCCTTCCTCGGCGGTATGCGCATCAATGTGGCCGGTGTCGATATCGACACGGATACTGACAAGACCTGGGCTGGCATCGGTGCCGGTGGTAGCTATGCCTGGGAGGATCAGAAGTATGCCGTCTATGGTGAGGGCTCCATCAATACCTCGCTCAACCACTTCGCCAACAGCTATGCGCTCAAGGGCACTGTGGGCTTCAAGGTCAAGTGGTAGAGCACAAAGGAAGTCTCCCAAGACCCGAGACCTCGGCTGATGCCGGGGTCTCTCTCCGCAAAAGAGGGGAAGGAACAGGCAGAAGTCAGTCTGTCCTTGCGTGGCAATTCCACAATCCGTTTGCCTGGCTGGACATTGCCAGCGCACCGCGCCGTCGAGCAGCAACAGTACGCAATGTATGATCGCGTTCAGATAAAGCGACCTACCCCTTCAAACCGTTAACCCTTAACCAATCGTTCCATAGGACTGAAAATGAACGACATCGAACATCTCCACCAGTTGATCCTGAATCTTGCCGCGCGTTTGCAGGCAACCGAAGCCATCGCGACCACTGCCATCGCTCTTATCTGCACCATGGATGACAAGAAGGGTGGGGTAAAGGACAGGTTCCTGACGGAAACATTCCCGATGCTCCTGATGAATGCTGCCAATGCACCGTCACAGGCGACGAAACCGGAACTTGACCAGTGGCTGCGCCAGCGTGAGCAGGACTTCCTTAATGAGAACCTCCAGAAAGTCACCGCCCAGACCGAAATGCTGGCTAACCAGACCAAAACCAAAAATACCGTCAATTAAGGTACAAGACGGAAGGATCGCCATTCCATGAATTCTCGAAAGCAGGTCGGTCAGTTCACAGTCCGCTCTGCTGCCGGGGTGGCGCCAGCACACTTGCCGAGGTGTATCGCCGATTCAATATGGCAAGATGACTTTCCCTAAGCGATCACAACTGCCCGCGGCGTGCGTCTTGCAGGGGCGTATCTCAATAATATCAAGTCCCCAGACGAAATGTTTAGTTCAACGCCTAGCGTCTTTATCGCAGGGCGCCAAAGCGCGCGCGCCGATTCTCTCACCCAAAAACCCGCATATGAAACGTTGCTGTTGCACTTTGCATTTTTGTATGCAAGTATCCTCGCACACATGGGTGGTGGAGGGCGGATCATTGTCTTTTTCCGTGAAATCGAATGCAAAGTCACAGGCGCAGCCCGGCGTTGTGCGCGTGGATTTCACTGAATTGATTGGCGCTGCAATCCTGTCCTATAGCGAACAGGGGCGCATTACCTGCGCGATCACAGGCCATAGAGCTTGATGAGTTCAAGCATCCTAGTCTCTCTGAAGAGCAATCATTGCACGATCGGCGGGCCTGCGAGCATCTGACGAAGTCGCCGGCCGATCAGTCCGCTTCATCTCCACGGGTAACGTTTGTGCGGGGGCCACACGTCTACCCAGAAGATAACCTTTCCAAAAAACTCAGGAGGAGTAACCGTGAACATTAAGTCTTTGCTTCTATCGTGCGGAGTGCTCGTTGCAGCCAATTCTGCATTTGCGCAATCGAACGAGATTACCATTCAGGTATGGGGCTCGACGTGGGAAAATGGTTTGAAAGCCATTTCGCAGCAGTTCGAGGCTGAAACGGGTATCAAGGTCAATGCTGTAACGCAGTCTTCGTCAGGCGAGGGCCTCGTCAAGTTGCAGGTCGATCGTGACAACCCCGTCGTGGATGTCTGGTTCGCAACCAATACTATTGCGAGTGAGGCGGCGCAGGATCAGAAGCTCTTCGTCAAGATTCCGCGTGACAAGCTGAGTAACCGCGACCAGTTGATCAAGGGGGCGATTGCTGACGATTGGGTCGGTATCTATTACTATCCGATGGGTATCGTTTACAACGTAGACGCCGTACCTGTGCCGCCGACTTCGTGGGAAGATCTCTGGAAGCCGGAGTACAAGGGTCAGATCATCGCCCCTGCTATGTCAATCTATTCCGGCTCACTTCTCACGGTTGCGAACACTATCAACGGTGGCACTTCGGAGAACTACGATCCGGGGTTCAAGGCGCTTGAGCAGCTTAACAAGAATGTTTCGCTCTACTACACCTCGGACTCTCAGGCCCGACAGTCGATCGTGCAAGGTGAGGGGACCATTCTTATCGGTCAAAGTTCACACATGAATGCGGTCGCAGGCGAAGGCATCAAAATGAAGATGATTTCTCCTCGCCCGGCACCGATGTATTTCGACGTCATGATGATGACCAACGGATCGCATCAGGAAGAGGCAGCCAAGTTTATCAACTACATCATCTCGGAGGGGGCCCAGAAAGAGATGCTGGCTCGGGTGAACATGGCTCCGGTTAACCGCAATGTGGAATTGCCGAAGGAACTTGCAGAATCTCTGCCTGCTGACGGCGAAGGTATCGTGATGGATGGCAGTGTAGTCCTGAAGAACATCAGCGACTGGTCTGTCCGGTTTGACCAGATCACGACCCACTGATTCCTTCAGGTGGAAGTGACGCGATAGATCAGGTGGCAAAAGTCACCTGATCCTCTTTGCAAATCAATTTCATCATAGACAGTTGATGGCAGTTCGTTTTGGCTCGCAAGGCTGGCACCAGAGCAGGCTGCGATCTGATTGCATCAGAACGACGCTCTAACTGTTTGTCTTAACGCGCATCTTGTCCGAGAACCGTTTCACACTTTTCGGGATGCGCTCTAATATCCTTCGAGCCCCCATGATCCCCACCGCCCCGATTGTCTCCAGCAGTCTTCCCGAACTCATCACAAAGCCGTTACCAGATATCGCAAAAGCGATTGCGGCCGGCAACGTAAGCTCGGTTGCGCTTACGCAATATTATCTTGAGCGGATCGCGCGATTGAACCCGTCGCTGCAGGCATACATCACGGTCACAGCCGAGACTGCCCTTGCGCAAGCAAGTGCAGCCGACCAGGCCCTCGCCGATGGCCGATCACTCGGGCCGTTGCATGGCGTACCTGTTGCGCTCAAGGACTTATGTGAAACGGATTGTGCGCCGACGTCCAACGGCATGGCTATCTTCCGTGATCGGCAGACTGGCCGCAATGCAAAGGTCGTCACCAATCTTCAGGCTGCAGGTGCGGTCATTCTTGGCAAACTGGCCATGGCAGAGGGAGCTTGTTCCACCCATCATCCGGAAATGCCGGTTCCGGTAAACCCATGGGGAACATCGTTCCGTGTCGGCTCGTCTTCGTCGGGATCGGGTGTTGCCGTCGCGGCAGGTCTGGCAGCCGCAGCCATTGGCAGCGACACAGGCGGCTCAATCCGGTTTCCCGCGGCTTATTGTGGGGTGACCGGGCTCAAGCCCAGCCGCGGTTTTGTCAGCACCGAGGGCATCTGCGCCATGGCGCCCAGCCTTGATCATCTCGGTCCGATGGCATCCAACGCGGATGGGTGTGCTCTGTTGCTGGAAGTGATGAGCGGGCTCGGCAATACGCTTCCATCCGGCCAAACACCGGCCCGCCGCTTTGGCTATCTTCCCTACTTACTCAGTGCGCGGCTCGATCCGGAGGTTCGGACAGCCTATTGCCGTCTGCTTGATACAGCCGAACGGGTAGGGCTCGACCTCGTCGCTTGCGCTGTTCCTGACGTCCCTGATCTGCAGGAGACATGGGACTTTATCTGCGCCAAAGAGACCGCGCGCAGCCATGCCGCCAGCTATCCAGTACAACGTAATGCCTATGGTCAGGCACTCGCTACGTTGATCGAAAAGGGATTGAGTCTGTCCGATGAGGATTATGCGGAGGCTCTCAAGCGGTATGCCGAGATTACCGTTCTGTGGAACAAGCTGTTCGATGGTATTGATTGGCTGGCCATGCCTGTACATGCAGTCATTCCGCCCCTGCTTGATAACGCGCTCGGCGCGCCCAACAAGGGCCTCGGCAATCCATTGGAATTCACAGCACCGGCCAACCTTACTGGTCTGCCCGCCCTTGCTTTTTCTGTAGGTCGCGATCCTCGTGGATGCCCGATTGGCATGCAGATCATGGCTCCCATGCAAGCTGACTTTGCATTACTGGCGCTGGGTGGCCGCCTTCAGGAAAGCGGCCTTTACCCGCTCTCGCTATTCAGCCCAAAGGCGGGCGAGTTCGAGCCGCTGAAATAGAGACCGTTTCGCGTTGGTAACTTTCTCCAGTCTGCGGGACAGTTTTCTGTTGCAAAATGAATACACGTATGCTTGTATACAAAAATACAAAATGGGAGGCTCTCATGAATCTGGCTAGTAGATTTCGCGACGTTTTTGCGGACCGGCTTGACGCAATGCTTGCAGATATCGCCGAACTCGTCGGCATTGAAGCAGGATCCTATGACGTGGAAGGCGTAACGCGAACATCACATTGGATCGGCGAGCGGTTGCATGCTCAGGGGTTTGAGCTTCATTACGAAGAGGTTCCCGAGCGCGGCAATCGCCTGTTGGCGGTTCGAAAAGGGCAGGGCAAGGGCCGATTGATGATCCTCGGCCACGCCGATACCGTTTGGCCGCGGGGCACGCTGGAGAACTGGCCCTTTGAAATCAGGGGTGAGCTTGCTACGGGTCCCGGCGTTGGTGACATGCGTGGCGGACTTGTGCTGGCTATCAATGCCATCGATGTTGCTTCAAAGGCCGGACTGGCCGAATTTGAAGAGATCAAGTTTCTTGTCGTCAGCGATGAAGAGCTGGGAAGCCCGCTCTCGCGCGGCTGGATCGAAGAGCATGCGAAGACTTCGGATTGGGTCCTGACCCTCGAGCCCGGTCGCCCAGGAGGTGGCTATTTTACCTCCCGCGGTGCCGTGGGTGCCTTCTTCATTGAAGCGGTCGGGCAGACCGCGCACGCGGCGGCCAACTATCTCAAGGGTGCTTCTGCGGTTCGTCCGCTCGCAATCCTTGTGCCACAGATCGAGGCTCTGACGGATCTCGAAAATGGTGCCATCGTGAATGTTGGTGTGTTCCAAGGTGGTGATGCGAGGCAGGTCATTCCTGGTCATGCAAAACTCCATGTCGACATGCGTGCCCGCACGCCTGAAGCGGCTGCAAAGCTGCAAAGGGAAGTTGAGCGACTGATTTCCGAGGTCGCGACGGATCGCGTTTCGGTGGTTCTAAAAGGTGGTTGGACGCGGCCTGCATGGGCCAGAACGGCTGAAACGCAAGCGCTTTACACGATCATTGCCAAGGCTTCCGAGGAAATCGGCGCGCCCTGCTTTGAATTAACCAATATTTCGGGTGGGTCCGACGCCAGCTTCTGCGGCGCGCTCGGAGTGCCGACGATCGACGGATTGGGTCCTATCTGCAATGACATCTGCTCACGCGACGAAACCATTGTCGTTGATAGTCTCGTGGATCGAGGCGCGGTGTTTTCGACGCTGATTGCCACACTCTCCGGGAACGGGAACAACGGGATCAAGGGATAAGACGCAAACAAGCCCTCAGGGGGCTGGCAGCCAGTGGGTGATCGCGGCATAACTAGAGCAAGTCAATGAGTATATGGAGACGAGAAATCATGGATGCCAATGGAATTGACGATCTGGGAGGTCGTCGACTGGCTGCAGTGAGCTCGGCAGATGCCGTCTATGAACTGTTGCGGTCGCTTATTCTTGACGGACGGATCGAGGCGGGCCAGCGCCTGCGGGAAGTGGAGCTGGCTCAGAAGCTGGGCGTAAGCCGCACGCCGCTGCGCGAAGCCTTCACGCGTCTCGTCTCCAACCGGCTTCTTGAACGCACATCTTCCGGCGTGGTTGTTGCGGACGTGCTGTCGGCCCTCAAAGGCATCCGTGCAATCCGGATCGCGCTTGAAGGCTACGCAACGAAGCTCGCGGTACCCCATCTGAATGAGGGCGACTTCAAGGTTCTTGAGGCTTCAATCGAATTGGCGCTGACCCTCCCAGAAGAGGCCCGTACCGAGCGCGTGCGCAACAACAACGTATTCCATTGGAGGATCTATAACGCTTGCGGCGTGCCGGAACTCCAGAATGCGATCGAAAACTATGCCGGCTTTTTCATGAGCGAAGCCAGTCTCGCGGCTCTCAGTCAAGCCCAGTCGCAGGAAGTGATCCAGGATCACGTCAAGCTTCTTGAGGCGATCAAAGCGCGGGAAGCAGACAAGGCTGAGCAATTGATGAGAACTCACCTGATCCGCGGTTTCAATCAGACAGCGGAATAACAGTGAAGGACGGTGCTCATTCCCGGATCGCATATGCCGTACCCGGTGGAATGAGCCCGGACGAAGGCTAGCACGCCTCCTATCTGCAAATACAAACCAGAACGACCATTCAAGCGTTCGGCCCAGGTCGAACGCGCCTTCCCCCATTATTCTTTGACGGAACCGCAACCATGGAACATCTGCAGAGCAGCACGTTGCAACTCAGGAATCTGACCAAGCGGTACAGCTCCTTCGAGGCAGTGAGCAACCTTGACCTGGAGGTGCCACGTGGATCGCTCTTGACGCTTCTGGGGCCATCCGGTTGCGGCAAAAGTACTGTTCTGCGAATGATTGCCGGTTTTCTCAACGTGACATCCGGTGAGATTGTCGTTGATGGCAAGGACATCAGCGGAGTTGAGCCGAACTTTCGCGATATCGGCATGGTTTTCCAGAATTATGCCCTCTTCCCCCACATGACCGTCGAATCCAACATTGCGTTCGGTCTTAAGATGCGTGGTGTTTCAAAGGAAGAGCAGGCCACGCGTGTGCGTGACGCACTCGAGATGGTCCGGCTGTCCCATCTCGCGGATCGTTATCCGAGCCAATTGTCGGGCGGCCAGCAGCAGCGCGTCGCTCTTGCCCGTGCCGTCGTCATCCGGCCCAAGCTCCTGCTTCTCGATGAGCCGCTTGGCGCGCTCGACCGGCATCTTCGCGAAGGGCTGCAGTCCGAGCTGCGCGAGCTTCAGCAGAAGCTGGGCATCACATCGATCCTGGTGACGCACGACCAGGATGAAGCTCTCTATCTTTCCGACTATATCGCCGTCATGAACCAGGGCCGCATCGAGCAGCTTGATACCCCGATAGCACTCTATGATAGGCCCAAGAGCGAATTCGTTGCCCGTTTTCTCGGCGTGGCCAATATCTTTGATGCGAAGGTCGCCGTGGTCAACGGCGGTGGGGCAACTTTGTCGCTCGCTGGACAGCATATCGTTGTCAATGACGCTGGTGGGCAATTCGCAGGCGCTGATTGCAAGATTTCGATCCGTTCTTCCCATATTGAGGTTGTTGGCGCTGAAGATCCGCGAGAAGGACTCGCTGGAATCGTCAAGACCACACACGAGCTTGGCGAGCGAGTAGTCTATCGCGTTGAGGTCAACGGCCTTGATATCGATGCGAACGCTCCGCGAAACAACAATCGCGCCCGATATACTGCTGGCCAGTCCGTTAAAATGGTGCTCGATCCGGCTCATACAATTGTGTTGGGGGCATGATGGAGGCGAATAACAACCGCGCCAAATATCTGATTACGCCAGCGCTGATTATCGGCCTGCTTATTGTTGCGGCGTATAGCTATTTTGGTCTATCGAGCTTCTTCCTCAAAGGTCCGCCCGGAACGCAGTTTGCCGGGGAGGTTACACTCAACAATTACTGGCGTGTATTGTTCACGGGGGCCAATCAGTCAATCCTGTTCAGCACACTCTGGGCGTCTCTTGTGATGTCGGTAATTACCGTCGCAATAGCCGTGCCGATGGCCATGGTAATCGTGCGTTCCAAGCGGGAATGGGTCGGGACACTGATTATGCTCGCTATCGCAGTTACCTTCCTGTCTGGTGGCGTAACGCGCGCATATTCCTGGCTTGTACTTCTTGGAAACCGGGGACTGATAAACCTGAGCCTGATCGAACTCGGTATCGTCTCCAAGCCGATCCAGTTTCTTTACAACTGGTCAGGTGTTGGCATCGCCATTACCCACTACCTGCTACCGTTCGCGGTCTTTACGCTCATTGGTGTCGTCCAGAACCTGAACGTTTCGGTCGAGGAAGCGGCGCGTAGCCTTGGTGCCAGTCGCACGACCACATTCTGGCGCATTACCATGCCGATCCTCTTGCCGGGCCTCATGGTTACGCTGGTTCTCGTCTATTCAATTGCGCTTGCCTCATTCCTTTTCCCAATGGTTTTGGGCGGCGGGAAGGTCAGGATGGTCGCAAATCAGATCTATGATCGCATGTTTACCGAATATGACGTTCCCTATGCTGCTGCAACGGCTGTCGTGTTCCTTATCAGCGCGTTCGCTTCGATCTGGCTGATCAACCTCGTTGCCAAGAAAATTAAGAAGGCCGTTTCGTGATGTTTAGGCGTGATCTTGAAGCGAAGTTTGGCGTCGTCGTAATTGCTCTGGCGTCAATCGCGGTCGTTTTCCTGCTGCTGCCGGTGGTGTTTGTCGTGCTTCATTCGTTCAGTCCGACACGCTATTTCCAGTGGCCACCTTCCGGGTTCACACTCGAATGGCACAAGAATTTTTATAATTCATCCACGTTCATGGATGCTGCGAAGAACTCCTTCACGATGGCCCTGATCGTCATGCCCTTGAGCCTGCTGATCGGGATTCCCGCGAGCTACGCGCTGGTCCGCGCTGAGTTCAGAGGCAAAGAACTGATCCAGCAAATCATCCTGTCGCCGCTGATTATTCCGGGCGTTGTAACGGGTGTCTCGCTCCTCTCGCTGCTGTCGGCAGGTGGTGTTCGTATTGGTCTTTTTGGTCTTTGCCTGGGCATATTGGTCTTCGCGCTACCCTTTGCCATTCGCGCACTTTCAGCCAATCTCCTTGGCCTTGATCCGCGGATCGAAGAGGCGGCGCGCAATCTTGGTGCTGGCCCTTTCCGCACCTTCTTTGTCATTGTCCTTCCTCAATTGAAGTCGGGCATTCTGGCGGCGTCGGTATTCATCTTCGTTGAGGCACTCGACAATTTTTCGATCGCCGTGTTCCTCACCAATGATCGGACCAAGGTACTGCCCGTGGCGGCTTATCAATACATCAAGGATTTTGACGATCCGACCGTGGCCGCCATGGCAACGGCACTGATCGTTCTCTCGGTGATCGCGGTCGCGATGCTCGAAAAGCTCATGGGCTTCCAAAAGAGCCTGAGATTGTAGCGAGGGGCCTTTTGGCGCGTTCTTGAAAATCAATGGCCCCAGGGGCCGGAAAGCTGGTGAAATAACATGGCCGATGTAATCCGTATTGAACGACTGAAGCGCACCTCGATGGTCTCGATCCATAACGGTATTGCCTATGTGGCAGGCATGTGCGGTAACAAGGACGAAACCATACAGGATCAGACCCGCGTTGCGCTTGAAAAGGTCGACCGTTGGCTGAAGGAAGCCGGAACCGACCGATCCAGGATTTTGCGCGCCACGGTCTGGATTTCAGATCAGAAGCACTTCGATGCCATGAATGAAGTGTGGGAGCAGTGGGTCGATCCAGAGAATCAGCCATCCCGCGCTGCAGGTGTCGTGCCGCCTGCGGCTCAAGGTTACGATGTCGAGATCATCGTAACGGCAGCAATCTGAGGGAACTGCCTCCAATGCAGACCAATAAGAGCGGCAAGCTTACTGTTGCGGTGATCGGAGCTGGCGTCGTGGGCCTTTCCACGGCCCGCTGGCTGCAAAAAAAGGGATTGGATGTAGTCCTCGTTGACCCGACGCCACCCCTGCCAGGTGTATCGTTTCGCAATGCTGCGTCGTTCGGCAATGCCGCAACGGTTGCGCCGTCAGGAATTTTCCCCACCGCCGCTCCCGGAATTCTCTGGAAAGTTCCCGGAATGTTGTTGCGTCGTGATGGGCCGCTTACGCTCTATTGGCGAGATCTTCTCGATCTCGCTCCATGGCTTGCTGCATTCCTTTCTGCGTCGCTGCGCAGGCGTCAGGACGGGACTATTTCCGCACTCGGTTCGCTGATGAAGGTGATAGAAGAGGGGCATGCGCCCTTGATGGAAGAAGTCGGTAACATTCATTTCGGACGCGGAACGGGTTCGATCCACCTTTACCGCACGGAAGAGGAAGCTCAGAACGCCAAGAGGTCCAATGATCGGCGGCGTGCTGAGGGAATCGAAGCGCAATACCTCTCGCTGGACGAAATAGCTGCCATGGAACCCAATCTCGCGCCGGGTTACATTGGCGGGACGATTTTTCCCGGTTGCTTTGTGATCGACAGCCCTGAAGCTTATTGCAGGGGCCTTGCCCAGATAATCCAAACGCACGGTGGCCGTTTCGTTGTGGCAAAGGCCGAGCGGATCGAAAGCGGCACCGATGGCGTGCGCGTTCATACTGGAAGCGAGGTCATTTCTGCTGACCGCATCGTAATTTCGGCTGGTGCCTGGTCGCGTGGTCTTTCCAATCAGCTTGGCGACCGCCTCAACATGAATACGGAGCGCGGTTATCACGTCGCGTTTGAACACGATGAGCCGCTGTTGACGCATCCGGTTATGTATCCGTCCGATGGGTTCTTCCTCACCCCGCTGTCTCATCAGATTCGTGCGGCAGGAACTGTAGATTTGGGCGGACTCGATAAGCCAGCACGTCAGTCACGCCTCGATGTTCTTGAAAATAAAGCTCGAAAAATGCTGCCTGCATTGGGCGACAGACAGGACACTTGGATGGGTTTCCGTCCCTCCACGCCTGACAGCCTCCCCTTTATCGGGCCATCCCGCAAGGATCCCCGCATCATCTATGCCTGTGGTCATGGCCACCTTGGGATGACGCTCGGCGGTATTACCGGCAAATTCGTGTCCGAGCTTATGACGGGTGACAAGCCAAGCATCGATCTGTCGCCATTCTCTCCCGCCAGACATATGTTGAGGCTGAACTGATGACTTTCTCTATTGCTCTTCGCTGTCCGCAAACAGGACAGTTCGGCGTTGCAGGGGCGACCTCTTCGATGGCGATGGGTGCCCGTTGTCTGTTCGTCAATCATGACGCCGGTGCTGTCATCACCCAGCACCGCACTGATCCGCGTCTGGGTTTGACGGCACTGCGCCATCTGAGAAACGGGCTTTCAGCCCAGGAAACGCTGGACAAGATCGCTACTGCGCCCGGCATTGAATGGCGCGAACTTGCAATCGTCGATCGCAACGGTGCAACAGCGTTGCGGCAGGGCGTT
>Ga0182738_1004264_pt1 | contig 15905 bp, 14 predicted proteins | sample eDN5th30CBELigMG_FD_128876 | JGI IMG/M metagenome (GOLD analysis project Ga0182738, IMG submission 128876) | Enriched Miracle-Growth compost microbial communities from Emeryville, California, USA - eDNA 5th pass 30_C BE-Lig MG (version 2)... ... | reverse complement strand
TCGATCTCGACATGGAGAACGACTAAACACACCCGACTCTTGCACAAAAATTATTAAAAAAAGAAGATGGAGGACGAACAAGTCCATCGAAAAGATGAGCCAGAACTGGTGAAGGAGGCAAATGTGTACAGAAAGATTACTTAAAGAAAAAACAAAGTTCAAAACCAGAGTGATGAAAGTCAAAAAATGAATGAAGAAGCAAGTGAAAAGGAAAAGATAGATGTTGTCGGTAAAAAGGGGAAAACTAATGTACTAAAAGAGCCTTGCGAGCCGAAAAAAGACGCTCATTATTTTCAAAATGGCAGAGTAGAAGCACAAGAGAGTTGTTCGAATGTTGAGGACAGCTCATGGGATGCAAATGGAAAAAAAAATCTCAAAACGAAATTGTTCAAGCAGGAGGCCAAGTGCTGTCAATGAATACAATAGATTCATGAGTGGTGTGGATGTATTGAGCCAACGAACTAATTATATTAGGTTACTTCATTTAATTTATATGAATTTATTATTTTTGATTTCCACATAAATCTCGAAAATGGTGGAAAATTTTTTTCACCTAGCTTAGTATTATCATAGCAAATTGCCAAGTTTGATGCAATAGATTTTTTTATCATAGCCTATCGACCTGCAGGATGGAAATAAAACTTTTTAGAAAAAGTTGTTTCAAAGCTGGAATTGATGAGTATGAGCCAGGAAGGTAGACTTGCTGAGAAACTTATAATTCTCTTCTGTCCACTTTTCCCTTTGCAATCATTTATTGGGGAGATCTTGTTCCCTCTGTAGCTATTTAAAACAAGAAAAAATCTGATGGCATCTACCATTTTCTATTTGATGTCTATAGAAGGAACTCTTTGCAACAGTATTCTGACTAGTAACTTGGATCTAAAGGTCAGATTAATTGCGATAAATGTAAGGAACCTAGGATGATGACTTCATTAACGATCAAGAGAGAAACAAACTTTCTTGTTATTAAATATGTTCCTCCTCCATCTTGTGCTGATCCAAGCGAAAAACATTTTATATTGAATGAGTCTCTGAAGGATCCAACGACCCACTCAAGAGATATCCTCATGGCCTGGAGTATCTGTTAAGACACCTCGCTCCGATATTCATGGAAGCAAGGGTTTTGGACCATAGGAAGCAAGATAAGGATACTAATAAACCCTTTTATTTTCCCAAGTGTTAGACTGCTTCATTTGACCCCAATGTGAGTCTCTTGCTTCGACTCCTGCGCTTTTCAGCATAATCGTGAGTCTAACCACATAAATCGATCAATAAATTATCGGATTCAATGAGGTTGAAGAAGCCTTTTGGCTCATACGGCCTTTGTCAAAAAGTTCTCTGCGACAAAAGCCCGTAATTTGATATTCTGTTCCCAGTGATTGACCCCTCTTTTTTGTCATAAACTTTCAAATCACTGGCCCCTTGGCCTAATTTTTCTTTGTGGCAATTTGAGTAAAATTGTCTTGCCTTTTTCCTCAACAGGCTTCATCACCTATTTGTGGATCTCAAATAGTAAACAAACCAAAAAAAATTTTCCTCTTATTTCCTTGTGAAAGTTTTGTTTTTAATCCCTCACATATCTCCACCATTTATTTGCAGTTTATGGGAAACATTACGATTTAGCCCCTATTCAGGGCATTAGAGGGTCTCATTGCATTAAAAAAATCTTCTCTTTATTTGGCCTTAGTAGATTAAAAATTTGAATTTATATATTGTGGTTTTCAAACCAAATCTTATGGCAAACCCAATCTCTCAACTGAGTTATTGAGAATAAACTTTTGGCTCAGAATTTCATTTGCTAATATCACGCTCTTGAACAAAATTTAATTTTTCATAAACTCCTGCCAATCAAAGCTTTCATTGAAGCAAGAACAAATTTCGGTCTCTTTTTGATTTGAGTGCCTAAATTTGAAGATTTGAGGGAAGACCTCGGTTTTTTTCTTCTTTGCCACTTCTAGGGATTTACAAATAGGTGACGGGGCCTGCCCAGAAGGGAGGCAATAAAAATCCCACCAAAGCCCTCTAAAGAAAATCCTGACCAAGAGACCAGTGATTGAGAATTTGGTAAAGAAAAAAGGAGTCAATCAAGTGCTGGCAAAAGAAAAATAAACAACTGACTTTTGCCGCGGAAATTTTTTTGGCAAAGGCTGTATGAACTGATTCTTTGAATTTGATTTGTCTTATAAAATTAGGACCTCTTACATTTGGTACTGAAAGTCAATATCTCAAGGAAAGTTTTATTCAAAACAAAAAATTCTTAGGGTTTTTTTGGAAGAACAATACGTTTTTGAATGTAAATCATAGTTTTTCTCATCTATGATTATAGGAGCCCTAACCTTCCTCTTCAGTTTCATCGTCATCGGAATCATCGGGCATTTCCTGTTATTCATAAGCAGAATCAACTGTTTCAACTCCATCAGTTGCCAATTTTTGGGAAATTTTCACCGATGTATTTTGGGGTAAAAATCTTCCCAATCTCAGCAAAGATCTCCGAGCGAATTTTTTCGGTGAGGTCTTCCCCTGTCTTCTTCTTAAGATTGAAATTCATTTCACAAATATAATTTTCTGTCTAAAAACGAGAATAAATCGAGATGAGTCGGAATTCTCAAGGATTGGAGGGACGGGGGAAAATTCGAAATTCTGAGACTGAGGGAAAAGAATTTGGGATTTGAACTCCCGTGTCCCGTGTAAAATTGCAAGACTGACTATTCTTGACGCTTTTTTAGAATTTCTGGGACGAAGTTTAACGAGTTGAAGTGATTGGACAGATTAGTCTCTTCCAAGTTCGAGGGAAGAGGATTTTTAGAAAAAGCGATGAGTGTAATCTATTTCATTAAACTCAAATAAATTAGACAAATAAAATATTCTTTCTTTTGCTCTTCCATAAAATAGATCTTTTGCCCTTGATGAAAATTAAAAAAATTTGCGGTTGCAAAAAGGAAGACTTTTATTGAGAAATTTTTGGTGGAAAACGCGTTAAATGATTGGAAAAATTTCTTGATTTGGGTCGAAAGGGAGGGAAACTTTTAAAGTTAAATGTTTGAGGTTATTGAAAAATGAATTTCTTTCTTAAAATTTTGAAGTCAAAAAATTTATCTTCCCATTTAATAAATTTTGTTGAGATTCTGGGGGGGGGGAGTTAATTTCTTGAAAGTTTTAGAAAGGAAAGGAATCCCGGGGGCTTGAGCTAGAATTTTGCATTTATTGAAGATCCCTTGTCGGAGGATAAAAGGGGAAAAATATCGATCCAAAGTTCAAGATCATTGAAGCTTTTAGGGACCATGTGACTTGGACAAATATTTGTCCATTAAAACGTGATCCCTCAATGTGTCCACCAGTTCGGGTAAAATACAGAAACATCTTCATATTGGTCCTAACATTGAACTTTTGGTTCTTAGGTTTTAGATCAGAAATTTGAGACAAACGCAGAGTAAGTTGATGAAGTTGTTCAGGTTGGTCGGAGATGTGGAGTGAGGTTTGCCTCTGGAGTGAGTCGGACAACAAATCAGTTCTATTAACGTTTGTGGAAAAAGCTTTATTCTTATTGGTTTTTTCCTGTCTCAGGAAGATCTTGGATCCTTTCGTTTTGCCCTAAAAAGCTTTGACCAATTCGGCTCATTCCAGCTATCTACATTACTGATCACGATGCTGCATTAATCTCGCCTTTAGCAATCATTTGGACAACAATTCACTATTTATTTTTCATATTTCACATTTTTCGCAATGCTCAAAAGAAAACAAAATAAGAATTCCCTCAAAGATTTTGCTAAGGCTTAGAGAAGAGAATGTCAAAGAAAATTTGAGAATTCATGGAAATTACTGATTGAGAAATATTATGAAACTAACTCAACTGAAAATCTTACTGGGGCCACTCAATCGAAGAGCCTGAAGATCCTTCTCTTGCCAACGATATCAGTGAGGAAACGAGTGATGACGAAAAATATTATCCTTATTCAGATAATTTGAGAAATAATCAAGCGAATAGCACCACAAGAAACAAAAAAACGATATTAAAAAGTTATTTGCAGAACTTCTTTGGGAAAAAAAAGGCCTGGGCGACATGCTTTTCACATTGCCACTTTCCTGCTGATATTTTTTCTCCATTTGAAAAGAGCATGGGTTTCTCGGTCTGTTGAGTACCCAAAGGATGGAGAATATGAATAATACTGTGAAGAAAAGAACTAGACATTAGAGAAGAACAAATCTCTTTCGAATAATCTCAATTGTTAGTGATGTGTTTGATGGAAGGTATTTTGATGTTATTTTCTTATTTTTCACGCTGTTATAGGAAATCCAAACAGAACAAAATTTCTCTCTCCCCAAAAAATACCCAAGATTTTCAATTTGAAACAGAAATATATCAAATTTGTTGTCCTTTTATTGCAAATAAAATTGTATTGGAGGAGACTCGGGCTAAGGATCCCCAAACAAATAATGTCTCCAAATTAACTCTTTTTGATGCTACATACAATGGAGAAGGTTGCCCAAATCTCTACCCGAGATCTCTCTTGAAATAAATTGAAATAAAGCCTTGGATTACCGACTTTAAAGAGGATAAAAACTCTGTACTTCAACTTTTCTCATAAGCCTCTTAATCTCTAAATTCAAACTTCCTTCTTTTAGCATCCGCTTTCTTGAAGTGAAAATTTTCCGAATCAAGCGCTCAATTTCCTTTACTTCTACACTCAGTATCATGCCAATGCCTCGTAACCTCCAATCTAATCCTCCAGGACTCGATCCCTAAAGCAAAGGAAACGAGAATCCAGGAAGGTCCGAATGGACAAAGAAGTGAGAAGAAGACTGATGCTTTTGGTTTTCGAGATGTTAAAACTGACTCAATCATCTCTCATCAGACATAGATTACAACAAAACTGAAGCAACATTCACACTTCGCTACGCTATCGAAAATATAAGTCGTCTATCAGAATGAGTTGATATCAAGACAAATTATGTAAAAGGAGATTTCATAAACAAAATTCAAATGATGTCTCAACTAATCGAATGACTTGGGAACTGTTTAATCAGGGGTCCTGCATTTGTAATGGTGAGAGTGAAGAAGAACCTCAAGAACAAAAAGAAGGCCAAAGTTGCCCAAAAGTTTCAGAAAGACCTTAATTTCCGTTCAAACTGCTTTCATATCCAAATTCAATTGTTGAAAAAGTGAATCAGAGGCCCTCTGAAAGAAATCGAGCCAGAGCTTCCAAAAGTCAGACAAACCTTTTTTCCGAAAGCAAGCTTCCTTGTGTCCAGGCTCAAAGACAACAAGCTCAGAATTCGATATGAAATTTTTGAAACGAGCAAAAGACTCAAAAACTCAAGACATCCCCAAACTCCCCATCACTAAAATCCTTCATCTCACTCATAAAATCCAAGAAAGGCTTATTCGTAAACCCGAAACAGACTGACTTGAACGCCAAGAAATTGATCCCGACCTCGTCGAAGTTGCTTTTGGAAGAGACGATTTATTTCATATTTCATTTCCCAAAGACCTCGAAATGACTAATTCTTCTTATTTTCTTAATTCAATCCACAAGATCCCTCTTGCAGGGGAGGAGGTTGAACAAGAACAAAAATAAAAACAAGAAGATTCTAATAAAATTTTCTTCTCCAAAGAAAAAGATGAAGATTTCGAAGACTCTCAAATCTTGAATTTGCTTCTACTCTCCTTCCTTCTCAAAAATTTTAATAATTCATCAATTTCCCGTCAACCCCCTTCTGAACGAATTCAAGCCAAATCAGGAATTATGTTCAAAAACTGTGCATTTTCATTATTCATCAATCAATTAGAAACTCAAACAAAATGAGATTCTTACAAAAAGGTCACTAGCTGATGACCGAAATTTCAGTACTGAAGATTGACAAAGACAAGTCTTCCAGTCCTCCAAGGGAGCTGAAAATTGAAAAATGTTAAGGAACCTTGAAATCAGGCAAACCAAAACTCTTGTCGAAAAAAAGCAAAGAATGTATGAATAATGAGTATCTTATATCACATGCGAGAAGACTGTGAATTCTAAGGAGGTCTTTTCACAAACTTAATCTTCATTATAAAGCGGTGATGAGAACATCTTCCACAAAAAATTCCACTTCAGTAAAGGGAACAAAATTATTAGACTGGTTTATTAAAAAGGTTAATTTATTCTCAAAGGGATTTTGTTGTTGCGGAGAATGTGTCCAGGCGAGCTCAAAAGTCCAAAGTTCCATGAATCATTCAAAGAACAATCGATAAAAGAACATTCAAACTAAGAGATATTTGACGATTATTTCTTTTGCAAACAACTTCAGAGCAAAAAATTGAGACTGAAATGAACTAATCAATTCAAAATCAGAAGAAAATTGTTTCTTGAGAATTTCAAGACGAGTTAATTCTTCTGGAATTTGCACAGGCATGCCTCAGACGGACAAGCTACTGATAATTTTGAAAGTTTACCACGGTCAATAATCATGAAGAGCAAATTCCTCCTTTCATAATTTTTAAAGTTTCAAAGCCCAAAGACGAAAAATAAAACTTAAATTCGACTCAAAGAGTCTTTGAAATTATTGGAGGAATAGCGATTTCAAGTTCTCTTGAAGCTCATATAATGAAGAACAATATTATTGGTACAGGTAGGGGCGAATATCATTACTGTAGCTATTCCTAGTCCTGTTACTTTAAGATAAAGGTTGTTGAGAAATCTGAAGCCCTGAAAACCCCAACTCTCAACGTAATGATAAAGAGTTGATTGGAACTTGAAGAGCCAGGGAGTGAAGTTTTTCAATATAGTGACCATACCTGGTAACTTTTGAAGAAGAAGATGTTTAAACCTTCTGCAAAAAAGAGAAGGGAAGTCCCATTCTCAAATTCTCTTTAACTTTATTGAGGAAAACCCCCTTTTGTTCAGCACATTCCTATTTTTGAGAAATTCTCTCTCTACAAACCAAAAAGGGGAAGAGCTTCTCTTTCTACAGCTCATCTTCAATAAGATATGAAATCAATTGCTAATTATAATCTACTCAAGGTAACTACAGCTTTTAAGATAGAGAAAGAAATTAACGGAATATATGAGCCCCACGCCAAGAGTTGTGTTTTTGGTTGAATCTGATCATCGAACGTTTAGTTCTGAGAGGATGGTTTCTTATTTCTTTCGATTTTTGAGAACAATCCAAACCTCAGGATCCTTTAATTGTCAAACCCAAAACTGAAGTCCTAAAGATAAGAGTCTGTGAAGGTGTAGGATTGTAGTTGTAGCTGTGAGTGAAGTCATCTTACTCTCGGATTCGAAACGCTGATAAAAAGATCAGAGCTGATCTCCTGATTGAATATCTTTGACCTGTTATCAAAGGAGTCCTTACAAAAGATTCAGATGAAGAAAAGCAGACCGCTTTCATGAAGAACTGAACTCTGGGGTGTCCATGCTCTCGTGGCTGCCAGCCTGGATTCACACCTGCTAAGACTGTCAAGGTAAATTTGAATCATATGGTCAAGGAAAAGTGGCATGTAATCAGCAAAGCGAGAAAAATTGGAAATCTTTGAAAAGGAGTTTGTTGCAGGGAATGCAGATTTTCAATCGCTTACTGAGTTAACTCATTTTTCAATTAGCTCAACATCAAAATCAGCTCCCAATTCCAATGCTGATTTCCCAATATTGTTCAAAAAAACATAATCCAACCCTAACAAATCACACAAATGATCAAGAATTGTTTCATCAATCTTTGAAATGGATAACTAAGCACTTAAATCAAGGAAGAAAGATGGAAAATCTTGTCCAATATGTATTTTGTCAAATAATGATAAAACGAAAGCGACACACCCAAGAAGAATTTCGACATGGATTTCAAGGCAAATAGTAGTTTTAGGAAACTATATTCGAAAACTTTTTTCGTAGCATATCAATTGACCTCAATTTAAAGCTTTTCCAGAAATTGTCATCAGAACCCTTTTTTTCTTTGAAAACGCCAAAGTCAGTTTGAACTGAGATGAGAGAGGGAGCAAGGATAAAATCTTATTTCTTACTTTCATTGAAGGAGGAGAGGGGTCAAAAGTACAAGTCAGCCAATTCTTACTTTTTATTTCGAAGAGACTTCTAGTCTGACCCTATTGACTTCTTCTACCTGATCTTTTCTCAAGACCTCTTGAATGATATTCGCAGTTGGGCCAACAAAAGAGCTACAGCCAAGATAAACAACATTAATAGAAGAAGCGATCACAAAACGTGGTTCAATGAGAGAAAATATAGGAGAAATGGAGGCACCTTTTGGCGTCCTTTTGACTATGGGACAGCTTTCAGGTAACAGCACTCGCCAAATAGAGCTTTCACACTCTTGCTAGCTTCACTTGAGTGCCAAGGCATCATTTTATCTGTGAAAAGAAAAATCATGAGTGGATTGAAACCAAATAGTTTTCTCCTTTCTAACTGGCAAGAACTGTCTTGTAAGTGATTTTTACTCCAAACTTTAGCATTAAATTAAGAGGTATTATAAAGCTTTGCATAAACTTGTGAAAAAGTCCTGCATCCAAAATATTTTGCTATGAGAAATAACTGACGCCGTATGCAAAATTTCCGAATGTCTTGAGGAGATGTCAATAGAAGGAAGGAATAAACAAGAAGAGTCTTGAATTAACCTGATGAACGCAGAGAGGTTAAATTTGACAGCTTTTTGGTGATTTGATTTTTTTTTCAAAACCAGGAAATCAAAATATCCAGGAATAGATTTCAAGATAGAATTTCTTTTCATCACAATCATTTCAAATTTAAATTCCAAGTAACTAAACAAACTCCAACAATGTCAAGTTTAAAAAAAAAACGAATGTATCCATTTCATGATGAAAGAGGTCAGAAGCTGAAGATTGCAAAACAAACTGAGAATGACTTAAATTAAAATTTTTTAGAATAAAAGTGGCAATCCTCAAAGTAAATCTCGATTAATCTCTTTCTAAGATTTTAGGGTCTCTATCCATTCTTAGCTGCATACCTCAATAAATTTCTTTGTTCTTCAGGACTCTGCTCAGTGCACTGTCAAACACCACTCAGCTCTCCAAAGGTTTTCATTGCATTGATTTATTTTTCTCTCAACATTTTTTTTAGGATCTCTCCTCATTCCTAGTGGTCTCCCTAAAACCTCCTCAATAAACATCTTTAGTCAAGAATCTGTTCTCAACAGAACGACAGCCATCACTCAGCTCTCAAAAGATTTTCCTTGCCTCAGTTCCGAAGTAGACAATATGAAGGATAAAGAAAAAGAAAAAGAGAAGGAGGAAGAGGAAGAGGAGATTCATACGAAAAAACAGACAGCAGAAGTAATTTTGGAACAAGTGGAAGAATATGAAGATGATATTCAACAAGAAGAGGAGGAAGTTATTGTACCTTCCTTAAATAATGCAAAAGAGCTTATCTTTAATCTTCTTCGTACCTCCTTAACAAAGAGGTTGGGCGACTATAACAACTATTTCTGCATCAAATCTTAATGACCTTTGCTTGAAGTGAAAAATAAATATAGAGAGAACAAGAAATAATAAAAATGGAGATTAAACATTTTACATGCTGCTATTCAGGATCTAAATTTAAAGACAAAAACTAAAATGCCACCAATACCTTAGAGCCAAGAAATCAACGAAGATCCCAAAGATATGAATCAGTTGATTGTTCCAAATCAAGGTTCGGAATTGTCTGGATTTTGTTCATCCTTCCGGATTTCCAGATTTTCCCTCTTTTCCTTGAATATTTGATAATTTTTTTCGTGAATTTTGTGATGTAAAAAAAACATTTCATGATTTTTTAAAAGCTCATTCAGAAATCATTTCAATTCGAAAATGAAACTGAAAAAAAAATTAAACAAGCTAATCACAAAATTCCTGATATCAAGAAAGCCTCAACCTCAAGGCCCTAGTTCTTCTGCTCTTGCTCCTACGAATTAAGAGAGAGAACCAAAGTTTTTCAGAATGAAGATATCAATAATTCTGGCCACAGAGAAGAGACGAGTGAAACTAAATCTCACGAAGAACAAGATCCAACTACTTCTTCACGAGACCGGCTCAAATCGACTGATAAAAAAGTGATCTTTTCCCACCGTCAAACTAAATTTCGTACTTCATCATAATCAACGTTTAAACTCTCGTCAAAATATCTTTAACCTTGAAGGATACCAACGAAAAATACTTGTAGGGTTTGTTTGTCCAGATTTTTGAGCCCACAAATTTCGGATTGCACTGTAGGTCTGTCCTGGTTTTGCATCGACTCAAATTCCGAACCCTGTTTGAAATTAATCGGTAGAATGTAAAATAATAAATGATCATGACTTTGAATGCGGATTTACCAAATGCTTGAATCCAATTTCTCTTGAGTTAGCGAAAAAAAGAGAAGGAGTAATTTACATTGAATCATACAATTGCTACTGCATGGTCTTCACGATCCTGGACGAAAAATCCCTTAAAATAAGGCTTCATTTGAATTGTAAGAATTTTCCCAAGAATTTATTTCTTTTACAAATCTGCTCTGGGAGATCCTCATTTTACTATTGAAGGATATAGATGTTGTATCATATCCTGGTCAAAAGATAGATTTCAAACCGTTTGCTGTATTGAAGAAAAATCAATCTTAAAAAAATTTTTGGTCCAACTGAAATGAGCTCGAGTTTTCGTGCAGGAGGGTGAAAGACCATACGGTAATAAATCGCACCTGATCAGATTTTGCTCATATTTTGTGAAAATCAGATCTGATAATAGCTTTCATATAGCCCACTGTGATTATTCTCGTCTTAAAATCGAGCTTCATTTCTTTCTAAAGCCTTTCTATAGTATCGGGTGTATTCGAGGAAACAGTTCAGAAACAAATTCAACTGAGTGATCAAGGAATTGATGATGTTGAGAGCCATATTCTTGTAGTTTAGACGTTTTTTTGGAAACCGATGATTATTGACAGACACAGAGTAGGAATTTGTGTAAATAATAGAATTCAGGTTGATGTATTTGAGGATACAAGACATCAACCTGGATATAACACTTGATAGCTGGTACAATTAGAAATTGTTTGGTTCTCCTTTGCCTAAAGTCGATCAACCAGATAGATGAGTTTCATCTCTCAGGTCTTCGCCTCTTCACATGAGTCTTTTTTCTCTAAAAAGCATTGTCTCATCAATTTCGATCTCTCCTTCTAACAAGTTGAATTCAGTTCCTGTTGGTCATGTAGAAATATGCACGTCCTGATGGACAAAATGATCAAGCATAGAATTCACAGCATTTGGATTTTTACCAATTTCAAAACATTCATCGATTCTATCGTTGACTTGTTTTGAGTTCCTTCGTTCATAACACCAAAAACATCACAACTTCTTTAAATTTTGATACTCATTCCTATGGACTTGATGAATGGCCTCTTGCTGTTCTTCATTTCTGTTTAGCTTTCTTTCAAGCAAGATTTTTGTTTCACTTAATTGATCTGAGACCATCATCATCCTAAAAATATTAGTTCGAAACTTTTTTTGAAAACTTGAGGAGATTGATTTGGTCCAAAGGGCGACGGGTTGTTCATTATGATGGTATGAATATCGCTTTTCGCCTAGAGAGACGATTTCAAGATAAATTATAGAAGCTGGAGTTGTCGAAATCATGGTCAGGAATACTGGAGTTTTCAAGGCTTTTTTGGCAATTGCTTCAAAGCTCATTGATGGGAGGATCAGAGGACCTTCGCTGTCCTTTCCGGGCTGAACTGTAACCAGGAGTTGCGATTCCATAAGTTTTGAAGACTTTTTGAAATTTAAATGGGAGTGCTTCCTTTTTATGGTTTTCTTCAGGAGGGAATATGATCAAAAGGGAGAAAAGGAAAAAAAGTTTTTTTTCAGTGATTTAAGCTTAAGATGTTTTTTCTCTGTCGAGAATCAGAACAGACAGGATAGAGGGAGATTCCTTCTTTACAAGACAATATTTCCGCCTCCAATACTTTTTTTTCCAAAATACTTTAGTTTTCCTTCAGATACTTTATTTCAAGACTCTATTTTCAATTTTCCAAAAATGAAAAATTTCTCCTATCCTATTTTCAATTGTTCAAAAAGGACAGTGTCTTTGACATTGAATCATCAGTGTCAACAGTTCCTAAAAGCCGAATTTGGAAAAACCATCCCATGGGGGAGATCAGGCTTAAGGCCCTGATTTAAGCCATAAACTGAAAGAGGTCAAACTTTTGAAGCCAGTGCTGAAAAAGGAAAAAGAAAAGCTGATAACATGACTCATAACAAGCAAAAAAAGTTTAATAACTCCTTGCAGTCAATTTTTGTCCATATGAAACTCGAGATTTTTCTCAAGTCTTCACTTTCTTCATGTCATAAATCTTTCTATTTGTCTCTTCCAACAGTTCAGTTTTGCGATGAAAAGCCGAATTTTTTTTTAATTCGCCTTTTTTTATAAATTTGAAATTGCGATCTATGATGTGTGCAAAAATACGATATACAATGGCAAGGTTATACAGTTTGGATATCCAAATATTTAGGGGTCGTCATGGTTCCATTTACAACCTCAAATTTTGAAGTTCCATCTCAAGTGATATGATCCCAAATCATGAATGGCTCCTCCCACCTGTCTACTTCTGGAAAGGAGACTTCCATTTCGTCAGTGGCCCTGTATCTTTGCTTGTAGGGACTCCTCTGAATAAGATTCATCAGTGAAAACTACCCTCTGCCAGTACTCATCCGGCATGTGTCTGCCCATTGGTACTGGAGGACTTGGCGATCATCATCAGTCAGCCACTTTGGCTGGGAAACTCTACGATTGGATTCATGATCCTCTAGGATCATCCTTTACAAGACTCAATAATCTCTTCTCCAAGGATGCTCTCTATCTCAACCGTAATCTTTTTGGGCCGACTGGGTCGAGGAAGATCCAATACATTTCCTGTTTTCCTCCACTTAGCATAAATAGCACTGCAGGTGGGTTTAGGCTTCCCTATCAGACTGTAGAAGGGATTTTTTTTAGCTTTAATCCAATTTTATCAAGACTACTGGAAATCAGCCTTCTGTTTTGTTTCGCATTTTGACAAGATTATGACACTTTGGTGTTCCCAAATAATTGAACGCTTCTTCCAAATTAATTTAATGCCATGTGGTAAGAATCAGCCTCTTGAGAAGGTTCTGCCTTTACTCAAGATGTTTGAAGTTTTCAATGATCTACAAACCAACTTCCAGAATTTGTATAGTTGAAATTGTGGCTTCATTTGCCGGATAGTTTTCCAATCTTATGAAGTCTGATAAATGGGGCATAAAAATACTGGTGTTGCCAACGTATCGTAAAGTCTCGCTCTTGCGAATCGCGTATTTGGGTAGAGACAGATTCGCAAATCCAAATTTTCATTGTAAAAAATTTTTCTCATAAACCTGAAAATTTTGGTTTGAGTCTCAAAAGTAAGGCATTGAATATGAAAGGATTTTCAGTGTTAAGAATTGTTGAATGATAAGGTTTTTGGGGTGTGTGCGTCCCTCGTGTACCTCCGCGAGAGCGAGAACGAACGGTAATAACCTGTTGTTATTGCCAAAATGCCTCCAACGAATACCGCGGAATACAACTTCCTTGTAACTTGAAAATTGATAAGCGCGTCAATCAAGATCATCTCCAAGAAGATTAATTCTCTCATCATCAAGTCATTCTACTGCTTTCAGGTTCTCCTTTACCATGTGGCAACTTCTCATTTGACCTTTGCTTGAATCTCTGCGATGACTTAAGAAATAGAGATCCCAAGCCTTTATCGAACATCTGGTCGAAATCTTTTGAGCTTCAAAAAGAATGTATCCAACAAGCTATTGGCTCAACTATTCAATACAACTACAGCCCTTTCCCTGCTATATCAATTCATGTCTAAAGAAATAAATGGAAGACTAACATCAGTGAAGAGAGAGTGAAGAGGTCAGCCAATACCTTTACGCCAAAGTCATATGGAAACCAGAACAATACCTGATAAAATCTTGGGACTGTCAATGCATCGTTTGCTCAAACAGGGACTCCAGAGTGAGGATATCGACAGGGCATCCCAAACAATCACACGACTTCAATATTTATTTAATCTTGATAGGCTCGCTGGGGAAATTCAAAAGAATCTCAAAAGTAAGGATGATTTTTCAAAGCTGTGAGTGAAGAAAAAGATACCGTCATGCTTCTAATTAAGACCCCGCCCCTAAAAAAAAATTTTTTGAAACTCAAGGATCTTAATTAGAAAAGTAAAAGTTTTTCCATGATCAGAGGTTCTTGAATAGAAAAGTCAACAAGAACAAAATCTCCCTAAAAATTTCTTTCAATTTTTTGAAGAGAAAAGCTTCATATAAATATCTTCTTCATATGTACAAAAGTAAATCATTTAATCAAACATCAATTCTGTTTCAGATCACTCTCCAAATTAAAATTGCCCTGCTCATTAAAACCCTACACCCGAAAAATTTTGTTTCAATCTCTTCCGACTCAGGTTTAACTCTATTTCTCACTCTCATTCTCAGAACATCTTTTTGTTTAAATTTTTATTACTGAAAGGTCGGAATGAGAGAAATGATGAGAGAAAAAATCTTTCTATTCAAGATGTTCTTAATGAGAAAAGTTCTAATTTAGGTCCAGGAGGAATTTTCGCAAAAAATTAAAGCTCTTAATTAGAAAAGGCCTGAAATAGAAAAGGGGTCTTAATTAGAAACATGGCGGCACACTTTTTCTCAAGAATTTTTAACTTTGTTTATATTAGGAAAACAAATGTTTTATTCATCTATCTTAATGGATGATCGTCTAATTTTCATACTGAGTATCCAGCATATGATACATTGGGGTAAGGCATTGCCTTACAAAGAAAAAATAAAAATAAAAAACTTGCCAAAAAGCAATAATTCCTCTTTAAAATTTCAAGTACCACCTCAAGAATTATTCTTATGAATAATGCTAATGATATGTCTGAAGTTACTGGCATGAACCAGATAGCTGGCTTTACGCAAGTTGGTAAGATCAACTATATCCAGCTTACTATTGGCAACTCTCGTTTTTATGTTCATGATGCACTCTGGATAACAATTCTCCAAGGCATAATAACAAGTCAAGTCGTTCCTCAAGCGGCTCAAGCCCATATTACCCTTTCTGCGACTTTTGGAAATGCATGGACCTTCTGAGGAGTCGCCTATGTTGTGATTCAAACAAATCAGGATGTTTATTTGACCGGCATAACTGCCTATGTGTATACAATTACAAACTCTCTCAATAATACCTTGATCAATATCGTGGGACAAAACAATCCTTAACTTATTTGTTTGCATGTATCGTCAGAGATTAAAGCAAAGATATTTCTCCCTTTATGAAGTTGATGTCGTATTCAAGTTGAATAATAAACATGTCAAGTGAAAGAAATGAGCAAAGAAGTTCGGTCAAGAGAATACAGATTCGAAGAAAAACGCAATCAAAATTTTCTCCAAAAAAATTTTCCTTTCACAAATTGTCTTTATTTGTCCATATTTCAAGCGCTCAATCTAAAAACATCCAAACCAAAATAGTCGACAACGTATGAATTGAAAGAGCAACTTTTTTTTCGAATTTCCAGCATGGTGCAAGCACTCTCTCGAAAAATTCCCAACACGAAACGTTTTAAACATGCACAAGTTACAAGAAAAACAAATAAAATTTGGGAGTTTTTCCTTAAAAAAAAAAATCTTTAACTTGTTGAAATGATTTTTTCTTTCTTTAATTTTGTTCATCTCTCAAGCGCGCAATCCAAAAATCATGGACACAAAAATCTTTAAAAACATCCATTCTTCAGGAGTTTCTTCTTCAATACAGAAAGATAAGTACCTGCATTCGGGAAACCCTAGATTTTGTCCTTATCCTGTCCGTCCCAGGCTTGTCCTTAAAATTTTTGTCCTGGACATGTCCTGGACAAAAAATTTCTGCTGTATTTCGACAGAAGATCCTTTGTATTTTGGGG
>Ga0182738_1004263_pt1 | contig 15906 bp, 17 predicted proteins | sample eDN5th30CBELigMG_FD_128876 | JGI IMG/M metagenome (GOLD analysis project Ga0182738, IMG submission 128876) | Enriched Miracle-Growth compost microbial communities from Emeryville, California, USA - eDNA 5th pass 30_C BE-Lig MG (version 2)... ... | reverse complement strand
TGGGGGACATGGCATGAATACCACTGCGATGGGTGGCCGAGTCGTCGCTGAAGGGATCGCGGGCGATACTCAGCGCTACAAGCTATTTGCGCCCTTTGGTCTGACATGGGCCGGTGGTAGTGTTGGCAAGGCGGTGGTTCAACTGACTTATTGGTCATACCAAGCGCGCGACTGGTGGCGAGAGAGGCAGTCGTGGGCATGAGGCGTATAGATGGAAGACGACAAACAGAGCGTGTTGGCACAACGGCTGAAAGCCTTACGCCGGGCGCGTGCCTGGACCTTGAAGCAGGCGGCTGCGGCCACCGGGGTATCTACGTCCACGTTGTCCAAAATCGAAAACGGCCTGCTGTCGCCCACTTATGACAATTTGATCAAGATCGCCGCGGGCTTGAAGCTGGACGTGGCCGAATTGTTTACGGCATCCGATGCCCATATGGGTACGGGACGACGCAGCCTCAGCTTTATGGGAGAAGGGCGTCCGTATCAAACACCTTATTACGATCACCGCTTGCTCTGCACTGAGCTGTCTCATAAGCGCATGATGCCATTCCATACCCGTGTGAAGGCTCGGGCTTTCGAGGAGTTCCACGATTGGAGCCGCCATCAGGGAGAGGAGTTTGTCTATGTCCTAAAAGGCGAAATCCGCGTCTACACTGAGTTTTACGAGCCCGCCCGCCTGCAGGCGGGCGAGAGTTTTTACATCGACAGCCGTATGGGGCATCGAGTGATCAGCCTGAGCCAGGAAGATGCGATTGTGCTGTGGGTATCGACGCACGCGGATATTGATGAAGGATAGGGCATGCCGTCTCGACGGGAGCCACGTGGCTGCTAGCCTGATGATTGGGTGTGCGTTGACATTGAGCTGGGCAGGACTGGCCGGCGATTCCTTCTAGATAGAAATCGCGTATGGATGTCCTGCCGCGCCAATTTACGCCAAGCGCACCATCCAGCCATGATGATCGGGCGAACGGCCGTATTGAATATTGGTCAGTTCCTCACGCAGGGCCATCGTGAGCTTGCCCGCGGGCGCATTTTCGTCGCCCACGCTAAAGCCCGTTCCTTTGAGCACCGATATCGGCGTGACCACCGCTGCCGTACCGCAGGCGAACGCCTCTACTATCTGGCCCGATGCAAAACCGTCCCGCCATTCCTGTATCGATACCTTGCGCTCTTGCACTTCATGTCCGCGATCGCGAGCCAATTGAATAATGCTGGCACGGGTCACCCCTTCGAGAATGCTACCTGACAACTCAGGCGTGACCAGCGTGCCATCCTTTAGCACCAGGAACACATTCATCCCGCCCAGCTCTTCGAGGTATTTGCCCTCGAGCGGATCCAAGAACAACACCTGTGCGCAGCCGTTTTCATAGGCTTCTTGTTGCGGCAGCAGCGAGGCGGCGTAATTGCCTCCACATTTGGCGGCACCGGTTCCCCCCTTGGCCGCCCGGGCGTAATCGGTGGATAACCAGATCGACACCGGTTTGACCCCACCCGCAAAATAGGAGCCAGCCGGGCTGGCGATGACATAGTAGGCCGCACGGTGCGCCGAGCGTACGCCCAGAAAGCTTTCGTTGGCGATCATGAACGGACGCAGGTAGAGACTGGTTTCCGCTGCGGACGGCACCCAGGGGGCGTCAACCGCCAGTAACTGCTTGAGCGATTCGACGAACACATCGGTGGGCAGCTCTGGCAGGGCCAGTCGACGCGCTGAACGTTGCATGCGTTCGGCATTGGCTTGCGGGCGGAATGTCCAGACCGAGCCATCCGCGTGGCGGTAGGCCTTCAGGCCTTCGAAGATTTCCTGGGCGTAATGCAATACGGAGGCTGCCGGGTCCAACTGCAACGGGCCGTAGGGTCGTACCTGTGCGTCGTGCCAGCCCCGTTCCTTGGTCCAATCTATCGAGACCATGTGATCCGTGAAGTATTTCCCGAATCCTGGATCAGCCAAGATGGCGTCACGCTCGGTGGTCGAGCGTGACGTCGCGGAATGTATCGTGGTGAAAGAGAGGGGGGATGTGGCTGTATTGGACATGGAGGTATTCGCTAAATAATGACTTGAATCTGAAAGGCAAAGTCGCGAGTCGCGGCCATGTGCCTATTATCATCAGTGTAATCCTTCAATCCGCCGGCCGGAAACGACTTGATTGTCTTTGAGGTCAATGCCAGTATTGCCGCTATGCAAGATGATCTTTTTGGCGATGTAGTCCCTCAGCCTGTAGCTGGCACCTCGTTGGTTTCCACGGCCAGTCTCAATCCGAACAAAGTGCTTCCTGCCCCCGCAGCCGGGCGCTGGCGCGAGCTCGCGCAGCGGCTGCCTGACGGGTTGCGTTTTGGCGTGTCCACGTGGTCGTATTCAGGGTGGGAGGGTCTGGTCTGGGATGGTGGCTACGACTCGAGCACGCTATCAAAGCATGGTCTGGAGGCCTACCATCTACACCCGCTGCTGCGCACGGTTTGTGTGGATCGCACGTTCTGGCGTCCATTGACGGCGGGCCAATACGCAGCCTATGCCGGTCAGGTCGACGAAGACTTTCGTTTTGTCGTGAAATGTCCCGCCAGCATTACCGATGCTCAAATTCGCGCCGAGGATGGCAAAGCGCGCAAGTCGAATCCGAATTTTCTCGATCCAAAGTTGGCTGTCGAACATTTTGTGCAGCCGACGCTTGCCGGTCTGAGCCATAAACTGGGTGTTCTGGTTTTTCAATTGAGCCCTCTGCCCTGGAGCTGGCTGGGTCACCCAGCATCGTTATTCGACAAGCTGGACCGCTTGCTTGCTGCAGTCCAGGAGGCCTTGCCCGCAGATGGTTCCGTGATCGTTGCCGTGGAAGTCCGAGACCCCGAACTATTGGGCCGTTCGCTGGTTGGCACACTCAAGGCGCACGGAGCGACGTTCTGTCTGGGATTGCACGGCAAAATGCCCCCGATTGAGGAGCAATTGCCTGTGCTGCGCGCGCTATGGCCGGGCCCACTGGTCTGTCGATGGACCTTGAACCGTATTTTCGGTGCATACGGCTACGCTGACGCACAGAAAAAGCATGATCCGTTCAATGCCCTTCTGAGCGAAGACCCGTACACCACTGCCGTGCTCGCACGCACCATCCGAGGCATTACGGGGGCGGGCCAACCTGCTTACGTGACTGTCAGCAACGACGCAGAGGGATGTGCGCCGCTGTCTATTCAAAAGCTCGCGCAGTCTATCGCGACATAATTGGTACACTTAATACGGGCGGTTTCTTTTCCTCGTTGCCATAGGAGCAGCTTGTGAATACCTCATCCGAACTTTCGTCCTCCCCACTGTTGCGTTCTGTCGGCCGTCATTGGTGGGTGTTGTTGTTATACGGCATTGTTTCCATCATCTTTGGTTTGATTGCCGTCACACATCCCTTGGCTGCCGCTGCGGCGATCGCCTGGGGCACGGGCATACTGGCCTTGATCGAGGCGGGCATCAGCCTGGTGGCCTTGTTCACCAACGGTGGATCGATCTCCAAAGGCTGGCTGGCGCTTTATACCATCCTCTCCTTCATATTCGGTGCGCTGGCGCTGACGAATCCATTGGCCATGGCCGGCGCGATGATTTTTCTCCTGGCGGCATGGCTGATCGTGGCGGGCGTCTACCGTATCGTGTTTGCGATTCAAGTGCGCAAGGCGATTGAAGGTGAGTGGCTTCTGATTGTGAGCGGGCTGCTGGCGATCGTGCTCGGGATATTGTTCGCGATAAATCCTCTGAGCGGGATGGTCGTCACCACGTTGTGGATTGGTGTGTGCGCGCTGATCTATGGCGTGTTTCAGCTATTTGTGGCGTTCAAGGTGCGCCGGTTGAAGTAGGGCGCGCGCGGTGTGGAGATCCTGCTGATCGCCGCCTATAGGATTTCTGCAAATAGTGTGAACTGCTTGATCACGGGGCTGAGTAGGTGAAGGGGAGAGTTAGCGCAGCGCCTTAATATCCAGAGGTGTTGCTCCGCAGGTTTGCACCAAGTCGGCATCATGACTGGCAAACAGCACGACACGGTGTTGGGACCAGACCTGAAACTGCTCTGCCAGTACGGCGCGTGCTGGGGCGTCCAGTCCGTTGGTGGGGCCATCCGCGATGATGACCGCGGGATTTCCGATGGCCGCGGCCGTGAGAAAAACTTTGCGGCGCGTGCCGGTGGACATCTGTTCAAAGCGTTTGTCCAGATGGGGCTCCAATCCCAGCCGGTGTGCCAAGTCCAACACGGCATCGTCGACCTTCGCGTTCTTTTCCGCAGCGATCTGTCCCAGCAGCTCTCGCCCTGTTTTCATCGGAGACGTCAAGCAATTGTCGGGTACGTAGGTCACGCGGGTTTTGGCGTGTCGCGGGGATTGGATCATTGAATATCCCTCGATCCAGACGTCTCCGGTATCGGGCCTGACAACACCTGCGATGATTCCCAGCAAACTGGACTTTCCTGTGTTGTCTTCTTCGCATAGCGCGATACATCCGGGCGAGAATGTATAGTTCAGCCCCTGGAATACCAGATGGCCGTCGTAGCGCTTGGTGAGATTGTCGATGCGTAGCATGATGGCAAGTGTACGCACGAATGCAACACATGGCGAGACCTGGCATTTGGCAAAATCATCGCCATTTATCTGCTTACTTCACTACCGGCACAGTATCGACATCATAAGTAAACAGCCAGTCGTACCGTTCCCGGACCCGTTCCTCGCTCCATTCTCGATCGACATAGGCCGCCGCGCCTGCTGCGTGAGCGAGTTCTGGGTTGTGAAAACGCTTGGCATTTTCCGCTGAGCCTCGTACAACGCGCGCTGTGCGCTCCGTGCGCAGATCCTGATAACGAGTCAGGGCCTGTTCGATATCGCCAGTGAGTTCATCCAGACAGCGGGCCAATACATATCCATCCTCGATGGCCATCGCCGCGCCCGAGGCGAGCATAGGCAGAGTCGGGTGGCAGGCATCGCCCAGCAGGGTAATACGTTGATGTGTCCATTGCGACAGCGGTTCGCGCAACATCAAGGCCCATTTAAAGGGGGTGTCCAGTGCTCGAATCAGTGTTTGGACATCATCATGCCATCCGGAAAAGTCACGTGCGCATTCGTCTATCGTGCCTTGCTGTGTCCACGATTCGACTTGCCAGTCGTCGCGTTCCAGAATGCCCACGAAATTCACTAACTCGCCTCTACGTAACGGGTAGTGAATGACATGGGCGCCGGGGCCCACCCAGTTCACTGCATACGGTTCACGCAGATGCGATGGGAGTTTTTCTGCTGGAATGACGCCACGCCAGGCCAGTGCGCCAGAGAATGTAGATTGATCTCGGCCGTGCAGCGCCGCACGCACACGCGAGTGCACACCGTCTGCGCCGATCAGGATATCGGCGTGACGGGTACTGCCGTCAGCCAGCGTAATCGTGACGCCGCTGCCGTCCTGCGTCACCGTTTCGAGACGGGCGTTCAACTCAATGGCGTTGGGGTCCCGGGCCAATACCGCGTCGACCAGCACGCGGTGCAGATCGGCGCGATAAATGGTCAGATAGGGGTAGCCGTAACGTTCGACAGATTGGCCGCCCAGATCAAACAAGGGCCAGGTCTGGCCGGTGCTCCACAGCCTGATACGCTTGCCGTCCGCCGGACTGGCGACGCGTGCCAGCGCTTCGCCCAAGCCTAATTGATAGAGGGCGCGATTAGCATTGGCACTGAGTTGAATGCCAGCGCCCAGTTCGCGGAGTTGTGCGGCTTGTTCCACGATGCGAACGTGAAATCCACGTGCTTGCAATGCCAGGGCGGCAGTGAGGCCGCCCAGGCCGGCGCCAGCGATCAGGATGTGAGGTTGGGTCGTGTTGGACATGGTCGAGTCGTCTTTGGTGGAATCAAATTGAGCCAGGCTGTGGCAGGACGCCTATTGCGCCTTGACACCGGCGCTGCGGACCACGTTGGTCCATTTTTTCAAGTCAGTGCGGATGCTTTCAGCGAAGTCTTGCGGTGTGCCGCCGACGGGTTCGAGCCCCTGTGCGCTCAGTTGCTTGATAACTTCCGGGTCTTTGGCGGCAGCCGCCAGCGCATCGGTCAGTGTCTCGACGGCGGTATCCGGTGTGCCCGCCGGCGCGAGCAAACCAAACCAGGAATAGGCCTCAAAAGGTTTGCCGATGATCTCCGATACGGTCGGTACGTCTGGCAGGCCGCCATAGCGCTGACTGCCTGTGACCGCATAGGCGCGCAGCTTGCCCGTGCTGATTTGTGGTGTGAGCAGGGTAACGGTGTCAAATAGCAGGTCGACCTGGCCACCCATGACGTCAGTTAGCGCCGGCGCGCCGCCCCGATAGGGGACATGGAGCATCGGGGTGCCGGTCTCGCTCTTGAACAGCTCTGCCGTCAGGTGACCAATCGAGCCCGTACCTGCGGAGGCGACAGTCAGATCGTGATGATGAGCGTAGTTTTGCAATTCACGCAGGTCTTTAGCGGGCAGCTTGGGATTGCTGACCAGAATCAGTGGCCCGCGAACAGCCATGCCGATAGGTGTAAATGATTTGATCGGATCGTATTGCAGGTTGGTGTATAGCGCGGGAGCGACAACGATGCTGCTGGTGCCGCCCCACAGCAGCGTGTATCCATCGGCCTTATCACGGGTGACAGCGGTGGTACCTACGCTGCCACCGGCACCGGCACGATTCTCGACAATGACAGGCTGGCCCAGTTTGTCGGCCATGACTTTGCTGAACAGGCGTGCGCTGGTGTCAGTGGGGCCGCCTGCGGGAAAGGGCACTACTAATGTGATGGGTTTGGTCGGAAATTCCGCAGCGGCCACGGAACTGGTCAGGCCGAAAGTCAATGCGACGGTGGCCAGTGCTGACACCATACGCAGCGCGGTCGGAAATGCTGAAAAGCTCATCATGTCTCGTCTCCTGTCTTATTTTGGAATGACGCCCTGCTGAGGGCGAGTTGTTATTTCAACGCAAGCTATTAAATAAGTAAAAGAACAATATTGAATTAATTGACAAGTGATACTTGTTAATATCAGTGCTGCATTCAAATGTCAGACTTGCGTATTCGCCATGAATTTCTCTTTTCGCCAGATGCGTGCGTTTCTCGCGGTCGCGCGTTATGCCAGCTTTACCAAGGCGGCAGAGCAATTGCATATTTCTCAGGCCGGGCTGAGCGCCATGGTGCGTGATCTCGAGACGCAACTGGATTGCCGGCTGTTTGAGCGCACTACGCGGGCGGTGCGACTGACACCGGCGGGGCAGAGTCTGTTGCCCGTCGCGCAACGTACGGTGCAGGATCTGGGCGCTGCGGTGGCGCAGTTAGGTGCATTGGGAGCGCATGCCAAAGCGCGTTTGCGTATAGGCGTGACGCCATTGATCGCATCTAGCGTGATCCCAGATGTGCTGAAGCGTTTTCAAAATCTGGCGCCGCAACTGAGGGTCGAGGTGCTGGATGTGGATCGTAACCAGATCGCCGCGCATGTGGAGAGCGGCGATCTGGATGCTGGATTTGGCGCATTTTTCACGCGGGTATCGGGCATTCGGCGACAGACAATATTTCCCGCACGATTAGCACTAGCCGTACCGCTCGCAAAGAATCATCACCGCAGCACGGTACGTTGGGAACAGATAGATCACGATGGCTTGATCGCTTTGCCCGATGACAACCTGCTGCAACGACTGGTCAATCAGCATTTGGGTATACGCAGTGATACGTCAGCACGTGTGGTGACACATCTGGAAAGCGTACTGGCGATGGTCGAGGCGGGGTTGGGAATCGCGGTGGTGCCCTCATTTGCAGCGGTGGCGCGTAAACGTTGGAAGGTCAAATTGGTGCCCATCACGCCGAGCGTCGCGGTGGATTATTACTGCATTACCCGTGCAGGCAAGGGAGACTCGGAGTTCATCAATATGTTCGCGCGCTGTTTTGCAGACGTTGCGAGTGCGCACATGAAATGAGATTTTAGTTGCGGGTAAACCCTAGTGTCGCGGCTTGCAAATATAGTTAACATGGTAATAGTTGCCTTGTTAATTATGTATGAGCATGCCAATGACGCACTTTTTCCTGGACGATGACCTGCCGGTAGGTACGGTCTACGGCGCGTTGCTGAATGATCGCGCGACCATTGAGCGATTGACGCCGCAGTTTGATCGCCCGCCATACAAGGCAGTGCCTAAGGCGCCCATTCTCTACATCAAATCGCGCAATACTTTTGCAGCCGACGGTGATGTGGTGGAGGTGCCAGCCGACCCGGGTGAGGTGCGTGTCGAAGCGACGATCGGTCTGGTGATCGGGAAAATCGCCACGCGTGTTTCTGCAGATCAGGCCATGAACCATGTCGTTGGTATGGTGATCGTCAGCGATCTGACGTTGCCACATGAAAACTACTATCGCCCCGCAGTGGTGCAGCGCAATCGCGATGGTTTTTGTCCCATGAGCCGCATGTTCACCGCGCAGACCGGTTTTGATCTCGGCAACGCAACGTTGAGTGTGAGTATCAACGAGAAGCGCGTCTACGAGCGAAGCTTCTCTACATTGGTACGCCCCGCCGCCGAGTTAATCGCGGATGTGACGGCGTTTATGACATTGACGACAGGTGATGTGCTGCTGCTTGGTCCGGGTGACGGGGCGCCGATCGCCCACGCTGGCGACCAGATCAACATTGCCGTGCCCGGACTGGGTGACTTGGGTCACAGCGTGGTAGAGGAGAAGCTGTCATGAAGCGCGGGCGCATTATTTTCGAAGGCCGGACGTTTGATGTTAAGGAAGGCAAGGATGGCAGGGTAGAACTGCCCGACGGGCGGCTGTTGCAAGAAACCGAAGTGCAGTGGTTGCCCCCTGTGGAGTTCGGCACCATTATCGCCTTGGGCCTGAACTATGCCGATCATGTCAAGGAGTTGTCGCGCGAGCTGACCGTGACGTCTAAGGACGCACCTTTGGTATTTCTGAAAGGGCCCAACTCACTGGTTGGCCATCGCGGCCAAACGCCTCGTCCGGCGGACGCGACTTTTATGCACTATGAGTGTGAACTGGCCGTCGTGATCGGGCGCACGGCCAAGCGGGTCAGGGCCGCAAATGCGATGGACTATGTCGTCGGTTATACGGTCAGCAATGACTATGCCGTGCGCGACTATCTAGAGAACTTTTATCGTCCGAATGTGCGCGTGAAGAATCGTGATGCTTGCACAGCGATTGGTCCGTGGCTGGTCGACGCTGACGATGTGCCTGACCCGCACGCATTGGGTCTGCGCACACGTGTGAACGGCGAGGTCACGCAAGATGGCAGCACCAGCGACATGATTCACCGTATCCCTGACCTGATCGAGTACCTGACTAGCATCATGACCTTGCAGGCGGGCGATGTGATCCTTACTGGTACGCCTGACGGGGTGGTCAATGTGCAGCCTGGAGATGTGGTCGAAACCGAGATCGACGGCATCGGGACGTTGGTCAATACCCTGGTTACGGCGTAACGCCGCAGAGATCTTGCACAAATATTCCATTGCGACATACGTGGCTATCGCAATTCACTGATCTACGAAAGAAACTCATGAAAATCGATCATCTGATTAACGGCAAGGCCGTCGCCGGCAAAGACTACTTTGAAACCATCAACCCCGCCACGCAGGAAGTGCTGGCAGAAGTTGCTTCGGGCGGCGAAGCGGAAGTTAATGCGGCGGTGCAGGCTGCCAAGGGCGCCTTTCCCGCATGGGCAGGTATGCCTGCGGCGGAACGCGCGAAGCGGGTGCGCAAGCTGGGCGATCTGATCGCCAATCACGTTCCTGAAATTTCCCAGACGGAAACGAACGATACCGGCCAGACCATCAGCCAGACAGGTAAGCAACTCGTGCCACGCGCAGCCGATAATTTCTATTACTTTGCAGAGATGTGCACGCGTGTGGACGGCCACACCTATCCGACTCCCACGCATTTGAATTACACACTCTTTCATCCCGTGGGAGTTTGTGCGTTGATCTCGCCGTGGAACGTGCCTTTCATGACTTCGACTTGGAAAGTCGCGCCCTGCTTGGCTTTCGGCAATACTGCGGTGCTGAAAATGAGCGAACTGTCGCCGCTGACGGCGACACGATTGGCGGAGTTGGCGCTGGAGGCAGATATTCCCGCCGGTGTGCTCAATCTGGTACATGGCTACGGCAAAGATGCCGGCGAGCCGTTGTGTGCACACCCCGATGTGCGTGCCGTTTCGTTTACGGGTTCAACAGCCACGGGTAATCGCATTGTGCAGACTGCTGGATTGAAGAAGTTCAGTATGGAGTTGGGTGGAAAAAGCCCCTTTGTCATCTTTGACGATGCGGATCTAGATCGTGCGTTGGACGCTGCCGTGTTCATGATTTTCAGCAATAACGGCGAGCGCTGCACTGCTGGCAGCCGCATTCTGGTGCAGCAGAATATTTATGCTGGTTTTGTAGAAAAATTTGTTGCGCGTGCCAAGCGCATCTCGGTGGGCGACCCGCTGGACGAAAAGACGATCATCGGCCCCATGATCTCTCCGAGCCATCTGGCCAAGGTACGCAGCTATATTGAGCTCGGTCAGAAAGAAGGCGCCACGATGTTATGCGGCGGTCTCGATACGCCAGTGGTGCCGGATCGCGTCAAGAAAGGCAATTTCGTCGGTCCTACCGTTTTTGCCGATGTCGATAATCGCATGAAGATTGCTCAGGACGAGATCTTTGGGCCCGTCGCGTGTTTGATCCCTTTCAAGGACGAGGCCGACGCCATTCGCATTGCCAATGACATTTCGTACGGGCTGTCCAGTTACGTGTGGACAGAAAACATTGGCAAGGCTCATCGTGTCGCCGCTGCGATCGAGGCCGGCATGTGCTTCGTCAATAGCCAAAATGTGCGTGACTTGCGCCAACCGTTTGGCGGCACGAAAGCTTCGGGCACTGGACGTGAGGGGGGCACCTGGAGCTATGAGGTGTTCTGCGAGCCTAAGAACGTAGCTGTTTCCCTAGGTTCACACCATATTCCGCATTGGGGCGTGTGAGTAGACATTAATCGACTACGGCATAGCAGCCGTAACAACACAAAGAAAGAGGAGATACTCATGCAACGTCGTCAATTTTTGCAGGCCTTATCGGCCACTGCGCTAGCCTCTACTGCCAGCATCAGTTTTGCGCGGTCGGGCGACTGGCCCAACAAGTCCGTGCGCATCGTCGTGCCATTCACTCCCGGCGGCACGACCGATATGGTGACGCGTCTGGTCGGTAGCGAACTGGGCAAACAGTTGGGCCATAGTGTCATCGTAGAGAATAAGCCCGGCGCAGGTACCGTCATCGGTGTGGATTACGTGTCAAAGCAGCGTCCCGATGGCTACACGTTTGTTTGCGTGGCCAATAGTTTTACGGCCAATAAAACGCTGGTGAAAAACCTGCCTTATGACACGATAAAGGATCTCCAGCCCGTTGCGCTCATGGGGTTGTCCGAGCACGTGCTGGCTGCGCATCCCGACAGCGGCTTGAAGACTCTCGCGGATCTTAAAGCGATGGCGTTAGCCAAGCCTGGCACGCTGACGTATGCCTCCTTTGGCAACGGAACCTCTGCGCATCTGTCGGGAGCATTGCTATGCCAGATGATGGGCATCGATATGGTTCATGTGCCCTACAAGGGCCAGGGGCCTGCTCTCGTTGATCTGCTGGGTGGCCAAGTCAATGTGATGTTCGGCAACTGGTCTGAATTCCGTAATCATGTCAAAGGTGGCAAGCTCGTTGCTTTGGGTATGGCTACGAAAGCGCGTTCCCAATTTGCGCCGAACGTCCCGACGCTGGCCGAACAAGGTGTCGCCCTGGAGTCCAATTCATGGCAGGGATTGCTGGCGCCAGCAGGGACCCCCGATGACATCGTGCAGCACGTCAATGCCGAAGTAAATAAGGCACTGGCCTCATCGAATGTGGTGGATGTCTTTGCCCAAAGCGGTGTCGTGTCGCAGGCAGGATCAGTCGAACAGTTCACCGCATTTGTGAATAGCGAGATAAAAAAATATGGAGAAATCATCCGTAGCGCGAACATTACGGTGGGCTGAGCGTGCCAGCCTCGGTGGTTCACAGGTTTTATTAAGGTCTGAACTATGCCTCACGTCGTTATTCTTTATACCGGCAACCTGGAGCCGCTGACAGATATGAGTCAGTTGTGCCGCAGCCTTGCCGATACCATGCTCACCGTCCGCGCCGAGGATGGGGCGCAGGTTTTTCCCACGGGCGGCACCCGCGTCTATGCCTATCCCGCGCCGCATCATGCCGTGTCCGATGGTGGGGCAGCGGGTCGTGCCGCGGGTGGGGATGGTGATTATGGCTTCGTTTATATCAATCTGCGTATGGGGACTGGGCGCTCGGATGTCGTCAAAAAGGTCGCAGGCGATGCGTTGACAGACTGTGCCAAGGAACATTTGGCCTCGCTCTTGGAAAATCCGAAAAAACATATCGGCCTGACCGTGCAAGTCGACGAAGCGCCAGGCCAAGTCTATGACGCCAAGCACAGTACCTTACACCCCTTATTCGCAAAGAAGTGAACGCCATGTTCTCCGAAGAACGTTTATCTCAGCTCGCACAGGAGCTCGATCAAAGCGAGAAATCACGTCAGCAGATCGGGCATTTCTCTAAACGCTTTCCCGACATGACGATTGATGACGGCTATCGCGTTTCTCGCGAATGGGTACGCATGCAGATCGCCGCGGGCCGAAAAGTCATTGGTCACAAGATCGGCTTGACCTCGCGCGCCATGCAGATGTCGAGCCGCATTGATGAGCCTGACTACGGCACACTGTTGGACTCGATGCTATTCACATGTAAGCCAGAGCAAGTGCTGGATTTGCCCACGACGCAGTTCATCGCGCCGCGCGTGGAGGTGGAATTGGCATTTATCCTGAAATCTCCGCTGGCAGGGCCTGGCCTGCCTGGTGGCAAGGAAGTGACGCGGCAAGACGTACTGGATGCGACAGAGTACGTCACACCGGCGATTGAAATCATCGACTCGCGCATTGAGCAGTTTGACCGTGAGACCAAGGTGATGCGCAAGGTGTATGACACGATCAGTGATAACGCAGCGAATGCCGGTATTGTGATCGGCGCTGGTCGCGCCGATCCTAAAGCACTGGACTTGCCGTGGTGCGGCGCGATCCTGAGTCAGAACGGGGTGGTAGAGGAAACCGGATTGGCCGCCGGTGTGCAGGGGCATCCTGCGATCGGCGTGGCGTGGCTGGCGAATAAGCTCGCTCCCTGGGGTGAGTTTCTGCAGGCGGGCGAGATAGTACTCGCGGGATCATTTACGCGCCCGGTAGCGGCCAAACTCGGCGATGAGTTTGAGGCGGATTATGGCCCGTTGGGCACACTGCGTTTTCGGTTTGTCTGAATGCGCGGGATCTACTCAGCAGTCGGATGCAGGCGTGCCGCACGCTCGGGTCGCATACAATTCGGCGATCATTCCGCTTTCTTTATGACTGACTCCAGAGCTGCTGCTGTGTCCGAACCTATGCGATCGTTCTCGCGTTCCCTGCCGATGGCCTTACTCAAGGCCCGTGAATCCGTCATGGTACGTTTTCGACCATCTTTGCGAGCGCACAACCTGACGGAGCAGCAATGGCGGGTTTTACGCGCTATGTCGGCGGTCGAGCGCGGTCTGCGGCCAATGGAAATGTCGCAGATGACATTCATCAGCATGCCTAGTCTGTCGCGGCTGCTCAAGACGCTGCAGGCGAGGGGGCTAATCAGCAGAGCGCGACTCGAGGACGATCTGAGAGGTTCCGAGTTTGAGCTCACGGCAGCTGGGCACGAGATAGTGAAAGAAATCGCCCCGTCATCAGAGGCCATTTATGCAGAGATCGAAGCGCTCGTAGGGCCTGCAGAAATCGAGCAGCTATACCGGCTGCTCGACCATGTCGCGCGGTGTCTGGGCACGCCATCGAGTGTGGACGCCGAATGATCGCCTGCAGCTTTTGTCGCTATTGTTGAGACGGCCGTGTCTGGCGCTAAGCGTCTGCCATACTGTGCTGCCCCGCCCCCTGAAAGTAAATCATTGCCTTGGCGAATTCTGATCAGGTTGTTGTGAGGGGTTTGGCAACCGCAGCGGCAGGCCGATCGGCGCGCGGTCGAATCAGCAAAGGGAAAAACCGCCACAGATAAATCGCAAAACCCGATATCCACATCCCTGCAGATGCGTGTAATAGCGATAGGGAAAGGTTGCCGGGAGCGAGTGCCGCGAGGCGCAGTGCGGCGGCGAGGATGACCAGTAGATAGGCAGCAACCATACTGCCGTCTGTACATAACGGCCGGCCCAGATGCCCTAGCGCGGTGCGCGTAACCATGCCGATGATCAGCACAGAAAAACCCGCCACGGCGATGGTGTGTACTGCCCATGCGGCACGAAAGATCCAGCCGGCAGCCTGTGCGGCAGCCACCAGCAGGCCAATACCTAAGGCGGCATAGCCGATGTAGAGAATCCACAGTAGCGGTATGTGCCGAACGGCCCAGGGGCGCCATGAAAAAAGCTGCCATAGCGTCAGGCAACTGACGATCGTCAGCGTGATCGCCACGCCTGGTTGCCACTGCAGCAACATCAACACAATGGCCAGTACACCTGCGGCCAATTGCCAATGGCCGCTACGCGTGTGCATGGGAATGCTCAATCCTGGCACTGCACGCATGGCAAAAAACGGAATCACGCGTCGCGAGACGAGCAACGCGATGACCGCCATACATAACAACCCCAACGCAAAGCGCGGCATGAGTTGCGCGTAGTCGCCTGTCAGGGCTGTCCACAGGTAGAGACCGTCTGCGACACCCAATCCCAGGACGAGTACGGGTACTGCATAGTTACGGCGGCTGCGAGTACGGTAAATCGTACGGCCCAGCGCCACGGCGGCCCAGGCAAAGAACAGCAACTCGCACAACGCGGCGGCGCCAAAGGCGGTGGCTCCAGGTATTAAAAAACCAACGCGCGCGGCTATCCACAATAGCGCCAATGCGGCCAGCGCACCGCCGCGCAGAGGATTGATTCCCGTCCATGTGGCGCCGGCCGTGAGCAGAAATCCCACAGCAATTGTGGCGACGAACCCCCACAGCGTTTCGTGCGCATGCCAGAAAACCCCCGATAAAACGCCCGTCAACCATTGCGGCGAATAGACCCATAGCGCTACCGATAGGACTGCCCACAATGTACCTGCCAGATAAAGCGGGCGAAATCCAAGCTCGAGAAATGCCTGCCATTGTGGTGGCGGTCGGACGTCAGCCTCGGGCTTGTGAATACGCAGCAGTTCAGCCATCGCGTGACCTCGTAGCAGTGCCGGTGCGATAGCCGAGCGGCTATGCACAACATAAGATGTATTTTACATACATATTATGTTGTTTGCACCAAACGCGTCGAGGAGACATGAGGACAACGCAACCTGCCTCACGTTCGAGCTGGCTACGCCTCCGACACCGGCCCGCCTGGATATTTCGGACGTCGTGCCGCCGTTACGATAATTTCGACCAGCAACTCGGGGGCCGCCAATTTGGCCTCGCACGTTGCTCGCGTGGGCAGGGCGTTTGCCGGCACCCATTCTTCCCAGGCGGCATTCATCCCGGCAAAGTCGCGCTCGATGTTTTTCAGCCAGATCTGCACGGATAGCAGGCGCGACTTATCGGACTTGGCTTGCGCCAGATAGCCGTCGATCTTCTGGAGCACATCGCGTGTTTGTTCGCTGATGCCTCCAGCGGCGTTTGATGTGACGCCCGCAACATACACGGTATCGCCGTGAATAACGATGCGGCTCAGTCGCTGGTTGGATTCTCGGCGTACGATGTCGTCGGTCATGGGGGCTCCTGGCAGTTCGTAGGATGGGTCAAGATTGACTACCCTCGATCTTATCCTGAGTCTTCGTTTCAAAGTCGCCGGCGTCGTGGCGCTCGCGTAGTTGCTCAGAAGGCTCACCGCTGAGGCGATTGACCATGC